>Ga0307516_10009618_pt1 | contig 10760 bp, 10 predicted proteins | sample 19_EM_MG_FD_203310 | JGI IMG/M metagenome (GOLD analysis project Ga0307516, IMG submission 203310) | Populus trichocarpa ectomycorrhiza microbial communities from riparian zone in the Pacific Northwest, United States - 19_EM | ecosystem: Host-associated > Plants > Roots > Unclassified | place...
CAGGACATGACGGATCTTCAACACAGGCTTGCTTCGGAGAGTCGTCGGGCTCAGTATCACTGGAATGTCCTACCTTTGACGTTTTGGCCCTGACTGGCTTTGCAAAGTATGCCTCTGGGACAACAGCTTCGATCTCTGTTCTGTTTCAAAGTAAACAACGGGGCATCCGATCCCCCAGCATCCTACTGCACAACTTGTGCTTCGATAAATATCAAGCGGATTCTTCGTGATGGGCTCCTCAAGGAAAATGCGATATCTCTGGGCTTCCTTCTCGACATCATAAAGAAAGGTGACCACTGTGTCTTATGTCGCCTGATCTCTACTCTCATACGCCGTCGATGGCGCCTCGACAACCATCCCAACATTGATTTGCAAGGGATCGAGTGCTCGCTCACTGCTTTTAGCTGTGGAACTTTAGACCCAGAACTCGAAGAACGGAAGCAGTCTCATCGTCTTTATATCTATCCCTCGACTCGTCCGTCGGAGGTCTCCAGCGCTATGGAAGCCTGGGCAGACCTATCTCTGAATATCCAGCTTATGGAGGAAGATGCGCACAAGGTTTCGAGAAAGAGGGACCTTCATGGTCGTAGGATGAAGGATGTGGTGGACGTCGGGATGATCAAGAGGTGGATTAATCTCTGTGAATCTCAACATGGAGACGAATGCGAGTCGATATGGTGGAGGGCAAAGGACGAGGGTTTACCGGGCTTCGTACGGATGGTGGATGTGGTGCAGATGGCTCTTGTCTCAGCCTCGCCGAACTGCCGCTACGTAGCCCTAAGCTACGTCTGGGGTGGCCCTGGGGATGCGTACTGGACGACTAAGGCGAACGCGACCGCACGTGGCAGTCCAGACGGACTCGATAATTCTGTCCTGCCAGCAACGATTATCGATTCGATTCGGCTGGTTCAACAACTGGGTGAACGGTACCTGTGGATCGATGCCCTATGCATCATCCAGGACAGTTTGGAGGACAAGGTTGACCAGATTCATATCATGGATTTAATCTATAGTAGGGCCACGTTTACGATTTGCGCTGCAGGTGGAGACAGTGCCCGTGCTGGACTTCCTGGCCTAACAGCAGGATCACGAACATGTCAACAGCACATAGAAATAATTCACGGCCTTCATCTTGCCCTGCCGCTTCCGTCAGTCGCAGAGTCAGTCGCACAGTCGACTTGGAACACCCGGGGCTGGACTTTCCAGGAACTAGTGCTCTCCCGCCGTCGGGTCATCTTCACTAAAGATGAGGTGTATTTCGAGTGCATGAAAGACGTCTGGTGCGAGGATGTCATCGCCGAGAGTCCAACCGTGCGGTTTTCCGGCACTCCCATGCGAACTCTTCGTACGGGCATGTTCCTTCGAGCTTCGTATTCTAGCCAAAGTATGGAAATCAGAAATTACGCAAACAATATTAAGCAATATACGCAACGTCATCTCACCCAAGAATCAGATATCATAGCAGCCATGACTGCGCTCACGAATGCTCTGGCCAGAACATCCGGGGCAACTGACAAAGATCCAAATACATCGTACCGGTTTGGAATGTGGATAACGAACTTGGACTACTCGTTGCTGTGGCAGCCCAAACTCAGTGTAGCTTGTTACCCTCGGCGTATGGTCACCGACCTGGAGCACTCTCACTGGCCTACGTGGACTTGGGCCGGATGGAAAGGGGCCGTTAACTACAACCAGGAGACGCAGCTGATAGGCATGCTTTTTCCCGACACTCACTCATCTCCTGATGAATCACTCGTCCCTACTTGGTACATGGTGACTGATGATGGTGAAGTTGTTCAACTTGACGTTCGAAAGCTTTCTTCGGTCAAAATCATCAGTGATGATATTCCCCCGCCGAGTTATATCGCCCCCGTGGGTTATGCAAGTGACGCAGACGTGGGGTTCTCACCCCCTGCGGGCACCCTTATCTTCCGTACTCGGTGCGCCCGCTTCCAAGTAAGAAGATTATGTGACGTAGAGCAAAGCGGGGATAAACCCGAAGTCTACGCAGTCTTTCAAATATTTCCGGTTGATCCGGGATTTTCAAAATGTGTTGGAAGAATAGCACTGCCGTCCTCGATATCCTCTCTTGCAGGTCTCGAGTTCATCGTGCTCTCTCGGTGTAGTGGATCACCAGGCATTCATGATGAGGAATTTTGGGGGAAGCATTATTATGGTTGCATGTTGCATGTCATGGCAGTACAGCAGGCACATGATCCTCGAATTCGAGAGCGAGTTGGTGTTGGTGTCATTCTTGAAGCAGCCTGGCTAAAGAGTGGCTTGGAGGTAGAAGAGAGTGTTGTATTACTGGCATAACCCTCCCATGAGAGGAATCAGAGGAAGACGATAAGAAAATACAGCTATGTAACCTCATCTCCCATTTCCTGCCTATCGGCCCGTTTCACTTATGCCAGCGTCCTATTAGTTGCAATCAGCGAGGGATGTCCGCCTTAGAACGCGTTATGTCAACGCGATGTTTGTTCCATGGTGTCATGGTGGACTCTTGCGTGAAACTATGCGGACATCTCGCCAAGTCTTGCTTCCCAACTCCCAACATCAGTGTCAGAAGTATCAGATGTCGGTGACTCTGAACATCGTATACGCAGAATGAGGCGACACCCCGCAACAGCGGCCACGGCCATTGTCATTTGATCCCCGAGCAATAAGATAGACTGAAGCTGCCCGGCACACATGAACAAGTTTGACAATTCGAAGTGATGATCACTTACCCCTGTCGAGGCATAAAGCATGATGCCGACTGAAACGGCCAAGGAATTTCTGCGGGTGTCCATCAAGAAAAAAAGTGCAGTAAACACAAGGGAACTCACACAAAGAAATAGACTATATTGCCCTCAATGAGGGCTTTTACGAGGGGCATTCCGCGCCGATTAGCTGGTCTAGCTTGGATTTCCTCTCTCGAGCGCCGAATTCCGTTCAGTATAGCAAGGCAAAACAATAAAAAGTCGTAAAAACCAAGTATGGAGTACTTGAGAAAGAGTATTTGCGGGAGGATGTCCATGATCTGCTCGGCTGTAATGCGTTTCAGTCCCAGCCATGCAGTCAGTTTCCAGGTGAAATAAATATCCCACCATTTCTGATGGCAACGGAAGTGTATGCCATGACACCCATCATAACAATGACCTCAATGATGAAGCCCCACCCCATTACCAGTAACACTGTCTTGGAGCAACCATGAAGAAAATATAGTCGCATTTGCAGAATGACTGAAAGAATGAGATTCGCAGTGTTCAATGGTGAAAGTCTTACCTTGCGCAAGCCAGAAAGTAACGTCGCTCAACCACAACTGAACAATGAATCCGGTATTACTGACGACTGCGTCAACGAGGCAGAGAGTTGGCTCCTGGGTATCTTGAATATAATGCATGATTGATCGAACAAAGGCTCCATTACAAGCAACTCACATCTGGCAGTCGATAAGGGAGACACTCGTGATTATCGAAGAAGCGCAGCAATGATTGTATCGCACGTACCCAATCAACAGCTGTGGCAATAGGTTTAGAGCGTGGTGTAAATGTGAGAGCTAGGACTTACAGGGTCCCACTGAGCAGGAGTAGGAAGGCATGCTGGGCCCCGAAGTTCAGATAGCCTTGTCATGAAGGCAACGACAAACAACCTACTGCGAATCATTGCGAAGCTGTGACGTGCTCGAGTTAAGCCAAAGGTGATCCATTCAGGGGCAATAAATCACGTACAAGAGGAATCCTATACCGAAGTAACGCAACTGTTCAGGTTTCGTTGAGGGCTTTACAGCCTCGAAAAGGAACAGGCATGCACTCGTACCACTAGGTATATGATTGTAGGCGCGGAAAGGAGTTGTTTCTGCCGAAACTATTGTCAAGAAGCTGCAGCTTGGATTGTTAAAGGGAAGTACCCTGGCCCAAACGTATTCAACCTGAGCCCATGATAAGAAAGGTAATAACCCGCAATCGAATTAACGAGATTACCTCATCGCCCAGTGTAAGGACTATGGTTTACATTGGAGTTCACGGTCCATCGCCAACAACGATGAGATGATCACTTACAATAATCATATACCACGAAGATGAACGGAGCCAATAAGTGTGGGTATACGGGAGAGCTGTTCGCCTGGGAGGCTGACATAGACAGATCTGGTTCTGATGTCGCTTGAGCCTGCTCGAGGGAAGGAAACAGCAATATCGAGCGTTCAACTGACTCAGCATTCAGAGTATATATTCCCTAGCCTCCACATTCCAAGAAGTACGTTCTGCACAGGATTTCAGGCCAAGAAGGTCATTTGACAGGAACGTTTACTATTCCCTGAACATGAAAGTAGTCATTAAAGTCCGACACTGATATGTATTCAATGCTTGATAGTTTAGCCCAGCGGCTAGCCTACCATTCTGAGGTCCTAGACAGACCAGCGCTAAATTGTTAGGCGCTGGTAGCAGGTGCACCCACTGAACGAAGGGTATTGTTGCCCAAAAGTGCTGTGAACTTCCACCGCCTTCAGTTCTACGCAAGTCTGAAACAAGGAATTTGCGCAGTTGAGTCAAGCGCCAGCGTTGTCAAACTTTAAATAAACTCGCCTGACTAAAGCTGTAACCCCTGATTCGTGGCGTGAACCATGGTAATGCACAGCTCTGCATCGTTGCCTTGAGTTACCTACTTGGTATTCGGCCGAGGGAGCTCCATGCATGTAGACAGAAAGGTAAAATACACACTTGCATTCAGAAAGAACATTTGTGTCATGAATTCATACTAGTGTATCATGGCAAGTGGTCGTGCAAATATACCCCATCCAACTTTCCGATAACTTTGCGACTAGCTCAGCCCATCGGCTATGGGAAGGGCGAGGAGAGCGACAAATGTTGTTAATGTGGTTTTCATCCAGAAAGGCAACCTCGTGTCTCGTCAAATCTTTGGCACACGGAGGGTCTTGCTGACCATGGCAGCAGCCCACAAGCCGAAGATGATGCTGACAGGGTGGACGTCTCCACGACCTCCGGGCTGGCCCCAGAGAGTGATGATCCCACCTGGGATGCCGTCTTTGCCTTCCATCCAGCCACAACGCACCCAATAAGATAGCATCGCAACAAGGCCGAGTGATGAGGGGATCGGGAGACCCTCAAAGTATCGGGCTTTTCCAGTTGTATCCTTGGGTACGAGAGCAACGGTCGCATTGAAGCGAGCGAGCCGGGCAAGTCCACAACATATGAAGCCAGTTAGGCAAACAGTATCCAGGTATGTTCGGAGGCCCACGACAAACGCGAGGACAGCGGGGGCAACGCCGAAAGATATCTATCGTTCCTGTCAGTTATGAACCGGCACCGGAAATAGTTAGGTAACTTACCAGGTCTGCCAGACTGTCGAGTTCCTGTCCCAATAAGCTGGAGGTCTTCCTCCATCTCGCAACCTTCCCATCCATGAAATCAAACATGAGTCCTGCAAGGGGGAGGGCGAGCGCCCACCACAGGTAGTCATCGTCGCTCGATACGAGGTATTGGGCGGAGGAGAATATGGAAAGTGAGCCACAGACACCATTCATTATGGTAACAAGGTCTGCAAGCCGAAAGTTTCTATGTGCACACGACCGATGTTAGCTAATTCGTTATTGACTGATTCAAAACACCATTCCACCAACCTGACCAGAGAGAAGTGGCCATCAGAGTCGACATACTGTCTGAGAGAGGTGTCCTGTTTTTTGGCGAGTCCGTTCGCTTTGGATGCTTTGCCGCTGATCATGAATGCCTTTCGGTGGTGGAGAAAGGGAAGAAAGGTGGGCAGACGACAAGACTTCAGACAGCTGGGACTTTTCAATGCCTGACAGGGTCACTCTAAAAGACGAAACCAAGCACCAAGGACAAGGTAGCGTCACCTGCTGATGCTACGGTCGGGGTCCTCACTACCACCTTGTCTGGAGACCTCTGACACAGCTAGATAGGATAGGGACTACACGGCCTAAAATCAGTCTACTGCCATCGCCGTTCCTTCCTGGGATTGCTCTTTCTCAAGTTCAATGCTTCGCGCAGCGTATTGGTTCGGATGGGTAACGCTTTCTCCATCACCGATCCCATCGCTCTTTTTAACTCCTTTACTGGCATGGGTAATTTCAAACACTCGTGTGCATGCGACATGGAAATGGCCATCTTTTACTGTCCGAATGATTTCATGCAGATCTGTCGTGGTCAGGCCTTGTGACGAGTAATGTGTCAGGAGGCTGTTTTGTAGGTTTTCTGGCGAAAAATGGCGATATGGACATCCATGACAATCCCCGACACCAGGCTTGTCCGTCGTCAGGATTTGTTGGCAGCTGTGATAGGTGTCAGCCCTTCGTGAGAATAATATCCCATCGAGCTAAAAACAACCCATACCTCTTCGCAGGATAGTTTGCACGTTTACCTTCTAGACCGTATGAATGCCTGACATTGTACTTGTACTCCTTGTTGAATTTCTCGTCCGTGATGTTACTAAATGACTTGCGCCAAAACAAGATTGCTTCGTCGATCGAGAGGCCCAGCACCTACACAGGATCAGTCGTCGGCCGAAAATGCGTGGGGACGTCGACCCATACCTTAAGAAATAGTCCGTATTGCAATCTCCCAAAATGCTTCAGATGCCTATCACGGGTCAAACACTCATGTAGGTTACGCATACACATCGGGAAGTGCTTCTTGGCCATATCATCGATCATATCTGCTCGGATCTCATCGCCCGACGATGTGGGACTTGACCATTCTGAGGGAATACCGGCGAGGAAGCCCTGTGACAAGTTGTTTAATATTGGAACCAGTCTTGTATCCTCGTCCATGCGCGGAAGCATTTTTGCCGTATGCTAGACAATGTCATGAGCCGAACGTTTCGTTGATCCAGGACACTTCACCTCGAGCGCCTTCTGTAATTTACTTTCAAATTCATGCAAAACGATGCTCGAGAGGTCACGGGCGGGAACATAAGCAAATCCCGCACGAAGAAAGACTCGTCGTTTGGCAACCAGGTCAGGGACTTTGGTCCAATGTACCTTGATTAGAACTTAAGATTCCTAACTTCTCTGACCACCACAATGTGTGCGACATGCCTTGTAATATTTGTTCTCCTTCTCTCTATTGTCATCATTTTGCTTCACTTCCAATGCTGCTAGCTCCTTGTGAATTTGTGCCCGTTCCTCCTCATCGATCTAGGGGATTGTAGATATCGCAATAAACCGCAAAATGAACTCCAAGAGCGAATCACCTCTTGCCAGTCAAAATTTTGCGTTTTGAGGAAGCTGGACCTTTCATGCGACTGGTCCGTCTCATATCGCACTTTAAACAAAGTCGTTTCTGCCTTCACAAATCGCCTCCTAAGATCTTCTCTTCATGATTGCAGAAGTAGGATAACTAATTCATCACACACGCCTGATACTATGAAGAACCAAACTCACGAACGACAAAAAGCAAGCCTCAGCACAAAATGGCTCAAATGGTCGTTCTCCCGTTCCAGCACTAGAGGCTCTTTTGCACCTGCACCTGCACCGTTTGGTTTCAAGTTTAGGTATTTCTTGCATTGAGCGTCCGTCACGTTCTTCAGCTCCTCCCAAGTACGGTTCCGTGCATATGAAGATTCGATTTCGGCAAGAATGCGTAGGCGATTGAGTGCACATTCCTCAAACCGTTCCAGGGTAACTTCAACAAGCGGCGGGCTTTGGTAGCTAGTGTAAATGGGTAAATACCGGAAGGTCAGTGGGAAGTGCATGTCAGATCGCGTACAAGTTTAATCTATACTGATAATCCCCTTCATGAACTCTCGTTTCAGCTGTGTCCTTAGTCGCTTTCCCAAAAGGCTTCCGTTCATTGGCCTTGAACATATCTGGGGTTGGTGTGTCTATGTGAAAAGATAAGGATGGGAGTGGCACGTATAGAAGTCACAAAGACGCGTTTCGTCACGCGTAGGCCGTCACGTTGGTAGGCGTAATTACTGAATCTTAGACAATTCGAACTCATGCCAGCCAATGTACTTTTAAAATCTCAGGATAATACCCTGTTCTGGGCAGTTCAAAATGCCTCCCTTCCATCCCATGACGGTCTTCCATGCGCCCGAAGGGCCAGGCAAACGTCGAATATTCGTGCCGCTTCTGCATTGTCTGTAAACAGTGACATGTTTGATGGCCCCATTCTTCGAGCATTCCTTGCTCATCCAAACAATAAAAGCATCAGCATGAGACAGATAAATGGAGCTCACCAATTTTATTTCGTCATCAACTGTAATGGCGGGAACAACTACTCGACTTGCCTTCTTTCGCTCGTATATCACCCTTCACCAGACCGTGAATGTCCACATGTCTCCCCTTCACCCTTATCTATTCTTAACGCCATCATTTTTCCATCAGTCCGGCGGTGAATCCCTGTACGGCAGGTCTATGCGGGAGCGTACAAGTTAGAGTTGTTGGAGGGCATCAGTGTACACTCTTACTCACTTCTTTGTTTCTACCCCATCATCAGCAGGGGCCACTTTTTTCCCTACTCCGAACTCAGATGTAGACGTACTTGGCCATGGTCCTCTCATGTTTTCATTTGCACTTGTACTTGCAGGAGGCGCAAGAGCACTTGATCTAGTTGCGATATTTGCAACTGCCTTCATCCTGTCTGATGATTCGGGCTTGCGGCTGTTGGCTGTGTGGAAGCGGTACGTTGACTGGAGATGCGAAGGAATCTTAGGAAGTGGTGATTGACAAAGTGGAGGAACGGACAAATGGAAAGATGATTGGAAGGGAAGCGCTGCCAATTGGAGGGATATTACAAGACGGCGTTGATAGGCTTCTTCACCAGTCTCCGCCCAGGCGGGAAGTGCAGCACCATCTCAAGAATAAAGTCCTCAGCATTGTCTCGATCCATTCAGATGTTAGTGAAGGGGTCGTACGTACGCTGCGAAGAAGTGTCAGCGCTAGACCCCTGCCACACTGGATATCAAGCTCGCGACGGACGTGTGCTTCCTCCTCCCAAACAACTTTCGCTCCATGACTACCGAGGAAGGTGAGAGTGCCCTTGCAACTGGAAGACCCTGTGGCATAGCTGGGTGGCGCAGCCACAGCCGTGCATTATAAGAATCATGGACATCCATCGTCTGTAGAGCCAGTAGTCGAAAGTATCGCTATCATCGAACCGTCCCTCGGTCGTAGCTCACCTGTGGAACTCCGGATCTGTGAAACAATAAATATTTTCATCTGGAGGCAGTTCATCCCCAACGCGGTTCCGTGGCATGAAAATGACGACCTCCTTTTTGGAGGCTTTCCTTTCCGATTGTCGTCCCTATCAGTATGAGACGTACTTGTGTTGCATGCAGATCTGTATCATCAGCCCAGGCCAACATAGGCTTTATGGATCATACCTCTGTCCAAACTTCACTTTCAAGCCTGGGTCTCATCAATGGAGCCAGAACCAACACCGTGACGTTAACGATACTCACAATTGATCTGATGGGGCTGCGCTGTTCAAAAGGAATGAAGAGGGCGTGTCTGCAAATTCCCACCCTTGGCACGACTTTCTGTTAGTCTCCCTAAGCCAGACTCTCTTCGTAGACGAAGATAGTCGTTCCTCTAGAAGGAGAACTTTCTGTGACATTTTGTGATGACCAACAAGTGGGGGAGGCAAACACCTTCAGAGTAAGCGTTAGTAAAAGTATAGGCCCACACTAGCAGCTATCATACCTCTGTCTCAGCTTCACTTTGAGACCTGTCAGGTCCCGCCAGCGCCGTGTGCGTCCGGAGCAGCGCGACAAATTTCATAAACTGGACCAGGAATAAAGGAATATGCCATGCATCGTACACTATCGTACGTGCATCGGGGCCAGACTGACAACGATACTAGTACGGACCTATACTTCAAGTTCTCTACGCAGACCGGAAGGGATCCGCCTCAGGTAGTATGACGCACTGGTGAACAGTCGACGACCTCAAGGTGAAGCTTGAAGACTTCCGACCAGACTTGTTCCTCGACTCCCGCGTGGGCGCTGCGTTAGGGGGCGCCCACTAACATGGCATGGTCGACCTGCTGGGGGAGATTACCGATCTGACTATCAAGTGTTGCGAATGGCGATCTATGGGGCGTAGGTCATTTCGTCTTGCGTGTTCTTGAATACGATACACATGTTATCCTCGTCCCCGTCTCTTTCCGTCTCTACGTACTGTTTCTTCGTTGGCCGTATGTACTCGTACATAAGGATTCCGTTCCGACGCACCTCAGTCTTCGTTCACCTTCAAGACTGAGGTGAGACACTCTGTCACTGCACGTATATCGTTACTGATTGTAGTCATTCCTTTAGGTAACTATTAATAATGAGTCTTCGTTTACCTTCGAGACTGAGTCATTCCTTTAGTCAACTCGTTCCTCCTCGTTGCTGCGCGCCAACAGGCGCCTGATGAAGATATTAGATACATATACGAGGTTCAATCTCAAATTGTCCCATGTGCATATCGCGATCCTGCAGGTAGATCAGGCTCTGACGGGGGATGAGAACTCGTGAGAGGTTTGCACAGGCTTTGCAGAGGAGTTTGGGATCGGATGCGCCAGTGGTAGACGTCGCTGGTAGAGAAGTGCGCACCAGTGTATTTCAGTTTCTTTGTCATTGGTTTCTGACCATGACTACATTATCAAGCAGGGTTTCGATGTGCAGAAGCAACAAGGACTTCGAATTCCACCCCAAGCCAGGTGACCCTGTGGGGGGTGTGGTCCTTCGGGTTGTTCTGTCCGTAGAAGGACAGGAGCGGCCAGTACAAGTGACCGAAACTTCCAGGTCGGCCCCGA
>Ga0307516_10009620_pt1 | contig 10758 bp, 16 predicted proteins | sample 19_EM_MG_FD_203310 | JGI IMG/M metagenome (GOLD analysis project Ga0307516, IMG submission 203310) | Populus trichocarpa ectomycorrhiza microbial communities from riparian zone in the Pacific Northwest, United States - 19_EM | ecosystem: Host-associated > Plants > Roots > Unclassified | place...
TCTCCTACTCCTATGCCCCACATTCAATCGGGCCATTCCCATAGGGGTTTACTCTAACCGAACTCTCCTTATCATTACACTCATCGTCGGTGACCGTCAGTGATATTACATTGGTCCGCTTGAGACTAGATCTCTCCGCCAAGTGGAAAAGAGGAATAAACCGGGCACCAGTCTCTCGCCAACTACGTGATGTCCCACCCGAGCTTCCTGGCGATGACGAACTGCCGTCCATCCTCGAAAGTCTCGCCGAGGCGCAGGGGGTAGAAACCGGCCCCTTCGTCCGCGATCGATGCATGGTCCTCTTCTTGCCACGTTAGGCTTTTAGATGGGTATGGCAAGCCAGGTGAGAGTGCACGAACGAGGGTGCGGATGCCAGGGGATCGAAGAGCTGTGGGAGCGGAGGACACGGGGGGCTTGAGCTTGAACTTTCGATAACCCCTTTCACGGATCGGCCTACATGCGTTTACCACGAGAGACCTGAACCCAAAGAAGGGTTTCGATAACTTCCGGGTAACTATCCTTGCTCCCTCCCACCGCCCAAGGTCGCTGTCAGTGGTGCTCGGCATTTACCGGCAAACTTCAGCAGGATGTGTCCACCCTCACAACAGGCCGACCTCGAGCTAATACGAGATGTTGGCGTAAAGCTCATCCAGGAGACAAACAAGTAAGCCAATCCAAAGCCCTAACGTTTTGCGCTGACGTTGGGCCGTGCAACTGTCGACCAGCTATCACCCCTCTATCGCAACGGTTCGCGTTCTGCTATCCGCCTGCTCCCCTGGAGGGTCCGCTCTCGCCACTAACCTCAGTTACAGTTAAAATCCCTGGAAACAGACGTACTTGTGGCCCTCGCGATGCTACGCAGGCGAATAAACTCCCACGAATCCACCATTTACCGTCTCCATCCAGAACTGCTCTCGCTCATAGCCTCTCACCTCACAACGAACAACCTTATCAAGGTGACCCACGTCTCTTACCGCTGGCGCGCGGTGCTCCTATCCTACCCAAGCCTTTGGGCAACCCTTGACTTTGCCCACCTCGGGCGAGCACTCACATTCCTCACGCGATCCAAGTCGGCGTCAATTTGTGTTTTCCTTCAGAGAATCCCTCCAAACACCCCCCTCCCCCTCGAGTTATTGGATCAACCCGCGGAACGCATCACGAGACTCTATGTGGGTGACTACGCGTCTCAAAAGGAGTTGTTACTACGGACCATGCCCTCGTTGAGAACGCTCGGATTTTACCCGGACCCCAGCGATGATCTCAATGAAACGATCAGGCTTTCTTTCCCTGCCTTGAAGACGTTGTTTGTCGGAGACGTCAATCCCCTTCTGTTCTCGGTACCTCATCTCACCCGGTTCAGATTCAGAGGCTGGAGGGACAGCGAGCTAGCAATGGACCAACTACTCGATTTCTTATGCAACTGCCCTCTGTTGGAAAGGCTAGAAATCAACTATGATAATGAATTCTACACCCGGCGTAATCACGATGTCGTCCATCTTTCTCACCTTCGCGCTTTCACCCACTCCACAAGCACGGACTTCTATCCCGGCTTGTACAATATGCTCTCCTACCCTCCATCCTGCTCTGTGACTTTCTCTTCCAACGTCCATTCCCGCGGGTTAGCGGTTGCCCTCCGTCCGTTCCAAACCCCGACTTTTCTCGTTGACTCGAGGAGGGTGAAGCTCAAGACAAGGTCCATGGATCGTCAGGATTATGTTGAAGGGATGGTGGAGGTAATCGATGCTGCCCACAGGCGAGTTCGTTCAACGCGGCGAGTGGTTTTGGGGGTGGTGACGTGGGACGAAGCCCTCATCGATGCTATAAACCCACTCTACCCGCGTTTCCTCGAGGGGCTCGATGCCAAGTCTATAGAGGTGTTGTGCGTTGAAGAACTCGCATTGTGGTTTTATGAAGAGGGTTGCCGCGTCAGGGGAGCGCTGGGTCATCTTGAGCACATCAGAACATTGATCCTCTCTGATTCTGCAGTGTGCCCATATCTCTGGGCCCTTGCTCCCACGGAGGCCACGGACATGAGTGGGTGGCAGTGTCTGAAGTTGGAGACTCTCGTGATCCGCAGCCTAAACGGCCGCGACTATTCCGGGGGTGAAATATTATCAGCGCTTTCGCTCCTCGCGCGAAGGAGGGAGGAGGCTGGGATACCACTCAGAACGGTTTCCCTGTTTCTCCGATGGACGCCACACCCGAACCAATTCAGATGGATGAAGGACTTGGAAGAGTTGAGGAGGTGTGTCGGGACATTCGAATCTGTGATGGAGGATGTTGCAGATGCACTGTTGGATTGGAACGTCGATAACTATTTCTTGGACGGACTCGACCATCTCCGAAGATATTGATGCTTACTACGTAGTCTGTAAGTATCGGGAACGGGTGTGACACCTTGCCTGTAGCCACTGACCCTTTCTCTGACTTGCGTATTCACTGTTATCCGGCCCATCACTATACCATCTTCCCCGTGTACACTGTACATTGAACATCGTCACAGATTCCGTGCTCACCCGCGCCTCCTCTCGTCATTCGCTTACGGTCGTTCAACGTTCAGTGTCAGGAGGCGGTACTCACTCATAGACCAGCGCACATATTCACCAGGTGTGAGTCACTCGCGCCTTTGTCCTCACTGTCTTTTGCTTCCATCCCATCCCTAGCACCGTGCACCCTGTGCTGCAGCTCCGTACACCACCCCCGAGATCTGTCGGTGCGGCAAATCGTTTTCAGCCATCGGAATGAGGTCTTGTCTTAATTTCGATGAGTTTGATAGCGAGCAAATCACCTGGGTCATTCACTTCAATCCTGAGAATAATTTACGGGTTACGTCGGGCATGGGTTTGGTGCACTGCCGGACCGCATCTCCAGTGGTCCAGGCGTCCATGCCCCGGGGCCTTACCAGCACCGCTGGCACGCCCCACAGCTGGTGACCGCACGTAGAGTCCCGCAGTTCATCCAGCGAATGGATGTTTCATCCTGGACTGGCGGTAGAACCCTTGGAACACACAACGAATGGGAAGCCAAGCAGGATACATTATCTACTAAATTTCTTCAGGGGGTCGTGTTTCTTCCGACCGCCCCTCGTGGTCTTTCCCCCTCGCCCTCGCCCCCTCCCCCGACCTCTGGCACCGTCTTTCCGGAAGGCAACAAACCCGACATTATCTTGAGGCCCCGGTCCAGCCTCTCCGCCAGGATCTGGTGTTGAGACGGGCCTGATCTGTGGTAGCAGGTACTTCGGCACATGCTTCATATGCGGTTGCACCCTTGTAGGGTGTAGCGGTTTGTCGTGGCGAAGATACTCTAGATCGAGCGGGTTATCCTCGAAATGGGCCTATTTACCAGATCTCAGCTGCAGGGTGGTGGGGAAACGGCCAAAGCGAAAACGAACCTTCAGCTTATCAGAGTTCAAAATCTCGGTTTTCAGCTCCTTGATCCTTGCCTCCTTGATCGCACTCCTCGTGACGGCTCTCAGGGCGTCCTCCATTCGGTATCTAAAGGCTTCGACTTGCTTCATATCAAATTGATATTTCTTCACCTTGCTTCCCTTCGCCACTTGTTCCTTCTCTATTTGTGTGAATACACTCTCGTCATTCTTTGCGCTTGGTAGGCAGCCCACGACTTTATTTTTGCCCCATTGATCAGAGGGTACGACGAAGGAAAGGGCCATCCCAGACCGACCGGCTCGAGCAGTCCGCCCAACGCGATGGGTATACGCCCGTGGCGAGGAAGGGAGGTCAAAGTTGAGGACACAGGACACGTCGACGAAATCTACACCTCGTGTCACACCGTACTCCTTGTCCCCTCCCTTCCGTTGTCTTCGTTTCCGGGATGATCCAGGTGCCGGCGAGGACCTTTTGCGCTTTTGCAGAGCCGATGCCGATGACCCTGCGGCCTCCCGCTGAGTCGACGTCACTATGAGAGTGTTGGTCATCCAAACGCGGGAAGAAGTGGGAAAAACGCACACTCCTCTTGCTCGCCCTCCTCTGCTTCGTTATCGGTATCGTGTTCACCAGTGGCAGCACTCTCGTCTGACGCAATGATATAGTCGTACACGCCTTTGTTAAACTCCTGCACTGTGTGATACCTGCGAAGGTCAAGACGCGTGTCGGGCTGCATGATTTTGACCAAACCTTGAATTGAGGGGTAACTCCGAGTTCAAAATGCAGCTTTTGATCGAGAATTGTTCCAAGAATAGTTTGAGGCGATAGCATCTTTCCACATCGTTGACAAAGACTAGGCACTTCCCCCTGATAAGCTTCAACTTCAGGATGACATACGTCAACAGGAATTTGTCGACTTCCGAACACCGAACAGAGTATTGTGTCAGCTTTTTCAGCTCGTCTTCGTCTTCTTCGAGCTTCAGTATCACCTGAAAAACAGTTCAGTAGGACCCTGGTGGACGGGGGGTTTGGCACTCACTGGATTCCGTAGCGTCAATCCTTTGAGGGCCTCGACATCCTCGGTCATAGTAGCACTCATGAGGAAGGATTGAAATACTTTTGGAAGGTATTGACCACCAAATATGTGGCGGATGTCTTCGTCATGGCCATAAGAGAATATCAGGTCCGCCTCATCGATAGCTAACGACTCTAACGATTCAAGCGAGATTGTCTATGAGAAAATTAGCGCGGGAAGCTATAGGGCGACTGCGGGTTCGTACTTTAGCTTGTAGCAGAGACAGGATTCGTGAGGGAGTCGCGACGACAACATCGGGTCTCTCTGACATGATCATTCTGCACGAATTCGAAGTTTAGATCAAGCAATAGAGCGTTGTGTGGGAAGAAGGGGACCTTTGTAGATGTGCTGTAGTCCCGGAAGCAGCGTTCGCGAGCGTGACCTCTTGATCCAGATACGCAGTCAATTGCCTGAGATGTTGCATGACTTGTTCAGCAAGCTCCTTCGTGGGTACCAGAACCACCCCTCTCGTAGCCCTAAGGCCATTGCCTGCATCCTTTTGACAAAACAAAGCGCCGGCCGTCAGTCCCCGCGAAATCCAATGTGCGGAGAGGCGCACCCACAGCTGGTTTCACGTTCAGTATCTTCTGAACTAACGGTATGCAATAAGCCGCCGTCTTTCCGGACCCCGTACGAGCCCTAGCCAGAATGTCTCTGTTCTCCAGCGCGAGTGGGATGGATTTGGCCTGGATCAAAGTGGGACGGGCGAACCCCATGTCGGCCAAAGCTCGAAGAATCCTTGCGTCCAGCAAGTGTGAAAAAGAGCCGAAGCTCGTCCCGGGCTCCACCAGAGCCTCGTCGGCCATTTCTCGAGGATACGTCTGTGGTGGCAGGAGGGTGTGGGGGCCAATAGGGCTGGAGGAGCGGAGGGGGGATGAAAACAGACTGTCGGAGATTTCCGATGCAAACTTTGTTCTCGATCACTTCCCCCAAGTTCACCGCAACTTCGGGTGACGCAGATGTACCCTTACACTCAGTTACACCTCGGTAAGGCGAGGAGCGTTGCTGTCGCAGGCCCACATTTCTTTGTCCTGGGATCGGAGTACGTTTTCTTCTCCAACTTCCCCCAGCGGATGTTGCCTCACACCGAACCTGAATTTAGAACCGGGAAACTCGAGGGGTCGACGACGAATTTCGAGGAGAAGAACACGACAGACCTTCTAAACTCTGGTCCAATTCGTTTCTCGGCAGTCGACACAGAGTTCAAGCACCTTGTCACGGTTGGGGATGACAAGAAGCTTAAAGTGTGGGACTTGGATGGGCCGGAACTCCGGAGCCAACGGTGAGCTCTTTCGTCCGCATTATCTAGCTATCCTCAAGCGACACACCAGGGATCTCCCAAAACGGCAGACTTCGTTAAACCTCACGAAGGATGGCCAAACGATCCTGGTCTCTGATAAATTCGGTGACGTATTCAGGTAGCGGCCACATCCTGCCGGTTCTCAGGTCGAACCTTGACATTCCTCCAGCTACTCCCTCCACCCAAACCCTTCAATGGAGGGTCCGACTATCGCCAAACGATCACGTGACGCGCTCTCAGCCCACGAGAATCCTTCCGGAGGCTCACTCGTCCTAGGACACGTTTCCCTCCTGACAAACTTCATCTTAACACCTGACGAGAGGTATATCGTCACCGCCGATCGTGATGAACACATTCGCGTGAGTTGGTATCCGCAAGGCTACAACATCGAGATGTTCTGCCTAGGCCACAAAAAGTATGTCTTATTTCACCATACTGTCGCTTGAGCGGGGTATGCATGGGTGTAGACTGATGCCTCAGGTTTGTTTCCGCGCTCCATATTCCAGCTTTTGATCATTCGATCCTCGTTTCTGGTGGAGGGGACCCGGCACTGAAGGTGTGGGATTGGATGACTGGAGAAGAGAAGCACGATATCCCCATTCAAGAGGCCATTAACCCCTTTATTGTCGTAAAAGGGAAGAAACGACGGTGGTTCGAAGAAACGGAGATGGGCGATGAAAACTCGACCGTCCGCACAAAGAAAGGTCGAAAGGGAAAGGGCAAGGGCAAAGCGAAGGAAGCGTCTGAACAGGATGAAGATATGGAAGGGGTCGGCGGTACCCTAGTACCAGCGATCTCTGAAAACACTCCGGAGGGCGGCCCTCAAGAAAGTATCAGACCGGAGGTCGAAGAACTAGTTCTGGCCATTCACAAGATCGACTCTTTCGAAACAGCGTGGGGGAAGTACCTTGTATTCAGCGCCGTCGGGTGTGTCCCCTGACCCCCCCCCCTCTCTCGTGCTCCGCTTATGCCCTATCCCAAGCTGTACATCTCTGTTTACTTGCGCTTTCCCTTTACAAGATGATCCTTCGTCTCCCGCGATTCGGGCTTTCGACTTCCACAAGCCCGTGATTGATTTCCACACTGACGATTCACATTTCTGGGTTCTGGTGGACGACGGGTGGGGTGAGGAGAGTGTGAAATCAAACCCTTTGCAATGCGTAAAGTGGTCGGATGGGTCTCAGGAGGTGGGTCACTGTGGATGGAGGACATCAACGAAACGAAACTAAACATCGTTCCCCCCGCAGTTCATTGCCATAGACCCCAGGGAAGTCCCCCCTCTGCTGCGTGCTCTCAATTCTGAGTACCGACTCCCAGGTGAGGTGTTTTTCTGCTGCCCTTTTCATGGCGTGAGGTTGAGACATCTCTTGCAGCATCTCCGGATCAGCGCAAACACCTAGACCTCTACGCAGACCTCTCCTGGCTTCCAAAGAACATCGATTTGACTCGTGATCCCATGAGGGATGATATCTTGGTTGATGCAGAGTCCGGTACTCCGGAGGAGCTATCGATCAGACAGCAGGGAAGGCTGAGACACAAAAAGGCTCTAATCGCAAAAAAACAGAGAGGGGAATCCGGACCTGGTGCACCGGGGACTCCAGCTACGCCTGGTGAAGAGCGGGAACCAAAGAAGGTCAAGCAAGATCACCCGGTCGGCGGGGATGTGATGGACGAAGAGTAGTTCGGCAAGGGGAAATAAAAGGGACACACTGGTATCGATTGTATCTATGCGAATTGTTACGATATACAGAGATTGAAGCTACGATTTACCGGTTCGTTGTATCCGATGCGGAAACTTCTACGGAGCAGGGGAAAGGTGGGAGTACCTGATTTTACAACATTTTGAAGCCTGTCCGAGTCGTGTAAGGGATAAAGATGAAAAGCAAGGAGGGAAAGTGGGAGGCCACGGAGGGTGCGGAAACAACACTATTGTACAGGCCAGACAGGGAACGACAACAGGACGAAAACTGATGGATGAAACCAGGGCGCTGAGCCCGGACCAAATGGGGGGAACTCGGGTCAAAACATAATGCAAACTTACTTCCACCTTGATTCGCCGGTCCTCTAACATCTTTTTGCGCTACTTTCTTTCGCGATCCTCGCTGAGGCAAGGGACCCCAAGCAAGCGATTCCGGCGAGGACCACAACCCACATATTACCACCGAGAAAATCGTTATCTATGGAAGCCGCGAAGGTGGAATTGGAGAAGGCAGGGCTGAATGCCCTGGCGAGGCACATGGACATCTGAACCAAACCGTTCGTAGCTCCCAAGGATGATGGGTTAGGAGACCCCTCTTTTGCAAGGACAATGCTGAAACTATGGGCATCGCGAAAAGCGGTCAGAGGTTCGAAGTGTTGAGTAGGATCGAGTGACTCACGCGTAGGCGAGGCATGTTAACCGGGAAACAAACATGACCAGGATGATTCCAGACCAAACCATCGCACGGGCGTGTGGCAAGACCTCGCCAAACTCATCCCTCCCGTTCCTCAAGGTGAGGTTCAAGAATGGGAGGACGATAAATGGGAAAAACCAGAAGGACATGCAAATATGATACATCTTCGCGCAGCTGAACCTCCGAAGGAGGATAGGGGTAATGAACAACTGGACGAAGCACGAAAGGCACCCAGCGATGGATAGAGAGTAACCGATTTGGGAAGCCTAGAATTCAACGGTGGGTCAGGTGGACATCCGGAGATCTTTGAGATCCGGTACGTACGTTGAAGGCGAGTCCTCCGGCGTCGATAGGTGTGTAAGCAAACAGCACGAAAACAGCATCAAAGGCAGCAGAAACGAAAGAGAGAGCGAATCCAGAGAGGATCAATGACCGCAGGAACGGAATGGCAAATAGTTGGCGGGCGGATAGCGGGGCAGAAGCTGGGGCTACGGATACCGATCCGTAGGACTTTGCCTTCTTGAGTTGTTTTGGTCCCTGGGCCCTCTTTGATGGAAGAGTCTAATTGATGCATTCATGAGTAAGTTAGAAAGTCAATGGCGAAGAAACCCCGAACCTCCTCCATCAGGAAGTAAGCCAACGTAGAGCCAAATGCAGAAAAGGCAGCAGCGACCAGGCAGGGCATAAGATATGGGTATCGACGCAGCAGAGGGATATCGAGGAGCGGAAACTTGTCGGCAGGGTTACTGAACGTCCCTCCAAGCATAGGGCCGATGATGGTGCCGAGTGGCCAGCAGAGTGCGTAAATTGGCAAGGTGACGGCTTGGTTGGTGGGGTCGGAAAGTTCTGCGAGGACGCTGTGAAAGACCGCGATGTTTCCTGTTCGAAATTATGCCATTGTTCAGTAATATCGGGAAGCCAGGACGCATTACTAACCAGCGAAGAAACCATGTAAACTTCTCGTGATGAGCATGTAGGTTAAATTGTGGGAAAACCCGAAGAGCAACGTCATGAGACCCATGCCGATAGAGCCAAGGAGGAGAACTGGGCGCCGGCCAGTGACATCTGATATTTTAGCCCAGTGGTAGATGGACATCAGTTGGAAGATAGCGAAAATGCTCTCCTACCGATGATTGGACAAGATATCAACCGTGGGTAACCGTGGTCAACAAACTACTCACCACCAGTCCGCTGACAAAGCCGACCTTGGAGGGGTCGTCAATCATCTTCAACTTGACCACCATCTCGTTGATGTAGGGAAACAGCTGGGTGAAGCCAATGGGTTCGAGCAAACGAACGAGACAGAGAGCGGCCAGCTGAAGTTTGGGAACAGGGGTCATCTTGACGGGCTTGTACACCTGACTCTCGACGACGTTTTGGTCTGCGTTGGGCAGCAGAACGGTGGATTCATCGAAGACGGGGACACAATCGTTCACGCATCCTAGGTCTGGAAAGCCTTCTGCTGACCTGCCGTCTTGGAGGGTCACCGACGAAGCAGAGGAGGCAGAGGACGTGTGCATGGCGGCTCGAGGACAGGAGAACCGATCGGCTCGGAGAACTCGAGCATGAATTTATACCCCAGGAAGTTTTCTCGAGAGTAATCAGAGGGTGGCCTGGCACAGGTTTACGTCTTTGCATCAGATCGCAGGGCCCGAGGCACGGGTCTACCATCTGGGTTATTGAGGAAGGGGCGTCTGCCGCTCGCTACAGGTAATGATCAAGAGATCGAGTTCTCGCGCTCGGATCACGTGCGTGCTCGCTCCTCTCCCCACCCCATCTCCTCCTCCGTTGCCCAGCCAAGAGGTTACCCGTAGATATCTTTCGCCTTTCGCCCTCTCCGACATGAGTTTTAATGCCACCGATGACAACCTCGTGCTCGTCGCACCACGCCCCGTCCGCCTCGCCGCCAGCTTCTCCCCTGTGTTGGCCACGAGGACGAACAATGCGGCTTTTAGAATGCTTTCCGCCACTCCGACAGAAGCTCTCGACCGTTTCAAATTCGCGGATGACAACCAAGATACCAGGGATGGCCAACCGGAGCAGACCGCCGCACGTATGTCTCCCCGGTAAGTTCCTGACGCAAGATCTGCATGATGAAACGAAACGATCTTAACGCCCGCTTCTGATTATGACATTCATAGTGCGAGTCTGCCCTCGGAGGCCCTCGAGGAGTTCTTATCCATTTTGCGGCCGTCCTCGTTCCTTTATCCGTCTCCCACATCCCCGATCTTGCGTCGTAAGAACAATGGGGCCATGATCCACTTCGACCGACAACAATCCACCCAGAGGAGTGAAAACGCCTGGTCTCCCCAACCCTCCAGTCCAACCAAGACCGTCAAAACCCTGACTCCGGAAGACTTCGTGTCAGCGGAACGGCTTGACCCCGATCACGACGTGAGCAGCATCACCTGGTATCCCTTTGACTGGCGAACTGGCGGCCCAAATCGCACATACTCTCCCCTACGTAAGTTGCCCTTCACCCACTCCCATCATATCCCTTTGTCTTCAATTTGTCGCCCCCCGCGCGTCAATCCTTGCCACAACCAAAAATACATCATGAACTTTTCCACTCTCGATCACCTTAACCCCTTCCCATCACTTATGGTT
>Ga0307516_10009622_pt1 | contig 10758 bp, 4 predicted proteins | sample 19_EM_MG_FD_203310 | JGI IMG/M metagenome (GOLD analysis project Ga0307516, IMG submission 203310) | Populus trichocarpa ectomycorrhiza microbial communities from riparian zone in the Pacific Northwest, United States - 19_EM | ecosystem: Host-associated > Plants > Roots > Unclassified | place...
ATATTTCATTTGTTATCAGATAGTATTAATTGTAAAACCCTTGGCCAATGTGGAATGAGTTTTGAAAAGTATTTCAAAATCTTATTAAAAAAATCAATGACAATAATGTTTAAAACTACCATGATTTGACAAAACATATATACTCTATGATATAATATTTAAATTAGAACATTCTTAATCAAGGGATATTATTTACACTGAGAAATTAGTTACTAAAAGGTTAAGTCAAACCACTTATAACTTTCCTAATATTTAGAGGATTATGACAGGTTATTAGACATTGTACTTAATTTTCAAATATAAATCAATCAATTATTGAATTGATAATAAATTAAATTATTTAATTTATTTAATCTTATTTTATTTAGGATTATGATTTATATTTGGGTCAACTTATTAGAGAATCTAATGGGTCACACAGATAAGAACCTTTGGTTAAAAATTAAAAATGGAATGATTAATCAAGTGTGGCATGAATGTAAATAAATTTAAGAAATTGAGGGCTAGAATGTAATTAATATAAGAGATTACAATTTTAGATCTAGAAAAAATCAAGTAGGGACTTGATTGAATAAATTTTTAAAATTATCCTAAAAAATAATATATGTGATATTATTTAAGGGGAAAATTGATATTTTGCTATTTATAAGGTGTTTAGATTTTTCTATAAATAGAATGTTAGGCCTCTTATTTCCTAAGAGAATATGAGTAAAATACAGTACAGAAATACCTAAAATACAAAAGAAAAGAGTTAGCACTCTAAAGAATAGCAATCCCTCTCTTCTAAAAATGTTTTAGAGATTTCTCACTGGTGATTCATATGGATTACTGTTAGTGGCCGAATACTTGAACGACTTGTAATTTGTGACAACCCAACCTTAAAATAAATATTCAAAACTGAAAAGAACATCTGATATTCAGGAAATTTTTGCATAGGCTCTTAACAACTCTAGATCTGTCTAACAGAATCCTTGTGACTCCCGAAAAAATCTTAAATATTGTTTTTATTATGCGTATGTGTTTCGAGAAACCCAATGATAATGGATTACTCTCTCTCTCATAATTGTGTGGTTAGTCTCCTAAGATAAATGGATAAATTCCATTTTCCACCTTGGATGAGTTCTAATTCATGAGAGTAGAAATATTACAATTCATAAGAAGGTTGATTAAGTTCTTTTGATTCTAACTTTGTTTTGCTTATTTAGATCACAAGAAAAAATATGTATCATCTACCAGTAAAAAGTAGTCTAATTGATTCAGGTTCAGACACAACTAAGAAATGTTCTGGAGGCAATAACCAGCTCCTTTGTCCGAAACCTCGCTTGCTTGGACCGCTGTATCTGAATCTCTCAAGCCCCTCAAATGTAACAAGCATGGGTATGAACTTGTTCATGAATGTATAACTATTCTTCCTATCGTATCACTACTATAATCTTATTTGTTACTTTTCATCATCAACTAACCAATTACTGGTGAAAGAGGTGGGATTCAGAATCTTGTTGCTGATGCGGTTAGTACTTGGTACTAATCCCATTATAATTTCATGTCTGGTCATGTTGTTAGTGACTAATTATGATTTTAATGATATGGATGTGGATTTGTTATGAAATTGATGGTAGAGAAACTACATATGCAGGGTACCATGTTGTTACTCAGGATCTCCTGTAGTTCATTCATCAAATAAAACTTTTTTCACTATAATTCTATCTATCCTAGTCTTTCAGAGCCTGTTATTTGATCTATTCTTTAGGAGCATACTCTGTTAGTGGAGTAATGCAGAAGTTTTTTGTTGATTTATTTATTTATTTTTGTTGTTTAGTTAATTTACTTCTCTATTTAAACTATAATTATTAATAAATTTAGTGTCTTTCTTCTCCAACCACACCTCTCTATAATATATATTCTATCATATGATATCATAACTTGATTTTAAACAAAGAAGTAAAAGGTAATTGATCTATTCTTTGTTAATTCTGGAAAAAATAGCAATTCTCTGAATGACAATAGAGAACTTTGTGCAAACTGCTATACCTAAGTTTGATAACCACTACGATCATTGGAAATGCCATGGAAACTTTTTTGACACCCAAAGAGATTTGGAATCTCATTGAAGTTGGTATTTGACGCAGTCAAAAACATAAAACACAAGAAGATAGTAAACAAAACAACATAAAATTGATGTCAAAAAGGGTTATTACACAATAACCTTAATACGCACATTATTATTGGAGAATTGTCTCTGACATGATATGCCTATAAGGTCTTACAACTCCTTAAATATGCTATAAGATAAAAATATTAAAAAAAAACACAAAACACAATATGAAATTAAGCTAAAAATCCAAGAAAAAAATAGCTCAAACATCATCTTTCAAGCTTAATTTTAATGTTTTTAAGATCTTGATTGGTTATAGCTAACCGGTCCTCCGATAGATCTAGGTTCTAGAATTACCTGGCAAAATTTGAGTTCGATCTAACAGTCAGATCGAAAATTAATTTTCTTCACTTATTAACTATCTTCAAGACACGTTTTAGGCCATATCTTCTTTCTACTCCCCATGGCTTACAGTACCAATTTATACAACTCCCATAACATCAAGTTATCTTGATTTCCTTTGTTAGTAACTTTCCGCTACACCTAAATCACTCCTAATTTTCATACAAAATCTTAAAACTTCCACTCCCCCTCCAATTCCCATCTTAGCCGAATATAACCCAAAAGGAACTAAAGGCTCCTTTTTCTTCTTTGGTGATAATTTTCTTTTCTAATCATCATTTACATCACAGCATTAAGAACAATCTAACAAAGAAATCACAACTTCTACCCCTTTCATTCACCCTCCTAATGGCTGGCTACCTTGAACCCCTTTTCTCTTTTTTTGTTGTTGTCCTTACATAATATCATATCCAAGATAATTTTCAGCACTCTAATTTATCAAATTTTAGGTAATTCACATTTTCCCTAATTTATGTTCAAGAACCCTAATTTTCAATTCAATAAAATTGTGCAATTTCAACCAAATTGAAGTTAAATTCATAGAAATTAGGATTATAACTCCTTACTTGGAAGAAATCAAAGCTTTACTTCTCAATAATTTGGAAAATCTTGGCTCCCTTTTCCTTGCATGTAGCCAGCCACACACCCCTCCTTTCTTCATAATTTTCACACTTGTTTCTTGTAATTTCTCTTGTATAAATGATATTTTTCTCCTATAGATTTGTCTAGGACTTATAACTTGTTAAACCTTAGTGTTTTCTCTCCCAAATTTGATTGGAAAATCTTAAAATCTCCCCCCCCTTTTGATGTGTTTTCTACCGGCCTTGCGAGTGAGAAAAAATAGGGTATTTATAGTCTAATTTCTTCTTAATTACATTTTAACCCCATTTCTATTCTTTTTCACAATTTGGGCCTCCCCTAATAAGGCTTTCATACTTGTTATTTTTTTTTTTTGTATTTGTGTTATCTATATTTATTAGAATTTAAATTTTAATAAAACTTTCTTTGTATAAGTTTGTTCTCGGGGTTCTACACTAATGGATCTATATTGGGTTGCAAACCGTTGGCTTTTAGCTAACACAAGTTTAATGCCTAAAACAAACTTAAAACACTTAATTGAAGCCAAAACAAACTCAACTAAACTTAAAATACTAAACTGAAATATTATGGCTCAAATAATACTTAAAATAACATAAAAACTAAGTAAAATATTCAGAATAATATAAGAATACAATCAACCCCCAAAGCCATCCCTAGCTTGATTAATTTCCTTGTGTAGGGGTCTGACTTACGTAGGAATAATGTGTGCTTACCACCCATTTTAGACCATTTTCCATGCTTGGAACATGCTGCCTTCAATGCTTGATCTTTTTCCCTTGTTTGGTCGAATTAACGCTTTAAAAAATAGGGAAGAGAGTTGCTGAATTCTTCTTTTTTAAAAGGCTTCCAAAATCTCCCTTTAAAGAAAGGAAATCTTGCAAGAGAAAGGAAAGAAAACAACAAGGAAAGTCCTTCACATCTAGCTCCTATTCTCATTGAAAGGAAAAGAATCCTTACTTGTAGTGAACAAATAAATAGGGGAATTTACACCAACATGCAGCCGCCCCTTGGTTTCCACGTTAGATATGGAATCTTTGTCCAATATAGAGACACCATAATACCTCTCCAGTTCAGCCTTGTGACCGCCTATCATGAACCTAAACTTAGCTAGGATGTTTGGCAAATCCTTGTAAGAAAAGGACCCCAACACCCTAATTAATGCTAGCCACTTTAGGACCATATGCACATCCATAAGGCCCAAATCAGATTTAGTTGAAACCAACTTGTCCATAATTAGGACAAACCCATCAACACCAACAAACCCAATATGGCTGAATGCATCCCAAGGTGAAAACCTAATATGACTGAATGTAATACAAGCTAAAATGATGCAACCATATTATTTGATAGTTTTACCCATATTTACCTAGTATTTTGCCCATGTTTTATATATAAAATGCCTTGATTATCTTTGTTTTACGTTTTAAAGGCACTTTTGGATGTAAGATTTGAAAAGGAGTAAATTAAAGATAAAATTCAGACCATATTCCAACCTATGTCGAATATTGGTAGATTTGACATCTGATCGATGTTTTATGCAGAACTTAAGCTGTAGCAGTTGAAATGAAGTGATTCTAGTGGCATTAGAAAGCTAACATCCATACCTGTCTATACATATATGGTAAAGAAAAGAAAAAGAGCATGAAAATCACAGCCTTTAAAGACAAGTTTCGTATTCTACTAGTTTTGACTTCAGCCATTCTGACATGAATATCTCGAGTTAGAGAAGTTCATTTGATGCAAACTCAATATTTTTGGATTTCTGACTCAAAGACCTATCAAACTTTCAAATTGCAGCAGAAAAAGAGCTCATATGAGAGAGATATGATTTTTCTAAGATAACCACCCATAAATTCTACCAGCAGACAGGTTTTGTGCACAAGTCCAACTTACTTCCAAAGTATCCAAACCGACGTGGAAATTATTTCATTGTATGGAAAGATTTTATTTCTTCATATGGAAAAGGTCTTTATTTTTTCTTCTTTTAGGAAAATAGTTATTGTACTACTTAAATGTAAATTGTCTTTTGTGGAAAGGACTATTATTATTTTTGGAGGATACAAGTGAATTGGAGGGTGTGGGGATTAGGGTTTCTTATCAAATAAAAAGAAAGAAAGAAAGAGGATACAAACGACCAAAAAGAAGAAAAAAACTCTCACCATTTTCCCCTATACCCGAAATTATGTTTTCATCTTTTCTTTTCCTTAGTTTTTCGATTGACATGCAAGACTAAGTTATTTTTCTTGGTTGAAAGGATATTGAAACCTTAGGATTTCAGAAACTGTGAGATCTATTTTATCTTTTTTTTTCCAGTTTGTATGATGAGTATGAATGTTTTTCTATGCTTATTTTCTATGATTTTTTAGTTTGATTTTTAGAGCAGACTCTAAGTTATTATTCTAATCAATCTATTGCTAAGTTTGCTATCAAAACCAGAATTGTGATATTTAAACTTGTGAAACAACTAAGTTTAATAATTATGATAGATGTATGTTGTTAATTTTACGGAAAACATTCAATTAAATCTAACATAGACTGCATATAGTTATGTTGTCTAGATTTATCTACTTATATAGTTCTTAAGGCTGCCATTGAATTAAATTACTAGTGCGGACACTATGGTTGTTTAATAGTTAGGGTTAGTTACACTACGGATCAGTTAACTGACTAATGTTGATGCGATCCAAGCACTAAAGGATCCATAAAGGTTCTGGTTGGTCCAGTTACAAGGCATAGAGCTAAGAGGTTCAAAGAGGTTGTCAATGGACTTCTTCAAGATACATGGGCTAAGGTGGACTTCAAGAGGATATTAAATAATGAAGAGCAAACCGTGATTAATCTTATTCATTTTCAAGAGGGGCTTGTTGGTGGAACCAAGACCATTACACAAGGATTAGGAGAAAAAGACTAGATTCGGACAGTTTGACCTTTCACTACCTTTTTTTATATATAACTAAAGCTATAGGTCGAATTTGGAGGTGATTTTAGTTGGGCTAGAAACTAGACTTTCATACCTTTCCAACGGTATATAGTACACCTTCTAATTCTTTAAGACGAGAGATAACCATCCATTTAAAGTTGAGTTTTACTGCTGTCAGACAGAATGCGGAAATAATTGAACTTGTCTTATTAAATTAGTTGGGCTATTAAACTTTCTTTATTTTGTGAGGAAACACTTGTTTGGATTTTAGACTTGTTTATTTTATTTATTTTAATTAGTTTGGGCTAGTTTTAGCTTGGGTTGATTATTATTTAAATTGGGTTTATATGTGACTCATTAGGGAAACTAGGGTTTTAGCTTGGGGTATAAATACTCTTGAGAATAATTTTCAGCACATTTTTTTTTTGCTAATAATATTCTGATTTTTTCCGACCTTTGGTTGTCAATCTTGGTTCTTGATTGAACTTTCAACTCTTCAAAGAATTGACCAATCTTTGTTGTGAATTTATACTCTTTTTGCTCGTCTTCAAGTGGAGGTGTTGTGATTGAGTTGGTTTATAGTTTTGTTGCCTTAAAGCAGGTCTTCCATTGTGATAAGCTCATCCTATTTTCAGTAAACTTGGATTAGATAGATCTTGGGTTCGCAAATTTCATTAAATTCCGCTAGGGTTCGCATCAGTTGGTATCAGAGCAAATCTAATCACAGGTTATATCCTTCAATTTGTGTTTTTTGTTTCTTGATTCTTTTTTTTCTTAATTAGTTTCGACCATATATATTAAAAAAAAATAGGGTTCTTACATCCTCTTGAATTGTTGAACACAGAATCATAAGGTAGTGTTCTTATATATGTTTGTGTATGATGCGATTTAAAAAATATAGTTGGTCTTGAATGAGATGTGGTTTGGGATGGTTGGATAAGGAATAAGATGTGAGAGTTAATTGTGACTAGGAGTGTGAGTGTCAATAACTTGTTATGTCTAAAATGTAGGGGTAACTCTAGTGGATTTTTTGGTAAAAACTTATGGAATGTACTTATAAACTCACTAAAGTTGTGAAAAACAAATCTCATGGTTTATAAATGAATTGCAAATAAACGATTAAATCTATTTTTGAATTTGAGGATGTTACTGTTGGGTTCCCAAATATCAAATACGCAATGGAAATTATGAAACAAAATTATTCAGGAGTCCTTAGGATCCTGTTAGATAGATCTAGAGTTTTTTAGGGATTTATTACCTAAAGATTTGATCTTCTTTGGCTTTGAATAATTTCTTAAAGGTCGGGTTGTCGCAAACTATAAATCGTTTAATTGTCTGGCCTCTAACGGTAATCCACACGAACCACCCATGATAAATATCATAAATTCCTATTTAGGAGAGAAGGACTGCAATGCCTAGAGTGCTAACTCTAATATTGTGTTTATATAATTTTTCTGTCTAATAGACAACCACTCTAAATAAGAGGTGTCATAATCCATTTTTGGGTTATTCCCCAAAATTTACCATTTTTCCTTTTAAAATAAAAAATAAATAATAAATAATAATAGCAAGAAGACTGGCGATTTAGAAAAAATAAGTTCAGGAGGATTTCAAACATATAAAAAAATCAAGCTGGAGTTTTGGATGGAATTAAGAGCTTAATTGTACCCCATTGTACCCAAGACTGGAGAGACAATGTAGATTTAAGGTCAAATTAAATGATTATTGAATAAATCTGCATAAAAATTAAGCCCAGAGACATAATTAAATGTTTAATAGGCCAATCTTGCAATTTAGGCATGAAAATCAAGTAAAACACATAAATGATACAAGAGATATAGTTATGGGCAAAATGATCCAAACAAAAGGGGGGGAAATCCCGCCCTTATAAGGGTTGTTTCTAGGAGCACACCAAACGAAAGAGAAAGAAAAAAGAGGAATGAACTTTATTTTTCTTGAAATTAAAGGTTCTCTGAAGGGCTTTTAAGGATCAAATTAGAGGTTTTGAGCATAGGAAACAATTAAATAAGGCTCGGGAAGTGAAGGATTTTAAAGAGATTAAAGGGTGCAAAAAGAAAGTGAAGAGAACACGGTTCTCTCTTGAGTTTCCATCTTAATTTTCCATTTTTTGGAGTATGAAATCCTTCTAAAATGGTTGATTAGAGTGGTGTTGTGTTTATTATGCTAGGGTGAATATTAGTGTTATTTAATTTTGAGTTTTGATGAATTGTTGTTTAAGCTGATGTTATTGTGTTATAATTATGTTTATGGAGGTGTAAAATGGATGGGTGATGAGTTAGTTTCAAAGAATTGAAGAGAAAACATACCTCTTTATGATATGGAATATTCAATTAGGGATTAGAATGGGATTTTGAATTAAATTGATTTAATTTTTTATAGAATTTTTATAGAATTATCTTAGTTTGAGTATGTAATGATTGAGTAATGGATTAATTGCAAGAAATTAAAAAGAAATCCATGCCTCCTTTAGAGAGGAAGTTTCAACATTAGTATGTGTAAGAGTTTGGGTTTGTTTGATTTAATTGCCATGAAATTTGGGTAGAATTGTGTTTATTAACATGAAAAATGAATGGGCCAAGTGGTAATTGTGGAATATTTAAATAAAATTCTATGTTATCCTTATAGGTAATAATCGGCCATAATACGGAGGGAGAGATTGAATTTGTTAATTGAAATTGACATGAAATTTGTGCTAAATTATGGCATGTAATGGAATTAAAGAATGAATATTAATTTAAATTGTAAGAGAAAGAAAGAAAAGGCCATGATCCTTGAAAGGGAGGATTTCAGCCTAAACTATTAGTTTGCGGATGGGCTGTGTTGAAATAGTTGTTATGAAAAATGAATTATTTGTGTTATATAAAGTGTAATGTGGATGGTTAATTGTGTTACATGACCATATAAAAACTTAAGGGAAGAATTGAGAACTACTCGTGATTTTCATGGTATTTAAAATCTAATTTTGAATCATGGCATGGTATATAAATGGCTATGTGGTTAATTTGTTTATGAATGAAGGAAATTTGTACCCCGTAATGAAGGAAATTTGGTTGGACCAAGGAAATTAATTTAAATTTGGTTGGACCAAGTAAATTAATTTAAAAACTTTTGGTTGGAATTAATGATTAATTATGTGTGATGATAACACTAATGATTTTAAAAGAGAGCTAACTACATGAAAAATCAGAATGGAACCTAAACCTTATTAAACAAAAGGTTCCACCATCACATGAATTAAAGGAGAGGTTTGAATTGTTGATTTAGTTGACATGAAAATGGTGTTCAATTGTGTTAATTGAAATGTGAGATGAATGGATAAATGTTAAATTTCATGAATGACAATTGAAGAAAATCTATACTCTTATTTTTTAGGAGGTACAACAAGACTAAGAAGATATGTTTGGAATGGTTGGTTTAAATTTCCATGAAAGGCATGATTTGACTAGCTGCCCGAAGTGAAGCTAGTGGCGTCAGTTGCACTGATGATTGGATATATGATTTGACTAGCAATCTGGAGAGAAGCTAGTGATGTTAGTTGCATTGATAACTATGATATATGATTTGACTAGTTGCTCAAAGTGGTGTTAGTTGCACTGATGATCGGGATATGTGATTTGATTAATTGCCCTATACAAAGCTAATAATATATATATATATATTGGATTATTGTTGAAAATGTTTGGGCAAAATCAAATTGTTGATATGAAAATAAAAGATTTTTTAATTGAAATCATGGTAATGGTTGTTTGATTGATAAATTAAATTGATGAATGTTTAATCCTTATAAAGAATGGAGATGAAAATTGTATCACTTGAGAAGAATGCTTGGAAGGGTAGATGACCAAGTAAATCCAAATAGTGATAAGAAAGATGTTATCCATGATGATGAAGGTGATATTGTAACATAAAAGTCAGTTTAAAGGTAAAAAAGTATTTGAGATAACCAAAAGTAGTACAATGAAGGGATGTTTTGGGACAGTCCATTGTAATATAGTAAATGATTGTTATGGACAATCAATTGTAATATAAGAAAGGTCTTGATTGGAAATGGTCTTGTTTGATTTCTTATCGGGTTAAGCTGAGGAAGTATTGAAAGCCTGTTTAGACAACTAAATTATAGATGAATAGAAGCTGCTTAATAGTAGGTGTATTATGTATCTGAAGATTTTTAATAGTGTGTGTAAAATATGTATTGAATTACTTTGATAAAGCATACATGTAAAGTGGTATAATACATGTTCTAAATAACATGTATGTAATGTAATGATGTAATAAATAAGAGTAAGATTGTTAATGTGTTGTGTGATTTGTAGCTGCATTAACAGTGAAACAACATACTAATAATAATGATGGCAGCTATATGTTGGCACATGTCTGCCAATTGTTCAGTCCATCATTAGTGGACGAGGAAAATTGGTTATATTTATAAATGTATAATAAAAGGAAATGTAATATTACCTTAATTCCTTGTTATAATGGATTACAAATGCCAAATTTTATGTATACCTTATGTATGATATACCTAGTGGTATATAAATATATAAATGTCCAAGCACTTGTGTAAGTATAAAATAAGATTGAAATGAAATGGATTAATGCATTAGTGTAAGCTATCTTAAGATGAGTTGATCGTTATGCAATCAAGCTGTGGTGCTCGAGGTTTGAAGCATGGAGTTTTTATGTTAATCTATAATAAGGTACACAAAGTAGTTCTTATTCT
>Ga0307516_10009623_pt1:7500-10754 | contig 10754 bp, 8 predicted proteins | sample 19_EM_MG_FD_203310 | JGI IMG/M metagenome (GOLD analysis project Ga0307516, IMG submission 203310) | Populus trichocarpa ectomycorrhiza microbial communities from riparian zone in the Pacific Northwest, United States - 19_EM | ecosystem: Host-associated > Plants > Roots > Unclassified...
GGAATCGGGTCGTCGCCGGCCGGAAAACGGGTCATCGATGCCGGCAATACTTCGGGCCATGAGGCCCCCCACTTTAGTCCGAGTGTAGCAGCAGCCCTCATATCCCCCGCGGCAGGCCTATGGGCGCCAGGCCAGCGCGCCCCAGGGCCAGTCAGGGGGCACCCCCCTAAAGAGCAATAAGTGTTATTTCAGCTATGGCAGGGGTAGACACTACTAGGTCCCAGCTGTCACCCCCCCTCTAAAAAATTCATTTCTTGGTATTTTGAGCTGAAATTTTGCACAGAGGTTGGCAAAAATCCAATCCAACTTTATTAATTTTTCCAGATTTTTTCGAGGTCGGGAAGTATTTTTTTTTATTTTCCTACCATTAAAAATCGAGGAAATCCGAAAAAATAGGAACCGGCCCGGAATGACCCCAAATTCAGTGGGCAGCCTCATAAAAATATGGCTGATTTTACTGGATTGATTTCATGTGGAAAGCACGACGTTTTGTTGTAGGAATGCGGGAACCCCGGCAGCTCGCCTGCCGCGGCCAGCGACGTCGGGCTGGCCCCTGCAGCGCCTAGCCTCTCCCACGCAGGGCGCAGGCCAGAACGCGGGGGGCCAGGGCCCGAAGGCAGCCCCCCCGCGGGCGAGAGAGCAAGCCAGCAGGGGCTGTCGCCTGCCGCGGCCAGCGACGTCGGGCTGGCCCCTGCAGCGCCTAGCCTCTCCCACGCAGGGGGCCAGGGCCCGAAGGCAGCCCCCCCGCGGGCGAGAGAGCAAGCCAGCAGGGGCTGTCGCCTGCCGCGGCCAGCGACGTCGGGCTGGCCCCTGCAGCGCCTAGCCTCTCCCCCGCAGTGGGCAGGCCAGAACGCAGGGGGCCAGGGCCCGAAGGCAGCGCGGGATGGAGAGCAAGCCAGCAGGGGCAGCCCCTGTTTTCGTCAGCCTAGCATGGCTGCGGGGGCTGCGGGACGTCACGCGCGCGCGCCCAAGCGCCCAAGTGCCCAAGGGCCCCCAAGGGCCCCAGGCCCTCAGGCCCCAGCGCCCCAGCGCCCAGCGCGGGCGCGGGCGGGCGGGCGCGCGCGCGCGCGTGGTATTTTTGGGCAAAAGGTCGTCGCCGGCCGGAAAACGGGTCGTCGCCGGCCGGAAAACGGGTCGTCGATGCCGGCGAAACTTCGGGCCATGAGGCCCCCCACTTTAGTCCGAGTGTAGCAGCAGCCCTCATATCCCCCGCGGCAGGCCTATGGGCGCCAGGCCAGCGCGCCCCAGGGCCAGTCAGGGGGCACCCCCCTAAAGAGCAATAAGTGTTATTTCAGCTATGGCAGGGGTAGACACTACTAGGTCCCAGCTGTCACCCCCCCTCTAAAAAATTCATTTCTTGGTATTTTGAGCTGAAATTTTGCACAGAGGCTGGAAAAAATCCAATCCAACTTTATTAATTTTTCCAGAATTTTTCACTGCCCGCTGCCCAAGTCCGCACTCGCATCAGCCCGCCGCGCCAACAAGCCAACGCTGCCGAAGCAGACACTGCTGCCGAATCTGCCGACACTGTCCCGCGGGCTGCCACTGCCCCAGTGTCTAAGCCTGCGGTCTTTCTCGTCGAGCCGTGGACTGTCCAGCCCGTCCAGACTCATCGCCAGCACCTGCTGCCGATTCTGCCGATTTCGCCGGCGCTGCCGATTCCACCACTGCCCCCACCGTGTCTAAACCAGCGCTGTTTCGTCAGCGTGTCCCCTGGACGAATTTTCCTGCCTGGCCTGGACAGTCCATCGTCCAGCCCATGTTCGTCGAAAAATCTGCGCTGCCGCTTCTCCCCGACGAACCTGCAGCTGCGCAAATATGCGCTGCCGATCCCCCCCCTGTTGGCATGGCTGCCGCTGCCCCAATAATGTCCGGACCAACAGTCTTTTTTGTCAAGCCTTGGACTATCCAGTCTGTCCAGACTCACCGTCAGCCGATTCTGTCGACTTTGCCGATTTTGTCGGCGCTGCCGATTCCAACACTGCCCCCCGTGTCCAAACCAGCATTGTTTCGTCAGCTCTTCCCCTGACGATTTTAACCCTGTAACAGTAGGCCTCCAATCCCGCCAACGGGAGCCAAGTTGATAGTGAAGAGAATTCAATGACGCGCCGGGTCATCGCACCCGGCAGCCTCGGGAAAACTCTTGCTTTCACGGTCTTCGCCGCCCCTCACCACCATGGCAGGCCTCTAATCCCCACCATCCGCAGTTGCATCCGACAGGGCAGAGATTTGAATGACGCGTCGCGGGCCCGAAAACGGGTCATCTCACCCGGCCATTAATTGGAGCGTTTTTGCCTGGGCGAGGATGGGGAGATGGATCTCTTCTTCCGAAAAAGCAAACAATACATCGGGAGTTATGATGATAGGGCATGGAATTGAATGACTCGTCGCGGGCCGCCGGGTCATCTCACCCGGCCATCCCGAGGAGCGTTTTTCCCGGCAGCCTCGGGAAAACTCTTGCTTTCACTGCCCGCTGCCCAAGTCCCCACTCGCATCAGCCCACCGCGCCAACAAGCCAACGCTGCTGAAGCAGACACTGCTGCCGAATCTGCCGATTCCAACAGTCTTTCTCGTCGAGCCGTGGACTGTCCAGACTCATCGCCAGCACCTGCTGCCGATTCTGCCGATTTCGTCGGCGCTGCCGATTCCAACACTGCCCCCACCGTGTCTAAACCAGCGCTTGACGGAATCGGGTCGTCGCCGGCCGGAAAACGGGTCATCGATGCCGGCAATACTTCGGGCCATGAGGCCCCCCACTTTAGTCCGAGTGTAGCAGCAGCCCTCATATCCCCCGCGGTTTCGTCAGCGTGTCCCCTGGACGAATTTTCCTGCCTGGCCTGGACAGTCCATCGTCCAGCCCATGTTCGTCGAAAAATCTGCGCTGCCGATTTTCCCCCCTGTTGGCATGGCTGCCGCTGCCCCCTTGTCTGGACCACCAGTCTTTCCGTCAAGCCCTGGACTGTAAATCGTCCAGACTCAGAGTCAGCACCTGCTGCCGACTCTGCCGAATTCGCCGGCTCTGCCGATTCCTAGCCAACGCTGCCGAAGCAGACACTGCTGCCGAATCTGCCGACACTGTCCCGCGGGCTGCCACTGCCCCAGTGTCTAAGCCAGCGGTCTTTCTCGTCGAGCCTTGGACTGTCCAGACTCATCGCCAGCACCTGCTGCCGATTCTGCCGATTTCGTCGGCGCTGCCGATTCCACCACTGCCCCCGCCGTGTCTAAACCAGCGCTGTTTCGTCAGCGTGTCCCCT
>Ga0307516_10009625_pt1 | contig 10752 bp, 9 predicted proteins | sample 19_EM_MG_FD_203310 | JGI IMG/M metagenome (GOLD analysis project Ga0307516, IMG submission 203310) | Populus trichocarpa ectomycorrhiza microbial communities from riparian zone in the Pacific Northwest, United States - 19_EM | ecosystem: Host-associated > Plants > Roots > Unclassified | place...
CGGCCGATCTCCGTCTATCCCCGACCTAGACTCTCTGACCTTGCCACGGCCTCGGCCTCCTCGTCCTTCGCCACGGGATCTTCTCTATCTGGCTACGTACCCGGGACAAAACGTTCAGGTGTAACATACCGCGAGAACAACGAGCCCACGCAAGGTGTGTGAGAAGAGCTGCGAAAAGACCACGCCGGATGTGATGGATACTGTGAGAACAACGAGCCTACGCAAGGCATGTGAGAAGAGCTGCGAGGAGACCACGCCGGGCGTGACGGATACCACGAGAACAACGAGCCCACACAAGGCATGTGAGAAGAGCCGGGAAGTGACCACGCCGGGCGTGACAGATACCACGAGAACAACGAGCCCACGCAAGGCGTGTGAGAAGAGCCACGAAGAGACCACACTGGGCGTGACGGATACCGCGAGAACAAGGAGCCCATGCCAGACGTGTGAATACACCGGAAGTGTGAATACGCCGGAAGTGTGAGTAGGAGCGCTCGCTCCGCAGACCCAAGCCTACGTTGTCTGTAGAGCCAGAACGGAGAAGTCAAGGCAGGATCGTGACACTAGATTGGGTCTCCCCATCGACACCTGATGTAGCAACGAAAAAGACACAGTGGATTCCCAGGACGAAAGCACCGGGGACCCCCTCAACCTTAGCGAATTCAGGGACGTCCCTGACTACCAGCGAGCGCCGAGCCCAGTAACCCGCGAACAAAGATCTAGACCCCAGAGCCCCGAGTCCCCCGAACAACTCAAAAGAATGACGGAAGCCGCGGGACCCCACCTTTTGACAACAGAAATGCTGTAAAGACTTTTAGCTGCATACGACCGACCGCCGCAGACCAGTTACCCAAAGCTCAGGGATCTGGAACCATTTGAAGGAGAAAAAACGCAATTCAAAACGTTCCTGGCCCAGTGCGAGCTGAAGTTTAGAACTGAGGGAAACCGATTCGATGATGATGAGAAGAAAACAGGATATGCATCCTCCCTACTGCGAGGGGTGGTATGGAATTGGGTGGAAACCTCCCTAAACCAGGAAGGTGGAATCAACCTGACTTGGGAAGAACTAAAGACCAACATGAAGCATGCCTTCGGCCAGGTAGACGCCAAGAAAATAGCGTTCGAGAAATTCCAGAAGATCCAGCAGGGAAATCAGACAGCGGCCACCTACTGGGCCGAATTTCAGCGAATCAAAGCCGACCTCCCATACGCAGACAACATATGTGTCACGAACCTGGCGCGACAGGCTCCTTGGCGATGGCGCCGGTGCCACTCTCACCCTTGTCGCCCTGTGGCTCGTCCTCGTTTCCGCTGCCGCAGTCGCGGTCATCCTTCGCGCTTAGGCACCTCGACCGATCTCCGCCATATCGCTCCGGTAGCGATATCCCCGACCGCTGGCCGGTCTAGACCTCTCTCCTTCGTCTCCGTTATGTTACTTGCGCGTCCTTCTCCTGTCATCGTTACGTATGTCGTTTCCTGTTGATTATGCTTGCGCGTCCTTTCTCCTGTCCGCTACGTTTGTTGTCTCCCATTGATTGAGCTTGCACATCCTTCTCCCATGTTCGTTACGAGTATTGTTTTCCCTTGATTAAGTTGTACGTCAGTCTTCCTTTCCTTTACTGTTACTGCTTGAGCGTCCTTTCTCCTGTTGCCGCCAGTAGAGTGTTGGCCGTGCGGCGGCCGAGTGCGATCATGTGTTTTCCTGGGGCGCGGCGATCGAGTCATGATATTAGACGGAGGAACTGTGTCAGTCTTGCGGGCAAGCTGTGATTCCACAGAGGGAAGGAAAAGTATAAAGGAAGGGCACGGTAGCTAGTCTGGAGATTCTTCTCCATGCAATATATTATTTATACACCTGAACCTACCTTCACACATCTCTGAGCGGCGTGACGAAACCAGCGCCGGGATTCTCGGATCACTTGCGCCGATGACCACCGGGTCATCCAGCAGCGTGACAAAGTGATCCGGGATTGCCTACGGCGAACGACATCGAGATACGATTATCTATCTACCTTGACCTACCTTCACACATCTCTGAGCGGCGTGACGAAACCAGCGCCGGGATCTCGGATCACTTGCGCCGATGACCACAGGGTCATCCGGCAGCGCGACAAAGTGATCCGGGATCGCCTACGACGAACGACATCGAGATACGATTATCTATCTACTTTGACCTACCTTCACACATCTCTGAGCGGTGTGACAAAACCAGTCCCGGGATCTCAGATCACTTGCGCCGATGACGACCGGGTCATCTGGCAGCGCAACCAAGTGATCCGGGATCGCCTACGACGAACGACATCGAGATACGATTATCTATCTACCTTGACCTACCTTCACACATCTCAGAGCAGCGTGACGAGAGCAGCACTGGGATCTCGGATCACTCGCGCCGATGATCACCGGGTCATCCGGCAGCGCGACAGGTGATCCGGGACCACCTGTGACGGACTCACAACACCGCCGCGCACACCGGGCCACGCCAGACAGAACGGAACCCCGCCGCGCATACCTGGCCGTGCCAGACAGAACGGAATACCATCGCGTATGCCGCACTGCGCGGAACGGGAGACCGGCGCACATGCCGCCCCGGGCAGAACGGAAGAACGCCGCGCATGCCGTGCCGAGCAGAACGGATGAACTCCGCGCGTGCCGCGCCGGGCAGAACGGAGGACCGCCGCGCACACCGGGCTGCGCCAGACAGAACGGAACACCTATGCCGTACTGGGTAGAACAGAACACTACCGCGCACACCGGGCCGCGCCAGACAGAACGGAACACCGCCACGCATACCGGGCCGCGCCAGACAGGACGGAAGACCTCCACCTATGCCGCACCGGGCGGAACAGAAGACCGATGCGCATGCCGCCCCGGGCGGAAAGGAAGAACGCCGCGAATGCCGCGCCGCGCAGAGCGGAAGACCGCCGCACATACCGAACGCCGCACCGGACAGGATGGAAGACTGCCACGCATGCCGTGCCAGCCAGAACGGAAGACCGCCACACATACCGAAGGCCGTACCGGACAGGACGGAAGACCGCCGCGCATCAGGGAAGGCTGCTGCACATACCGCAGGCCATGCCGGGCAGGAAGGAAGACGACAACGACAATGCCATGCTGGGCATGAAGAAAGACGACAACCATGATGCCACGCCGGGCATGAAGGAGGACGAGTACCATGAGTGAGTGGGAATCACTTGCGCCAAAAGACACCGAGAAACGAGTAGCAATCCGAGATCGCTCAAGAACAACGAGAATGATACCGTGCTACAGTAAAGACCACCGGGTGGCAGTAAACGAAGACCGCGTAAGATCTAGCATAGCCGCACGGAAGACTGGGAGCACGACGCCTCGCCAGTGAGAAAGGCTACGCCAAGGGACATCCTTAGACTTCACCTGACAAAGAGGGAAGTACTTGCCTGCACCAGAGAACTGAACGAACACAGCCCAAGAGCCGAACAAATGGAAGTCCTACAGAGTAGGCAGAACACGGGGCGCCAGAGAGCTGGACAAACACAGCCGGAGAGCCGACCAAACGGAAGTCCTATAGAGTAGGCAGAACGCGGGGCGCCAGAGAACCGAAATAACGGAAGCCCGACCGCGGAGACACGCCGAGTAGCTACATTGCCTGTCGAGCCCAAGACAGAGAACGGAAGTCGGTGTCAGATTTTTGACATTATATTGCGTCTCCAATCGACACCTGATGTAGCGGGAAATCCTCGAGAAACCGGAATCCACCGTGGATTCACCAGACCCAGAAAAATAAGAGTAGCGAATTGAGGAGGTCACCGACATCGAAACACCGCTGCACCGAGGCTAGCGAGCCCTGCTACACCAAAGGGAAGCCAGAAAAACACCGAAACACACCGAAAAACACTGGAAGATGCAGGAAGCTGGGAAGCAGAAAAACCCACGAAGAGAGCGGACCCGTGGAACACAGCGACTTCTTTATCCCATCGTAATTGGGAATAACACCGTCCAAACAAGAAGAGCTACGAGACCCGCATACGGACGTCACCAACTGGCACGCCAGTACGAGTTGAAAAGGAGAGCTTCCGGCTATGCTTCGACTACCGAACGGATTATGAATGGACGTCTGATGAATCACAAACAGCGATGTTGACGCAAAGGGGTTACAAATGGCCAAGCATGGCCTCAATTGACGACGCGGCCAGTGATGCGAACAGCCAGCCAACGGTTGGTTTTGACATCAAATATTGCCCAGAAAAGTGCCGGCAATACAAACATACTTGCTAGAGAGTCAGGAGACTCTCCCTGGAAAAGGGATATGAAGCTTCGACAAAACCAGTTCCGAGTATTGCTGTCAGTAGCAAGCTTTTACCAAAAACGTCAGAAACAATGAAAGCACCAGAAACGTCGAAAACACCAGAAACGCCGAGAATGCTGGACACATCGGAAAGACCAGAAATGCCTGCAATGACTAGCAAACGCCGGAAACTCTGGAAGGAACGGAAACATTGGAATCGCTCGACGCGTTCCAGGACACCTGGCCACTTGCCACCGGGAACACCCGGAACTGGTGTTCGACAGATGTGATGCTAAAGAAGCGGTGGAAGAATAGAGTTAGCTGGGAGGCCCACGAAGACAGAGGCGGCCGGGCGCGGCTACCTAGGCACTTCACGACGCCCACATCAGGAACTAGCGTGCAATAGCTACAAATACCACAACGATACCACGCCAGGCGCGAGGAAGATTAGGGCTAAGCCGAATACCGCCACAGCGAAGTCGAATACCGCAACGATACCATGCCGGGCGTGAAGAGATTAGGGCCAAGCCGAATACCGCCACAGTGAAGTCGAATACCGCTACTGCGCAGCCGAATACTGCAATGATACCACGCCGGGCGTGAAGAAGATTAGGGCGAAGCCGAATACCGCAACAGCGAAGTCGAATACCACAACGATACCACGCCGGGCGTGAAGAGATTAGGGCGAAGCCGAATACCGCCACAGCGAAGTCGAATACCGCAACGATACCACGCCGGGCGTGAAGAAGATTAGGGCGAAGCCGAATACAACCACAGCGTAGTCGAATATTGCAACGATACCACGCCGGGCGTGAAGAGATTAAGGCGAAGCTGAATACCGCCACCGTGAAGTCGAATACCGCAACGATACCACGCCAGGCGTGAAGAAGATTAGAGCGAAGCCGAATAACGCTACTGCGAAGCCGAATACCGCTACTGGGACATGGAATACTGCAATGACACCGAGACGCGAGTGCGCGGACAGGCGGAAAGGAAAGAAAACACGCAATCTATTATCTCTCTCCACAGACCTACCTCTCTCTACCCGTGAACCGGCGCTGCGACCACCACCCCGATAAGAACAACGAGACCACGCCAGGCATGACGGATACCGCGAGAACAACGAGCCCACGCAAGACGTGTGAGAAGACCGCGATGAGACCACACCAGACGTGACGAATACCATGAAGAACAACGAGCCCACACAAAGGCGTGTGAGAAGATCGAGACAAGACCACGCCAGGCGTGAGGGATACTGCAAGAACAATGAGCCCATGCAAGGTGTGTGAGAGGACCGCAATGAGACCACGCCAGGCGTGATGGATACCGCGAGACGACGAGCGGCGAGTGAGTACCCCGGGAGTGTGACTACGAGCGGCGCGTGAGTATGCCGGAAGTGTGACTACGAGCGGCGTGTGAGTACGCCGGAAGTGTGACTACAAGCGGCGCGTGAGTACGCCGGAAGTGTGAGTACGAGTGGCGCGTGAGTACGCCGGAAGTGTGACCACGAGTGGCACGTGAGTACGCCAGAAGTGTGACCACGAGTGGCGCGTGAGTATGCCGGAAGTGTGACTACGAGCGGCGCGTGAGTACGCCGGAAGTGTGACTACGAGTGGTGCGTGAGTACCCCGAAATTGTGACTACGCGCAGCGCGTGAGTACGCCGGAAGTGTGACTACGAGCGGCGCGTGAGTACGCCGGAAGTGTGACTACGAGCGGCGCATGAGTACGCCGGAAGTGTGACTACCAGCGGCGCGTGAGTATGCCGGAAGTGTGATCACGAGCTTGCCTCGAAGAACTGAGCCTACGTTACCTGTCGAGCAGCACGGAGTAGTCAAGGCAGGATCTTGACCGCACTACATGACGAGCAACTCGCCCTCCTGGGGGAAATCGTCACCATGATACATCAAACAACCAGCCGGGACGCCCGCCGCAATCACGTCGTACACTGGACGCTCGCCCAGCGGATGAACAAGTTCCACTACGCAGACCAACAGCAACTCTAGTGGATGACCAACACCCTGGGAGCCATCATCACCGAACAACAGCGAATGAACGAACAACTCCAAGCCCGGCAGCAGGCTAGCCGGCCTGTCCGTATCTACCGCACCCCCATCCGCCGCCGGACCCTGACGACGCGACGGGACCTCGCCGGAGGTTCGGTCTGGACAGGGGACGTACTGTCACGAACCTGGTGCGACAGTCTCCTTGGCGCCGGCGCCGGTGCCACTCTCACCCTTGTCGCCCTGTGGCTCGTCCTAGTTTCCGCTGCCGCAGCTGCGGTCATCCTCTGCGCCTAGACGCCTTGACCGATCTCCGCCATATCGTTCCAGTAGCGATATCCCTGACCGCTAGCCGGTCTAGACCTCTCTCCTTCGTGTCCGTTATGTTACTTGCGCGTCCTTTTCCTCTCATAGTTACGTATGTCGTTTCCTGTTGATTATGCTTGCACGTCCTTTCTCCTGTCCGCTACGTTTGTTGTCTCCCGTTGATGAAGCTTGCAGGTCCTGTTCCCTGTTCCTTACCTTTACTGTTTGCACGTCCTTTCTCCTGTCCACTACGTTTGTTGTCTCCCATTGATTGAGCTTGCGCGTCCTTCTCCCATGTTCGTTATGAGTATTGTTTTCCCTTGATTAAGTTGTACATCTGTCTTCCTTTCATTTACTGTTACTGCTTGCGCGTACTTTCTCCTGTTGCCGCGAGTAGAGTGTTGGCCGCGCGGCGGCCGAGTGCGATCATGTGTTTTCCTTGGGCGCGGCGATCGAGTCATGATGTTAGATGAAGGAACTCTGTCAGTCTTGTGGGCAAGCTGTGATTCCACAGAGGGAAGGAAAAGTATAAAGGAAGGGCGCGGTAGCTAGTCTGGAGATTCTTCTCCACACAATATATTATCTATACACCTGGACCTACCTTCACACATCTCTGAGCGGCGTGACGCAACCAGCGCCGGGATCTCGGATCACTTGCGCCGATGACCACCAGATCACCCGGCAGCGCGACGAAGTGATCCGGGATCGCCTACGACGAACGACATCGAGATACGATTATCTATCTACCTTGACCTACCTTCACACATCTCTGAGCGGAGTGACAAAACCAGCGTCGGGATCTCGGATCACTTGCGCCGATGACCACCGGGTCATCCAGCAGCACGACGAAGAGATCCGGGATCGCCTACGACGAACAACATCAAGATACGATTATCTATCTACCTTGACCTACCTTCACACATCTCTAAGCAGCGTGACGAAACCAGCGCCGGGATCTCGGATCACTTGCGCCGATGACCACCGGCTCATCCGGCAGCGCGACGAAGTGATCTGGGATTGCCTATGATGAACGACATCGAGATACGATTATCTATCTACCTTGACCTACCTTCACACATCTCTGAGCGGCGTGACGAGAGCAGAGCCGGGATCTCGGATCACTTGTGCCGATGATCACCGGGTCATCCAGCAGCGCGACCAGTGATCCGGGACCACCTATGACGGACCCGCAACACCGCCGTGCACACCGGGCCGTACCAGATAGAACGGAACCCCGCCGCGCATACCGGGCCGTGCCAGACAGAACGGAACACCGCCACGTATGCCGAACCAGGCGGAACGGGAGACCGCCATGTATGCCGCCCCGGGCGGAACGGAAGAACGCCGAGCATGCCGTGCCGAGCAGAACGGATGAACGCCGCGCGTGCCGCGCCGTGCAGAACAGAGGACCGCAACGCACAGCGGGCCGCGCCAGACAGAACGGAACACCTATGCTGCGCCGGGTAGAACGGAACAGCGCCCCGCACACCGGGCCGCGCCAGACAGAACGGAACAGCGACGCGCATTCAGGGCCGTGCCAGACAGGACGGAAGACCGACGCGCATGAGGGAAGGCTGCCGCGCATACCGCAGGCGACGCCGGGCAGGAAGGAAGACGACAACGACGATGCCACGCCGGGCATGAAGAAAGACGACAACCACGATGCCACGCCGCGCATGAAGGAGGACGAGCCCGACGAGTGAGTGGGAATCACTTGCGCCAAACAACATCGAGACACGAGTAGCGATCTGAGATCGCTCAAGAACTGCGAGAATGATACCGTGCTACAGTAAAGACCACCAGGTGGCAGTAAACGAAGACCGCGTAAGACCTAGAACGGCCGCACGGAAGACTGGGAGCACGACCCCTCGCCTGTGAGAAAGGCTACGCCGAGGGACATCCTTAGACTTCACCTGACACAGAGGGAAGTACTTGCCTGCGCCAGAGAGCTGAACGAACACAGCCCAAGAGCCGAACAAATGGAAGTCCTACAGAGTAGGCAGAATACGGGGTGCCAGAGAGCTGGACGAACACAGTCGGAGAGCCGACCAAATGGAAGTCCTACAGAGTAGGCAGAACGCGGGGCCCCAGAGAACCGAAAGAACGGAAGCCCGACTGCGGCGACACGCCGAGGAGCTACGTTGCCTGTCGAGCCCAAGACGGAGAACAGAAGTCGGGGTCAGGTTTTTTGACAGTATGCATTGCACGATTCCGAGACGGATTACACCCCGAGGTAAAAAGGCACCTAGTCATGAGTGAAACCCCCGCCACAGTCTTGGTGGACTATGCCATGGCCGCCATCAAAACGGATAGCAGCCTATGCAACCTCGGAGTCATTAATCGACGACCTACCACCAACCCAGAAGCGAGCTTCCACGTCAACACAAAGGAGCCTCCGTTGACGCCCCCGGGAGACCCGATGGACCTTGATGCCACCCGACCATTCAAATTCGCAAGGGGAACGCCGAACCGATTCCCACGACGAGCAACCATGGGAGAATGTTACAACTGCAGAAAGAAAGGACATTTCGCAAAAGAATGCCCCCAGCCCAGGAAAGAACGAGTTCCATGGAGAAGACCGTACAGGGCCGCGGAAGCCACCTTCGAGGAGATGACCGAAGAAGAACCGTCGGGAAACGTCAACCCTCGGGAATAAGTGCTGACAACCACCACCCGAGGGAAACACCTGGTGTCAAACCCGAAGAAGACCCCCCGTACCGAGTACGAACCCCCCGATATGACCGCAAGGAGAAAATTATGATCAAAGTAAGAATCCAGGGGACAGACAGCAACGAATGCACCACTACAGCCTTGGTGGACAGTGGGGCATCAGAAAACTTCATCTATAAGGCCTATGCTGAGGCCAGCGGAATACCTATGCAACAAAAAACAACACCTAGACGAGTATTGACAGTCGATGGAAGTGAGGTCACCAGCGGGCCGGTAACCCACGACACTCAAATCCACCTAACCATCAACCATCACGAGGAGGACATCCGGCTACAGTGCATCACGATCGGGAACGCCCCGATCATACTGGGACTCCCGTGGCTCAAACTCCATGACCCAGTGATAGGGTGGAAGAATCACACCGTGAAATTCCACTCCGACCACTGCGCCGAGAAATGCCTACCCAGCTCACCAAGAGCCAACACAGTCCCAGAAGAAAAGGCCACAGAGCAATACTATAAGAAAATACCGGCAGAAGAGAAGAACTGGGAAATCGGCGAAACAGACCCATGGGAGGTATGCCAGACAGTAATCGACGAAATCAAAGAAACCTCCAGGATGAGCAAGAAACCAATTCCCCCAGAATATCACGAATTCCTTGATGTATTCACCGAACAAGAACCAACGACACCCCCACCTCACCGCACGCAGAACCACCATATCCCACTGGAGGAAGGGAAAACGCCCCCATATGAGCCCTTGCGACCCCTGAATGACGAGAAAATGAAGGCTCTTAAAGAATACTTGGATGTCAACGAAAAACGAGGATGGATCCGTGCATCCACTTCCCTGGCTGGAGTGCTGATCCATTTTGTGAAGAAGAAGGACGGAGGACTACACTTGTGCGTGGATTACCGACAATTAAATGAAATCATGGTCAAGGACCGGACACCATTGCCATTGATCGGAGAATCTCTGGATCAACTGTCCAGTGCCACCGTCTACACCAAACTCGATATCCGAGACGCATATTACAACCTCCGAATCGCAGCAGGAGACGAGTGGAAAACAGCCTTCCGAACCTGGTATGGACTATACGAATACTGCGTCATGCCTTTCGGGTTGACCAATGCACCGGCGTCGTTCCAAGGATGGATAAACGAGATTCTGAGCGAATACCTGGATATTTTCTGTGTGGCATATCTGGACAACATCCTCATCTTCTCGCAAAATCTGGAAGACCACCGGAGGCATGTCCGAACAATCTTGAGACGAGTTGAGGAAACCGGGCTCACGCTGAAAGCATCTAAATGCGAATTCCATACAATGGAAACAGAATACTTGGGATATGTCATATCACCAAAGGGACTGCGAATGGACGAAGAAAAGATCCGAACAATCAAGGAATGGAAAGAGCCAACGAATGTAAAAGGAATCCAGAGTTTCCTGGGATTTGCCAACTTCTATCGTCGCTTTATCAGAGACTACAGTAAGATCACGACGCCCC
>Ga0307516_10009626_pt1 | contig 10752 bp, 10 predicted proteins | sample 19_EM_MG_FD_203310 | JGI IMG/M metagenome (GOLD analysis project Ga0307516, IMG submission 203310) | Populus trichocarpa ectomycorrhiza microbial communities from riparian zone in the Pacific Northwest, United States - 19_EM | ecosystem: Host-associated > Plants > Roots > Unclassified | place...
TGAACCCCTGCTGCTCACCGTTTGTTGCCTGTAAGGCTGCAATTTCAAGTATACCCAGTCACCAATCTTGAAGATGCGCTCACTGCGCTTCTTGTTTGCTAGTTGGGTCATGCGATGTTGAGCCACTTTGAGATTGTCCTTGATAGTCTTCAGTCTGTCTTCTTTTTTTGTTAGTTGTCTGTCAACAGTTTCTATGTTAGAATCCTTAGATAGGTAAGGGATGTGGACTGAAGGATTCTAACCATATAGAACTTCAAAGGGTGTAGACTTGATGGACGAGTGATAGCTGGTATTATACCACTATTCAGCTAAGGGTAGCCATTGATACCATTGATCGGGTGTCTCGCTTGTCATGCACCGCAAATATTGTTCTAGACACCTGTTCACCACTTCTGTCTGTCCGTCTGTTTGTGGATGGTAGGCTGTTGAGTGCAATAGTTGAACGCCTTGGTGGGTGAATAAATCCTTCCAGAATCTGCTTAGAAACACCGGATCTCTATCACTTACTATTGAAGCAGGTAAGTTGTGTAGTTTGTAGATGTTATGCATGAAAGCATCTGCCACAGATGCAGCTGTGTAGGGGTGGGATAATGCGATGAAATGTGCATACTTACTGAACCTATCCACTACAACCAAGACGACGTTCCTTCCCTTGGAGTTGGGTAAGCCTTCAACAAAGTCCATACTGATGTCCACGAAGGGTGCTTGGGGTATTGGGAGAGGTTGAAGCAGGCCGGGTGTCTTGACGTTCTCACTTTTATTTTTCTGACAAATATGACATTCTCGCACATATGCTCTCACATGCTTTTGCTGTTTCCTCCAATAGAACAATGACCCTACTCGTTTGGCAGTAATAGTGACACCTAGAGTGTCCCCCTATAGCAGAGTCGTGGTAGATGGAAATCAGTTTGCCCTGTAAGGTAGAATTATTGCCAACCACCAGCTTCCCCTTTCGGTATAGATGGTTATTTAACCATGTATACTGCGGATGCAAGCTAAGATCTGTGGTTAGGTTGCTGATGATCTTTAGCAAAGCAGTGTCTGTAGCCCAGGACATCTTCACCTCATCTAACAATTTGGTTGAAATGGTGGACAACGTAAGGGCGAACAGCTCCTTGTTGGTACATCTAGAGAGAGCATCAGCAGTAATATTTTCTTTTCCCTTCCTATATTCGATGTCATAATCAAAGCCTAAAAGTTTGGCTAACCAAATATGTTGGGATGGGAAAGAAACCTTTTGTGCCAGCAGATACTTGAGGCTCACATGATTTGTTCTGATTGTGAAGTGTCTGCCCCATAGGTAGTGTCTCCACTTGGTGACGGCATGTAAAATGGCTAGCATTTCTCTTTCGTAAGTGGATAATGCTTGCTGTTGTGGTCCCAATGATTTGCTGATGAAAGAGATAGGATGCCCCTCCTGCATGAGGACAACCCCTATACCCGATCCTGAGGCGTCTGTCTCCACCACAAAAGTTTTGTTAAGGTTAGGCAGGGAAAGAACCGGCGGTTGAGTCATGGCCTGTTTTAAGTTGTTGAAGGCACTAATGGCGTCTTCCTTCCAGGCAAATGCATCCTTCTTTAATAGCTGAGTGAGTGGCTTGCTAATGGCCCCATAGTTTTTGACAAATTTTCTGTAATAACCCGTAAGGCCCAAAAATCCCCGCAGCTGCCTAACATTTCGGGGTTCTGGCCAGCTGGTGATGGCTTGAATTTTCTTAGGATCAGTAGCTACCCCCTCCTTGGAAATAACATGCCCTAGGTACTCCACCTGAGGAATACAAAATGCACATTTGCTGCGCTTAGCTACCAGCTGGTGCCCCTTCAGCAATTCAAACACAGTGTGCAGGTGTTCCAGGTGCTCAATCATTGTCTGACTATATATCAAAATATCATCAAAAAATACTGACACAAACTTTCTTAGATGCCTGCGGAATACTTCATTCATCAAACTCTGGAAGGTAGCCGGTGCGTTGGTTAGCCCAAATGGCATCACCAAGAATTCATAATGGCCGTTGTGGGTGCGGAATGTTGTTTTGAACACATCATGGGGTGTCATTCTAATCTGGTGATAACCAGATCGTAAATCCACTTTTAAAAATATTGTGGCACCCACCAACTCTTCTAACAACTCATCTACTAGCGGTATAAGAAACTTGTCTTTGATGGTGAGATGATTGAGAGCTCTGAAGTTAACACAGAGTCGCCAGGATCCATCCTTTTTCTTAACCAAGACAACAGGAGATGCAAATGGGCTGCTGCTTTGTTGAATGATCCCAGACTCAAGCATTTCCTCCACCATCTTTTCCAATATGTCCTTCTGTACTCCAGAATATCTGTATAGTCTAAGGTTGATTGCTTGTGCACCTTCTTTCATAGGGATAGCATGGTCATGGGCCCTGATGGGAGGCAACCCTTCAGGTTTCTTGAATATTTCCTTGTAATGAATAATTAATTCTTCCAGAGCCACTCTTTCCTTCTGGTTGCTTATGGGTGATTGGGACATAAGCCCTGCATCCTTGTGTGTAACTTCACTAGTCGTGAAACAATAGAGACTCATACCTGACAGTTGAGTTGAGTTAACCATCAGGCTGTTAAGTTGTGCTAGTTCAATGGTTTGTACCTTGGTGCAGTCTGTGCCTTTGAGGACTACATCTTGACCTTGCCACTTAAAGGACATCCACAAATCCTTGTAGTTAGACATAACATTACCCAGCGTGGCTAGCCATTATATGCCTAGAACCATGTCACAGTTGATTAAATCAACAATGAATACGTCTGCCACAAAATGTACTCCTTGCATTCGTCAGCTGAAGTTTCTGCACATCGTTGAGCAATGCATAGTTCCCCCATTTGATGTTTCGACCACCAGGGTTCGGATAGGGTGAGCTAGACATTGTAGTTTATTAGCAAACGCACTATTGAGGAAGTTGTGTGTGCTGCCAAAATCGATAAGGATGTATAAAGGGTGCTTGTCAACCTTCCTTGCTACTCTTAAGGTGTGGCAACTCATCGTACCCTCCAGGGCGTTGAGAGAAATATGGGGTGTAAGTAAGTCCTGCTCACCAACATCTGCTTCGCCTTCTATGTCCACAACATCCTCATCATCTTCGAGTATACATAGAGAGTACAAACACTTATTTTTGCAACGGTGACCTGGCACAAATCGCTCGTTGCACCAGAAACATAGTCCCTTGGCCCTCCTTTCCTCTAGGTCTCGGGGCCGAATAGTTCTGATTAGTTTGTGTGTAGGAGTGGGTAAGATGCCTTGTTGTGGTTGTCTGAAGGTGGTAATATTTGGGGCCACTAGTTGTCTTGAATATGGTATGAGAGTGTTTTGTTTGAAGGGGACCGAGGGCGGTATGCATTGGGGAGTGTATTTGGGAAATGTTTGGTGTGATTGTGGTTGTGATTGTCTATAAGATAGGGTATTATCTTGCAGTCTTGCCAGATTGTAGGCTTGTCTGAGGGCTTTAGGATCAAACATTTTTACAGGGTTTTTGATTTCTATTTCTAGTCCTCCGATAAAGAATACCATAGCCTATCTCTCGCTGATATCAGCCTTGTTCCACAGCACATCAAAATCTTGAATATATGTTTCCAAACTGCCGGTCTGTCTCAGTTCCATTAGTTCTTCAAGTGGATCTTGGTGGCCACCAAACTGTCCACACACAACCTCAGTATACTCCTCCCAGGTAGCCACTCTACCTCTGATGCTCCTTGTGAAGTTTTGATGCCAGTATAGAGCCATCCCATCGAGATAAAAAGAAGCCAACCTTACCTTCTCTGTTTCTTTGATTTCTTCCATGTCAAAATATTGATTGCATTTATACAACCATTTGTGAACATCTTCCCCGTCAAAACAGGGAAAATCCCTTCGAGGTTTATGTACCCTGTAAGAGTGTGGCCCTTCTTCACCAAAATAGCCCATGTTCGAAGTAGAACCACCCTGGGGAAAGTCTTGGTGATCCTTCATGGGACTACGCTCCAGGGTACTCGTCTGCAGCCTCTGTAGGAGAGTGGACTGTTGGTAAGCTATTCCACTGATGAGGTCTTTGAGTTCTGCAATCTTGTTATCTTGAGTCGCCTTGATAGTGTGTAGTTGTTGTCCATAAGTTTCCAGTTGTGTTAAAACTTGTGCATGTCGTGCTGATTGCTCCTTGTTAGCAACTTCCAGGGAGTCTTCCAATTTCTTAAGATCTTGAGACCTCGTCTCTAGTGGCATGATTGAAGTCTGAAGATCAGAGGCTCTGATACCACTTGTTGCAAGGTAAATTTTGAGAGAACCAATCAGCAGGAATTCAAACGGATGAGCTAAGGTTACAGGAACCTTTACACGTAACATAAGACTGTGGAGAGGAATAGAGGAGTGGAGAAGACTGAGGGGAAAGAGAGATAGAGAGAAAGAGAAGAACAGAAACACACTAATTGCATTGTATATTTTTCCACACACCTCTGGTTACATGCAGTGCCATAATTATAGGAGTGTGTATTCTAGAATCTGTTACAAGAGTACACGCGACTTCTTGTAACAGTAACAATAACAGAATTGAAACATAAGGCTGATGCTGACAATTAAATTCCTATTTAATTAAACGGCGCGTATAATTGAAGATATTGAAACGATGGCGTTTCGTTACTGACTTTTAGTTTAAAATGAAGTTCTTGCTACGGTGTGTTTTGGCTCGCAACAAAAACACTATATTATTTTAGCTTTTGTTAGAATGTATCTAGGGTAAAGTTGGTGCAATCTATAGTGTAGGGATCAAATTGAAATATACCCAACAAATGGAGGGTGTATTTTTAGTTTACACAACCAGAAAGCAAAAACTTTAAGGATACGAGCTTAAGCAAAACAGAGGAGAGTCTCTGCCTGTCTCATATATATATTATATATACGCGCGCGCGCACGATCTCTGCGGAAACAGAGACGTTTGCTTCTTTTCAAGCAGGAGAAGGAGAAGCTGATCATTCCCATCTCCTTAAGGAGCTCTCTATACAGGTTAACAGCACTTTGCTTCTTTTTTTTATAATATTTTAATGAGCAAAGGATGATTCTTTTTTAATTTCTTTTAATCTATCCATGTTTATTTTGAACAATTTTGGGTATATTGTAAATTGGATTTTGATTATTTCTGAAGATATTAACTGGGTTTTAATTCTTGTTTTGATTGATTTCTGTTCTGTTATTTATTTATAGATTAAAATGCATGTGTACATGGTTGTTCTTGTCTTCTTGAGGTTTTAGCTTGCATTTTTAGGTAGTGTTTTCATTAAATTCTATATTTTGATCAATAATTAATATTCCATTATTATCCATGTTGAATTCAGAGAGAATTTTGTGTTTTAGAGCTTCTTTGAATTTTCGAATTCCATTTCTTGCACACTCTAATCCTTTTGTTTTGTTCTCTCTGCCATTGAAGTTAAACTCTTTTTTATCCAAGGATATCTAGTTTAAATTGCTGTATCTTTAGAAAAAAAAATGATAATTACTTTCTGGAGGTTTTTGAGGAGAGTTTACTTGTGTTGATTTGGGATAGATTATTAAAGTATGAAGAGATTGATATGATATTGCATTTTTGTGAAGTAGGAATGGAGGAACAGTTTATACTAAGAGTTCCACCTTCTATTGCGGAGAAATTGGATCGCCTTTTGAGTGAAACTGCTTCTTCTTCTGAGGAGCAATCTTTGGATTTGTCTTTTTCAGGTGAGAGCATACTTTCTTTGTATTTTATGAGAGGATTTTGTTTATTATAGTTTATATATTCTGTTGTTGTTTGTTTGTTTTTGGTGGTTGTTACATGTATAGTGCTTTAGGTGTTACCATTGATTCAATCAATCCACAGTGTATTGTTCCTTCATTGACCATGGGGATTTTTTCTCTTCCTGCATTCTCCTTGTAATCATATATAGAAAGAAAAAAATGGAAATTGGTTTTGCCTTTGAATTTCACTGTAGGCGTTTGAGTTTTAGTGTATCAAAGCAGTGAAAGCATACATTTCATGTTTACTTCATGCTTATGGTCCCTAAATTCAGCCTTCGTTCTCTACCCTTTCAATTTTGATTATGCGGTTTAATACTTCAGTTTACTTATCTACCTGGAAGCAAGGCTCTGTGAACATAGTCATGCTTTATGTTTTTATTGCTTCTAATGGGCTCATGTTGAAAATTTCCCATTTGGGATAGATCCTGTTGTGGTTTTCTTAATTTTGAGTTGGGTGGCATAAAAATTCTATCATGATAATAACTATACAGCAAACTGCCTCCTTTTATATTTGGAAACTATCTGTTCTTCAAATGTTATTTCTAGACCCTTTCTCATCCACCTAGTGTGCATTCAAGCATTCATGCGGTATGAAGAGAAGGACATGTATCAATCTGTTGCCAGTTTCTATTTTCCACCAAATACCTTTAATTTTTCGTCAATACATTTTTATATATGAGTTTTTTATCCTTTCTTATGTTGGTTACAATTGTCACTTCCAGTATGTGTTGGGTTTGAATGGTAGCAATGATGAGAAGATGATACAGCCACCAGTGTCATAGCAGCGTGGTGTTCATTCTCCACAGCTCTAAAACACTCATTTCTCTCTCCCTTATTTATCTTCTTCCTTTATTTCTTCTAATTCTATTCTTTTGTTACTGAAGAGAAAATTGATTGAGAATTATGTAGTATGAAAATCATTCTTTTGGCCTAGAGTCTTTGCTTGCTCATAAACATGGAATATCCTGTTTTGCAGAGGATGGAAGGAGTGGCACATTTGTCATTGGTGATGAACATTTCCCTGCATCTCTCTTGGATCTTCCTTGTGCTGTAGAGTCCTACAAAACATATGATGATTGTGCACTAGTAAAAACTTCAGACATTGGTCAGGTAATAACACTTGTTAAAGCTTTCGGATTATATTGCTGATACGAGATGGGTAAATCATTTATACTTGCTGCAATATTATCTGTTTTAATTTGGCAGATGCTCATGGTTAGAGAAGCTGGTGACACTGCTCCAGATGTGGTGGAGTACAGACATGGGCTCACTCCTCCTATGAGGGATGCTCGAAAGCGAAGATTTCGCAGGGAGCCAGACCTCAATGTATGTGTGATCTCCTACTCTCAAAACTATGTTGTTGAAACTAAGATTGCAAGAAATATTTTGTGGTTTGAGATCTAACTTGTGCTGTTACAGTGCTGTTCTTTTTTCCTTTTCACCCTATTGTCTTTACTGATTATGTCTATATTACCTCTGCAGCCTGAGCTTGTACAGCGTGTTGAGAAAGATCTTCTAAACATCATGGCAGGGGGCACAGTCGAAAATGCTGATATCCTATAGTATTATGCATGAATTCAGTTTTGTGTTTTTTTATTCAGCTAAAAGAGAACTAAAAGTTGTCCACTCTCTACCAAGCCGTAGGTTCTGCTATTCTAGATTAGCTCAAGGGTTATAGATTCCAGTAAGGGTCAGCATGTGTGTTCTTTGTGAATTGTATATATTTATTGCAAAAATGAAAAGTTAGGGTAAGCTCCTCTTATTAAGCATGCAAAACTTTAGGGATGCTTTTGGTAGACGGGCAATTTTCTATTGTCCAATTTGCATTATAATCCTGCGGGACTGCAACACCAAAAGCACCACCGTTTGCACTAATAATTGTTGCTAACCAACCTTAGCTCAGTCATACCTGCATTAATCAGTAGTGGATTATGCTCTGAAATTAAATTTTGGTTGTGTTCATTTTGTGAGCAAGGGAAGGCAACATTCCCAAAAGAGAATTTAAGGGAGACTCATTTCAGTGGAGTCACGCTTGTTAAAGTGTATGACTGCATTCTTTGATTGAATGTCAAAACGTTTAAGTTACTATTCAAGTAAATCCTTAACTGAAGTTTTACATGCTGAAGCTAATGAGCAAGAGGAAGAAGGTGATCAGAATGCTCACAAAGCAAATAAGAAACCTGAGCCTGCTCCTGAAGCAAAGCCTGATGTGCCAGAAACAACAGCTAACGCAGAGGAGCCTGAGAGAAGTGATTCAGATGATTCTGATGATTCAATATAATGAGATTTCCTATGAGTTTAACTAATCCAGCTTGTATGTTAATCTATGTATGCATATGGCATGCAATGTATTAGCCTTCAATTATCTCCTTTATTATATACTTCTTGCTTAGGCACTTGACGATTGCCTGTACATTTTTGTAGTTTCTTTTATTAATATCGAAATACGGAATGATTGCTGCACAAATCTTTGATGGAATTATGGAAAGGAACCAGTATTAAATCTTCCCTCTGTCTCCTAGAAGGCAAAAGGAGCAAAGTGAAAACAAGGAAAACCACAATGAGCAGGGTTTAGTGGCTGTCGGCCTATCACTGGGCTTCATTAGAACATGCTCCTGTTGTAGAAACTGCTGCGCTAATGCAAACACCAAGATTTTGTGTTTTGTCAATCCGGGCCTGGTTCCACTTGTGTCTGTTTATGAATCGAATTAGGGTGTTAGCAGTTGGACCACAACCGGACTCGATGGCCACATCCATGGAAGGTGAGATAATCACTCTTGCCAGTCAGAATGGCTCCCCCCCAGGATTGTAACCAGAAAATCTCATTGAGAAAACCTAATAGATCTAGATGCGCTGCATGCCTTGGATTTGAGATCTATGAAATAATTTTGCGATGATATCAACGAACATAACACTAATAAGGTAATGCACAGCCAGCTAACACTCTTGACTTACAAGCTGGATAATCTTGGACCTTGTCTTAAACTTTGATATAAATCTTCCTGTGCCCCACGCCCCCGAATGAACAGGTTATTGAATTATTTCCGGATCTGATTTTCCGTGGTACCATATGCAGCGGCAGCAGCCTTGGTTTCATAATGATTTGCTGTTTCGTTGAAAGTAGTTCACTGACCTTTCGGCACTAGCCTCTCACATTTGGAGCAGAACTGTAAGACAGATAATATACGGCTACACAACATGATTGTTCACGTGGCAAGAAGCCTACCACAAACAAAATATCTATGGCTACTGTTGAGAACTAATTAATGCTGCAAGCATGCCCTAGCGAGCTCGTGATTTGCCGAGCAGATATAATAATGGAGTAATGCTATCCGTTTGGGGTAAGGTTGGTGGGTTTCATGGAGATGCCAGCTTGCTTCAGTAGGTATGGTTTACAAGAACTTGACCACAGCACATAGCAAATCGCACATCTTTTCTTGGAGGCCTTTTAACTGCTCATCTGATGATATCCCACCAAATTTGAATTGAAAATGCTATCTTTTTTGTAGAGAGGTAATAAAAATGATCATCTAGGGCTTTGCTGTGCTTGGGTAGGCACTACCAGGCAAAAGGCTTGGCCCCGGCATATGTTAAGGATTCTGAAGAAGACTGCCTGTCATGCCCATTCGCTATGAGGTAACGCCCTATGGAGTTATTGTCTCATTGGATATTAACAATAATAATAATAAATAATAATAAAGAAGGTGTTCTTTCTGTACTCGGGATAATATTTTTATTAATTTTATTTTTTTATATTAAATTTGTTTTTTATTAGGTTATCACGTTATCATGACACGTATTGCGGGTTAACCCAGTTGACTTGATTTTTTTAATTAATTTTTTTTTCTCAATTTCATCCTTTAATATTGAGTTGATTAAGAATTAGGTTTTATGATTTGTTTTGTTTGCTTTCTATTAGGTTATTATTTCCTCATAACTCACAAATAATATTTAACGGGTTAACTCGAGTTGTTTTTTGTGATTTTTTTAATTGAAATTTTTTCAATTTCATCATTCAGCAATGGGTTGGTTGGGAATTAAGTTTCTTAATCTATTTTGATTTGTTTTCTATAGGGATATCTTGGTATCATGATCAAATTCGCAAGTTTTGGCATTTTAACCAAGATTAAATCGAGTTGTTTTTTTATATTTTTTCTAAGAGTTTATCTCGATCTCATGACTCGAGTCACGGATCCTTGAACATTGATTTTTCTTTTTATTGAGTTGTCTCCGTCTCATGACCCAGGTCGCGGTTTTAGTGGTTTTACCCGGTTAACTCAATTTTTTCTTGTTCTTTTTAAATTGACCTTGAAATTGGTTTTTGTCAAATTGTGTTTTTATAAGTAGTCCAAGTTGTTTTTAAACTCATAAAGTCAACCGAATTATATCAAATCAACTTCAACACAGTTTAAATTTTTTTTATATAAAAAAATATTAATAACATCTAAATATTTTTTATATTTAAGAAATATTTGACTTACAGTGCAGCGTGGATGAATAATCTGGTTTGCGGACAATTGAGATTTGGGAGATGTGATAGTGGATCCACCCTCCATTTCTTTTATTAGGTCAGATGAACCTGTTGTATTTTTTTTTTAATTAGACAGTATAGTGGTATTTGAAGGTCAGTTTTGATTCATTAATATTAAGTTTTCAACTTGTCGAAAACATATTAAACATAGATTAAAATTTATAAAAATGGCATCCTCTTGTCTTAAAGTTAATACAAATATACTTAACAATTTAAACGTTACTTCTATTCAATGTTCATATACATGTTCAATCCCATCTAACGCTCTAATCGTTATAAAGTCGGAAACAACATTATCACAGCAAATAAATAAATAAATAAAACCCTTCTCTCAGCCTTGCTAAATTAATTTGTTGCCCTTTACAAGATCATAGTGATATCAAGATATGCCTTTTATCCAAGATCCTCCACCCACCTAAACTTCACTTCAGATTGCTTGTTTTTTGTACTGAAAAGCACC
>Ga0307516_10009627_pt1 | contig 10752 bp, 11 predicted proteins | sample 19_EM_MG_FD_203310 | JGI IMG/M metagenome (GOLD analysis project Ga0307516, IMG submission 203310) | Populus trichocarpa ectomycorrhiza microbial communities from riparian zone in the Pacific Northwest, United States - 19_EM | ecosystem: Host-associated > Plants > Roots > Unclassified | place...
GGGGTGTTGTGGGGGGGGCCCGCCCCCCCCCCCCCCCGGGGCCCCCCCCCCCGCCCCCCGCCACCCCCCCCGCCCCCCCCCCCCGCCCCCGCCCCGGCGCCGGTGGTGCCGTGACGATCAGGAGACGATCGTGAGGGCGTTCCAGCCGCTGTTGCCGATGACGATGCCGACGCCGGTGGTCCAGCCGCCCCGGCCGTTGCCCTTGTAGAGGCGCAGGTCGCCGGCGGCGCCGCGGACGATCACGTCCGCGCGTCCGTCGCCGGTGAAGTCGCCGGTGGAGAGGATCGCGGTGAAGGCGTTCCAGCCGCTCCTGCCGATGAGGATGCCGACGCCGGTGTCCCAGCCGCCCCTGCCGTTGCCCTTGTAGAGGCGGAGCTCGCCGGCGGCGTTGCGGACGATGACGTCGCTGAACCTGTCGCCGTCGAAGTCGCCGGGGGAGAAGATCGCCGTGAAGGCGTTCCAGCCGCTCCTGCCGATGAGGATGCCGACGCCGGTGACCCAGCCGCCCCTGCCGTTGCCCTTGTAGAGGCGGAGCTCGCCGGCGGCGTTGCGGACGATCACGTCGCTGAAGCCGTCGCCGTCGAAGTCGCCGGGGGAGAAGATCGCCGTGAAGGCGTCCCAGCCGCTCCTGCCGATGAGGGTACGGCCGTTCATGAAGGTTCCGGCTCCGGTACCGCGGTAGAGATACAGCTCGCCGGCGGCGGTACGGGCGATCACGTCGCTGAAGCCGTCGCCGTCGAAGTCGCCGGGCGAGAACACCGCGGTGAGACTGTTCCAGCCGCCCCTGCCGGGGGCTGTACGGCCGGGCTCGAACGTGCCGGTGCCGGTGCCCCGGTAGAGGAACAGCTCGCCGGTGTTCACGTCGGCCGCGAGCAGGTTGGGCTTCTTGTCGCCGTCGAAGTCCCAGGTCGCCTTGGCGCGGAAGGCCTCGTCCAGCTTGCGGGCCTCCTCCTGGCCCTTGAGCAGGAAGGTCTGCAGGGCCAGCGTGGTGCCGGTGGTGAGCGCCTGGCCGGCGGCGGCGAGCAGGTTGGGCTGGTAGCCGTCCGCCTTGGCCGCGTCGCGGATCCCGGTGACCGTGCTGACGTAGCCGGCGAGTTCCTTGGCGGCGGCGGCCTGCTCGTCGCGGGTGTTGGCGGCGGCTCCTCCGGTGTGGATGAAGTCGCTCAGCGCCTTGCTCACCTCCGCGTCGGGGGCGTTCAATGCGGCCTGTGCCGCCAGCCGAACCTCGGTGCCCTTGGCCTCGCTGTGCACGTACAGGACGAACTGCCGGTTGGGCGCGTTGACGAGCTCATCGGTGACCGGCAGCAGGAGCAGCTGCAGCAGGGATCGCTTGGCGGTGGCCAGCTGCTGGGCGGCCAGCTGGGCGGCCAGCTCGGCGTCGGCTTTCTCGATCGCCTCCCGCATGTCCAGCTCGGCGGCGACCTGCGCGCCGGTGGTCAGGAAGGCGGTCCAGTCGTCCTGGGTGGTGCCGTCGGCGATGGCGTCGCGGGCGGCGGTCCAGACGTGGCTGCCGGCGGTGACGCGTTGCCAGACGCTGAAGATGAAGTCGCGGTCGTTCTTCTCGATCAGTTCCGTGTCGGCGGGGTCGAGGCCCACGGTCACGGCGACCGACCGGCGCAGCGCCTTGGCCCGGGCCTCGGCGATCTCGGCCCGCGCGTCGTCGGCGGCGGCGGCGAAGATCCCGGTCTTGATGAACGCGTACGCCGCCTGCGAGTCGGAGGTGTCGTAGGCGCCCAGCGCCGCGGCCTTGACGAAGCTGCCGTCCCGGGCCGCGCGCCACAGGGCGAGAACGAACTCCTGGTCGTTGAGGACCAGCATGTCGATGCCCGGGTTGATGCCGAGGACCCGGGTGGCCTCCACTTTGTCCTCGTCGGTGGCGAGGGTGGTGGGCTCGGCGAGAGCGGACGTTGCGACCGCGGCGGCCGGGGCGGCACCCGCGGGCGCGGTGACTGCCACGGTGGAGATCGTCACGGTGGTGACGAGCCCGGCGATGAGCAGGGCGACGCCGGTCGTCCGGCGTCGGGTGAGGGGTGGTGTCGAAGGCACGGAACAAGCTCCCAAGATTCGGCTGTCGACAGCAATGTAGGCCATCGTCGATGCCTGGGTGACCCCGTTCCGGCCGCGGCCGGGTCCGCGACGCTTCCCCCGGACATGCGAGAGGCCGGTCGCGCATCGCGACCGGCCTCTCGGTTCAGCTGTGACGTCAGCTGGCGTACGCCTCCAGGCGTGACGCCCGCTGCGGGTCCCGCAGCTTGGACATCGTGACCTTCTCGATCTGGCGGATCCGCTCACGGCTCAGGCCGAACTCGCGGCCGACCTCGTCGAGGGTGCGCTGGCGGCCGTCGTCCAGGCCGAAGCGCAGCCGGATCACCGCCGACTCCCGCTCGGAGAGCGTGGAGAGCACGATCTCGACCTCGCCGCGCAGTTCGCTGCGGCCCACGCTGTCGCCCGGCTCGCCGCGCGGGTCGACCGCCGCGACGAAGTCGCCCAGTGCGCTCTCGCCGTCCTCGCCGACGGCCTGGTCCAGGCTGACCGGCTCCCGGTCGTACGAGATGAGCTCGATGACCTGGAACTCCGGCACGCCCATGGCCTTGGCGATCTCGGCGACGGCGGGCTCGCGGCCCAGCGTGCTGGCGAGGTCGCGGCGGGCCCGGACCATGCGGTTGACCTGCTCGACCATGTGCACCGGGATGCGGATGGTGCGGGCCTGGTCGGCCATGGCGCGGGTGATGGCCTGGCGGATCCACCAGGTCGCGTAGGTGGAGAACTTGTAGCCCTTGGTGTAGTCGAATTTCTCGACGGCGCGGATCAGGCCGAGGTTGCCTTCCTGGATCAGGTCCAGGAACGCCATGCCGCGACCGGTGTAGCGCTTCGCGATGCTGACCACGAGCCGCAGGTTCGCCTCGAGCAGGTGGTTCTTGGCCGCGCGGCCCTCGCCGATGATGATGTGCAGGAGCGGCGCCAGGTCGTCGCCCGCCGCGGGGAGCTTCTCCTCCGCGTAGAGGCCGGCCTCGATCCGCTTGGAGAGAGTCACCTCCTCGACCGCGGTGAGCAGGCGCGTGCGGCCGATGCCGTTCAGGTACGCCCGGACGAGGTCGGCGGAGACGCCGCGCTCGTCGATCGCGTCCAAGTCCGCCAAGGGCTCGACACCGTCAGTCATGATGTTCTCAGCAGCAACCGCCGCCGTGGACTCCGTCGCCTTCATCTGCAGGACCACCTTTCAGTCCCCTCCCCGCGTTCACCGAGTCGTGCATTCCCAGCCGCATTCGTGCCGGTGATCACTAGCTTGGCGGCAGGCGCGTTAAGCGGAGGTGAGGCAAGCGTCCAGGTGGCATGAATCGGGGAGAACCCTGAGGTCGCCAACCCGACAGCGTGCCCGGATTGGTGGGACATTTACGGAGAGTGACGCAATTTCGAATGTCCCGCGGGCCGTCGAATTAGTCGCGCGGGCGGTCGATAATCGGCGGCAGGGTCCGCAACGAGGAGGGAAAGTTCGTGGTCTTCAAGCGCATGATGCAGGCGATGGGTGTCGGGGGCCCGTCCGTGGAAACGGTGCTCGCCAACCCCAATTGCCGTCCCGGGGGCTTTCTGGAGGGACAGGTGCACGTCATGGGCGGCGACCACGCCGTCGACATCGAGTACGTGGCTGTCGGGCTGATGACCCGGGTCGAGGTGGAGAGCGGCGACAGCGAGTACAACACCGACCAGGAGTTCCACCGGCAGCGGCTGACCGGCTCGTTCAAGCTGGACGCCGGTGCCCGCCACGACATCCCGTTCCGCTTCGACGTGCCGTGGGAGACGCCGATCACCGAGGTGTACGGCCAGCATCTGCACGGCATGACCATGGGCCTGCGTACCGAACTCGAAGTGGCCCGGGCGGTCGACAAGGGTGACCTGGACGCGGTGGCCGTGCACCCGCTGCCGGCCCAGGAACGGATCCTGGACGCCTTCCTGCGGCTCGGCTTCCGCTTCAGCCGCGCCGACGTGGAACGCGGCCGGGTCTACGGCGTGCAGCAGACGCTGCCGTTCTACCAGGAGATCGAGTTCTACCCGCCGGCCCAGTACGCGAGCGGCATCACCCAGCTTGAGGTCACCTTCGTCCCGACGCCGCACAACCTGCAGGTGGTCCTGGAGGTCGACAAGCGCGGCGGGCTGTTCACCGAGGGCCACGACGCGTTCGGCCGCTTCGACGTCGACTACCGCTCGGTCGACGAGGTCGACTGGGCCGCGCAGCTCACCGGCTGGCTGCAGCAGTCCGCCCAGCGCCGCGGCTTCTTTTAGAGGCCCGGCTTCAGAGTTCCAGCCAGACGGTTCTCGGGCCCACGTTCACGCTCTCCACGAGCATGTGGGCCCGGAACCGGCCGGTCTGCACCGGCGCGCCCCGCTCCCGCAGCGCCATGACGAACGAGGTGACCAGCGGCTCGGCCACCTCGGCCGGGGCGGCGGCGGACCAGGTCGGCCGGCGGCCCTTGCGGGCGTCGCCGTAGAGGGTGAACTGGCTGACCACCAGCAGCGGCGCGCCGGTGTCGGCAGCCGACGCGTCGTCGTCAAGGATGCGCAGCTCGTGCACCTTGCGGGCCAGGTTGGCGGCGACCACCGCGGTGTCGTCGTGGGTGACGCCGAGCAGCACCAGCAGCCCGTTCTCGATCTTGCCGACCACCTCGTCGTCCACCGTGACGCTGGCCCGGCTGACGGTCTGGATCAACGCGCGCATGCCCGTATCCTCTCCGCCGCCGTGCCGATCAGCCCGACCTCGGCCGGGGTCAGCGTGTCGAGCTGCCGGCTCCGGTGCCGCACCACGTCGTCCAGCAGCCGGGCCGGTGCGCCGGGCGCCACCCGCAGGAACGCCGCCAGCAGCCCCTCGGCGGGGGCGGACCACTCGTGCTCGTGGGCGACGGCGACCTGGGCCAGGATCAGCGCGGTCAGCCCGGTGTCCAGGTCGGGTTCGCCGGGTCGCACGTTGCACCAGTCGATCACCACCGGGCCCTGGGCGGTCATCAGGACGTTCTCCGGGTGCAGGTCAAGGTGTAGAAGTGCGGATCCGGCCGGTGCTCCGGGCCATGGCGGCAGGTCGTGCAGCCGGCGGAGCAGGCCGGCGAGGCACGCGGCGGCCTCGTCCAGGGCCAGCGCGGTGGCGAGGAGGGCCTGCGCCATCGTCGGGCCGTCGAGGCGTTCCAGCACCATGTCGCGACCGGCGGCCTCGTATACGGCCGGGACCGGGTAGCCGAGGCCGGCGAGATAGCGCATGGCGTCCGCCTCGCCGGCGACGTCTGCCTCCCGGCGGTAGCGGCGCAGGACGCGCCGGTCGTCCAGCGCGTAAACATCGGCCTCCCGGCCGGCGGCGAGCAGCGGTCCGGTCACCGGCCGAAGATATCCGGTCGGCCGACCGCGCCCGCACGGCATCGTGGCGAACGGGGATCAGTAGGAGCCGGCGGCCACCGGGCTCGCCACCCGGGCCGGCTCGCCGCGGTGGCGGGCGGCCAGGTCGTCCAGGATCGCTTCGGTCGCCGTGGCGCCGAACCGGGTCGCGCCGGCGGCGGCCAGGTCAAGCAGGGTGTCCAGGGTGCGTACCCCGCCGGCGGCCTTGACGCTGACCTCCCGGGACACCGCCGCCCGCATCAGCCGGATGTCGGCCGGGGTCGCGCCGCCCGGCGCGAACCCGGTGCTCGTCTTGACGAACCGCGCGCCCGCCCGCTCGGCGAGCCGGCAGCCGGTGACCTTCTGCTCGTCGGTCAGGTACGCGTTCTCCAGGATGACCTTCACGCAGCGACCGTGCGCCGCCGCCACGACCTCGGCGATGTCGTCGTGCACGTAGCTCGTGTCGCCGCCGCGCAGCCGCCCGATGGCGAGCACCATGTCGATCTCGTTGGCGCCGGCCGCCACCAGCGCCCGGGTCTCGGCGACCTTGAGCGCCGTCGTGGTGCTGCCGTGCGGGAAGCCGACCACGGTGCCGACCAGCACGCCGGTCCCGGCCAGGGCCGCGGCGGCGAGCGCCACGTCGCCGGGGCGGACGCAGACCGAGGCGGTCCGGCGCTGGGCGGCTACCGCGCAGCCCAGCCGCACCTCCTCGGCGGTCAGCTCGGGGCGCAGCAGGGAGTGGTCGATCATCGAGGCGACCTGCTCGACGGAGGGGATCACGGGGCTTCTCCTTCTCGGGGCGGCTGCACGTCGAAGGTGACGCGCAGCGAGTAGCGGGAGCCGACGTACCGGCTCACGCTGTATTCCAGGGGTGCGGCGTGCTGGTCGACGATCACGCGGGTCTCCACCAGCAGCGGCTCGGCGTCGCTGACCTGCAGGCGCGGGCCGTCCGGGCCGGCGGGCTGGGCGGTCAGCGTCGATGAGCCGAGCGTGGGACGCAGGCCGCGCTCGTGCAGGGCGCGGTGCAGCGAACCGGCCTCCAGGTCGGCGTCCAGGAGGGTGCTCAGGTGAGGCGGGAAGCAGGCGTACTCGACCGCCAGCGGGACGTCGTCGGCCAGCCGTACCCGGATGATCGAGACCAGGGTGGGAGCCGCGGCCGTGAGCTGCAGCGCGGCCGCCTCCTCGGCGGTCGCCGCCCGGACCTCGGCCTCGACCAGCCGGGACGACGGGCGGCGGCCCCAGCTGCGAACCTGGTCGTGGAAGCTCATCAGCGTGCCGGCGGCGCGCGGCGTGGGCCGCTGCCGGACGAACGTGCCGCGGCCCTGGATCCGCTCGACCAGCCCGTCGGCCTCGAGCGCGTTGAGGGCGGCCCGCACGGTCATCCGCGCGACGCCGAACTCCTCGGCGAGGGCGGTCTCGGCGGGCACGACATCACCGGGCCGGGCGGAGGCGAGCCGGGCCCGCAACGCCCGCTCGATCCGCACGTACAGCGGCAGGTTCGCCACGCATCCTCCAGGTCATCTAGACAACCTGGACGTTAGCATGCGGCGCCGACGGCCTACAGCGGCCTGACGATGTCCTCGAGCATCACGACCAGAGGCTCGGGGCGGCCGTGCAATGCGGCCGCCGACGCCGTGTCGTTCTCCTGCGGGTCCAGCGCGCTCCAGGCGAGCCGCCAGCCCGCCTCCCGGGCGAGCTGGCCGAGAAAGGCGCGCTGCGTCCGGCCGTTGCCCTCACGGAACGGGTGCACCGCGTTGATCTCGCCGTAGTAGTGGGCCAGTCGGGCCACGAAGGCGGTGCGGGCCAGCCCGGCAAGCCTGCCCTCGGCGGCGAGACTTGCGAAGATGACGGTCGTGTACGGCTCGATGAAAGGCCAGCGGCAGAACACGTCCTGCGCGCTGCGGGCGATGTCGACGGTGCGCAGCCGGCCGGCCCAGGTGTAGACGGTGCCGAAGAGCTGCCGGTGGAAGCCCCGCAGGTGGTCCAGGTCGTAGGCGCCCGGCAACGGCTGGACCGACAGACGCAGCATCGCGGCCAGGGCCAGGTCGGCCTCGGCTCGGCGGAGGGCGGCGCTGGAGCTGATGCCGAGCTTGTTGAACAAGACGCCGTTGGCATCGACGTACGGGTCTTCGTCGGTCATGCAGCCCGGTGGTACGCCAACAGCATCGCCTCCATCTGGCCGGCCGTGATCCGGCCCTGGGTGAACAGCTCGGCCAGTCCGCTCGCCACCGACGACGGCGCCAGCCCCTCGGCGTGCAGCGACCCGGTCGCGTCGTCGAGCGCGCGTTCGCGCTCTCCCCGCAGCTCGTCGTAGACGCGGACCGGCACCAGCACGCCTACGGCCTTGCGGTGGGCGCCGACGAAGACGGAGTCGGCCGATCCTCGGCTGAACCCGGCCAGCAGGTCGGGCAGCTGCTTACGAGCCTCGGCGACGCCGAGCACACCCTGACGAGTCATACCTCAACTGTACAAGAAGATGTACATCTTTGCCCGGCTGATGCCCGCGGGTCAATTTCGAGCCGGGAGCGTCAACGTCCCAGCCGACCTGGCGTGGTTAGACCCATGGGTTTCTCTCTCCCCATCGCCCCGGAAGCCAACGATCTCGTCAACCGGGACCCGTTGGCGTTGACGCTCGGCCTGGTGCTCGACCAGCAGATGTTGCCAAGATAGAGAAGGCAGAGATCTACGCGCTGGCTCCTCGTCGTGCGTCCACCAGCCGTCGGCGGAGGTACCGAGTGAGGGCACGATAGTCGTCGGTGGCCGAATCTACTGCCGGGGTGGAGGCGGCGATCAGTCCGTCGCGATCCACAGGCGGTCGTCCCGGAAAGATGAGCGGCTGCCAGTACCGAGCCAAGATCCAATTTGCAAGTACGCGCGCAGTTCGCCCGTTGCCATCGGCGAACGGATGGATCCTGAGCCAGACCGCATAGTGACGAGCAGTGCAGTCCAGAGCGGCGTTCAGGCGTGACGGCGTTGCGGCTGCAGGGTCCGGCATCGATGCGTCTAGCCGACCCAGCCAGTCATGAAGACTCGACGTGAAGTCGCTCAGTGCTTCTTCAACCTCACTCGGCTCAGTACCGAGGTAGCGTCCGAACCCGACTCTGTAGTCCGCCAGGTGTGGATGACCGGATCCTCGAAAATTGCCGACGTAAGCTGGCGATGGAACGTGACGGCAGTCGCGATGGATTTCGACATGCCAAGATTTTACAAGTTCAAGTGTGAAGTTTTCTCGATGCCCTTTATTTGCCGCGACCTTGGCGTCGAGCAATGCGATGTTGTCGGCTATGGTTCGAGTGTCGTCGGGATGTTCCTGCCAAGTGGGAGGCCTCATGCGATTCACTCGACCGTCGACTCACCTGTATTCGTGAAGTCCGCTCCGAGGCTTCGACTTAACGTCTCCTCGTCTTCGGCCAACTGGCCGGTGGACGGCCGTATGGCATCGCTGGAGTCGTAGTCGCTGGTGCTTTCAAACGCCTCGAAACTAGAGGCTTCCGCGGCAGCTAGTAGCTTCTCGGTCAGTTCATCTGCGTCTAGTGTGTTCCCGCCGCCCCCGCCTGGGTGCTGACGAGATCCCCAGATGAGTTGGAGGGTCGCAGTGTCACCGAGTTCCTCCTGCGCGCCAGATGCCGCTGCCCACAGGCGCAGCAAGCGCGGAATATTCGGATGGCGAGGGTGCGTTGCGGGCGCGCGTTTCCAAGCCATCACCGTGCTGGGACTGATGCCCACTAGTTTTGCCACCTGCCGTTGGTTCAGTCGGAGCCAATCAGACAGTTCGGCGGTTGCCCGCAGGAGGATGGCCGCTGCAGGTGCTCCAGGTTCCGTGCTCTGCTCGACGTCTTGGGTGTCCTCAAGCTGGCCGTCGTCAGCTGTGGCCACGAAGACTTCGATCACGCCTGACCGTGACTGACGCCGAGCCTCTGTCGCGTCATCAGCGTCAATCATGCGGTTTGCGTTATCTACGAACTCGTTCAGCGGAGACGCCGTCTGTGCCCGAACACCGATGAGGTGTCGACGTCGATGCCCGACGCCATAGGTGCCTTGCTGCTCGTATGGTGCCCTCGTGATCAGGTCTTCGATGCTCATGGCGCGTCTCCTTCCTGCTTCAGCTCCCCTTGTAGGCGTGGACCAACTACGGTTTGGAATATCTGCAAAGCACGTTCGTTCAGCATTCCTGCAATGGCGAGCAGAGACTGCGTATCGAATTCATTTGCTTCTGATCGGAAGCAATCGATATCTAAGACGAACGCTGGCGTCGCTTCTTCCGTGACGACGCCGTGCTGTATCAGCGAGTCCGTTCCATCGCCGAATTTGAGAGTCGCACGACCCTCCGTTGCTGTTACGTATTCCGATAGTGGTGACTTCTCGATGGGTCCTGAAAACGCTGGGTCGACAAGTTCGGCACGCCCGAAATCTCTAAGGGTCCGAGCGTGCCTGGACTTGATCCTATTGACATAGCGCAGTCCAACTCGAGTGGAGAATGTGGGACGTGCGGCTTCGGCTAGTGCGCTAATGCATTGTTCCCAGAGTGACAGAAAGTCGTCCCACCCTGGATACACTCTCGTCTCCAAGGTCATCTGGTCAGTCAATACGTTGACTGTCGTTGCGCCACTCTCGCTTGTGAATTGCCAGCCAGCCGGCTGTGGAGGAGCCTCTTGGCTTATCGGATCCGTGGACCGACCGGCGATCAGCACAACTTGCTGCTGCCGGACTTGGCTCATGGAGCCGAGGCCTAACGGCGCGAGATACCTCAGCAACGTCTTCGCTGCGGGGGCAGAGGCTAGATCCTCACGCTCGTCGTAGCGCACCTGGCAGAGGGTGACTAGCAGCGGTGGGGCCGCGAGGGGTGTCCGGTCGGGTGTGGGAAGGGACATGGCTCCTCTTCTTGAACTCGAACTGAAGCTACACCACCATCTTTCATCGGGACGTTGTGCCGCAACCCTGAAATCCGCCGGCTTCGTCTCGCCGGGATGCGTGAACGTCTGGGCTGAGCTGGCAGGGTGTCAGTCATGGCTCTCTCGCTTCCGATCGCTGCCGCTGCTAACGACCTACTGAACGTTGATCCATTTGCCCTGCTTCTTGGCATGACTTTGGACCAGCAGATCCCGCTGGAGAAGGCGTTCAGCTCGCCGTACGTGCTCGCGCAGCGTCTCGGGCACGCCCCGACCGTCGAGGAGCTCGCCGGTTTCGATCCCGAGGAACTCGTCGCCATCTTCGCCACGCCGCCCGCCCTGCACCGGTTTCCGAAGGCCATGGCCGGCCGGGTGCAGGAGGTCTGCCGGGTCCTCGCCGGGACCTACGACGGGGATGCCGCCGGGCTGTGGCGCGACGCCGCCGACGGCACGGAGTTGGTCAAGCGGATCGCCGCCCTGCCCGGCTTCGGCAAGCAGAAGTCGC
>Ga0307516_10009628_pt1 | contig 10751 bp, 7 predicted proteins | sample 19_EM_MG_FD_203310 | JGI IMG/M metagenome (GOLD analysis project Ga0307516, IMG submission 203310) | Populus trichocarpa ectomycorrhiza microbial communities from riparian zone in the Pacific Northwest, United States - 19_EM | ecosystem: Host-associated > Plants > Roots > Unclassified | place...
AAGTCCCTGAATAAGTTAATTCCAAGCTCAATTAAGTCTAAAACTTGTCAATTCTCCAATTAAACCCTTGATTGGATTAATTAAATTAATTTCAAGCTTAATTAAGTCTCAAAACTTATCAATTCTCAATCAAACCCTTGATTGGATTAATTAAATCAATTTCAAGCTTAATCAAGTCTCAAAACTTATCAATTCTCCAACTAAACCCTTGACTTGATTAATTAAACTAGCCAAAAATTTAATTAAATCTTTAAACCTCCAATCATGTTGCCCTTAACCCAAATTCATTCTTTATTTTATTTTTATTTGTTTTTTCACCATAATTTTTCATTCATTCATTGTTTTTTAACATTTTTCAGTAAATAGAGGTAGCGCTAAAGGAGAAGGAGAAGGCTAGTCATCGTCAGGACCGTAGGGTTAATTAGGGGGTGCACATCAACCACCCATCTATGATCTTATCTCTGTTACCAATCGGAGGAGTTCTTCATAATTAGCAGTGAAAGCGTCGTCCGCAAGTTCTTGATCTAATGTTAGAGAGTTCGTACATTTGATTGCTACCGGGTACACCGGATGATCCTGCCTCTAACAACAAATCCGGATCGATATTGGGATGGGTCGAAAGATCGTTCTCGTATTTCTCCTTCAATCGGCTGTTATACGTGTCCTGGAAAGAAAAAAAATTCATAAAATTCCATTAAATAATAACTTAAGAAAAAAATTATTGAAAACGAACATACTACAAAGTGTTGAGCTCGGCTATCAATGAACTGTTGCACCCTGTTTTGGCGGTCATCACTCCACACATGTGTTTCAACTAAAAGCTCCATTAGGCTTGGCTCGAGTCCAAGAATCGTTGCCTGCAATAAAAAAAAATATTGTCATTTAAATATATTTATAAAAAAAATGGATGTAATAAAAAAAATCATACCATTCTTTTCATATGTGAAACGAATGAAATGGAGTCGCCGATGTACGTGGTAATGAAACCGTGAACCCATCGGTTTTGGTTATCTGTATTGGACTATAACCGTCTAGTGAAATGCACAAACATCATGTGCTTGATGTATTCTGCCCATACATCATCTGAGACGTGCAACGGTCTGAAATCCTTCCAAACCACCATATCATTCCAGCCTGGAAGCTCTCTTTCTTTCATATATTTTTTGGCTTTCTTTTGCGCCTCGTGCCAAAAATCACGCAACCTACATGATACAAATTAATTATATTTTAGGAAATGAAAAATAAAATTTTAATATTTGGAATAAAAAAATATCATGAATTCAATTTTACCTAATTGCAACATGATTCTTCCAAACCCTCCTTGCAACATTATTATATCAACTCTCTTTCATTCAAATTTTCCCTTTAAGTAAAAATTTCTAAAAGGAAATTTTTATTAATTTCAATAAACGGTACAAATTAAAATAAAAAATATTTAAGTTAATTTTAATATTGAACCTTGAAAATCATGCATCGAATTGCGGTTTTCATTCAGGATGTTTGGAAACCTGACTTCATTGAAACAATGAAATTTCCATCGACGATTTAAAGGCCGATGCTATTTTACTCAATGTTTGTAAACTTGAAATTGCATTCGTTAAATGATATTATTTTTAAAACAATTATTAAACATGTCGTTGTGAAAACAAAACAAACTTACATTGAAAGGTCGTCCTTTCATTGTGTCTCGTACTTGTGGGTAAATGGATCCCGTTGTGAAGGGATCCCCTCGACGTTGCGGCATCGCACTCGACGAGCCCACATTGTGAGTCGATGCATGTGCCTCGGATGCCTGTTCTAGGTCGACACCTAATGACTCATGGTCGTCAGCATCGCTGCTAGAAGAACTAGCAGTGATTAAGTCCTCGCAACGTGCAATAGACTTTTCCTCATGCATTTACACAAATTAACGGATAAAAAAAATGAAATGATTCCTATTTAAAAAAAAAACATTCGGCAGCATCTCCCCTACAGGGAGACTACCTAAAATTTCTAAACCTATAAATACACAACATATGTGCCACAAACTAATTGATTTTATTCAATTTCTTTTAACAATTTTGCATAATTCAATTTCATCAAAAACAATTATTTTCTATGTGATAATATTTTTAATCATAAATTTACAAGAAATTATTCTAAATTTACAAAAATTAAAAATAATAATTAAAATTAATCCTACACATTTAATTGAAATTAAACAGCAAAATTGAAAAAGAAAACAATTAAAATTCAACAAAATAATAATGTAAAAATTATTACAATAACAATTAAAATTTAACACAATTATTTCTAAGTAATAATATTTTTAATCCTAAATTTAAAAAAAATTATTCTAAATGGAATAAATACAAAATAATAATTAAAATTAATCCTACACATTTAATTGAAATTGAACAAAATATTTGAAAAAAAACAAATAACTAAAATTCAACAAAATAATGCAACAATTATTTCAATAACAACTAAAATTAATTTCATTTATTAATTCATAAAATTATTAAGGACACAAAATTGAACAAAAATAAAGACAAAAAAAAATAATGACAAAAAATAATGCAAAAGGAACACAAAAAAGGAAGAAAAATTAATGAAAAAATCTTACCTTAATAGTGTGCTTTATTTTGGCTCTAAATTAAAAAAAAAAGACATTGTTAATAAAGTCGAAAAAAATAAGAAGAAAAATGAAGAAAGACAACATACCTTAGGATGAGAAGAGAAGAGAATACTTGATCTCAGGTGAGAATGAGAGAGAAGAGAAGAGAAAGAGAGAGAAACGAGTGTGTTAGAGATGAAGATGAAGCCTTGATCTATCATGATTATAGTCTTTTATTTTAGTTTTTACCAACGGGATTACCGATGGACAATTAAATATTAATAATTTTAATATTTTCATTTAGTGATTTCGTCTATAAAGTCAAATGGAAATTTTCAATTTGCACAAAAATTTTCAAAAAGCCCCTCTAAATATTATTGGCGGCTTTTCATTCCATTAGTGATTTCGTTAGGAAAAAAGTGAACAATAAAAAGATTATTAATTATCACTGCATTGAGAAATGAATAGTTTTAATAGTCTCTGGAATATACTAACGGACACATTATATCGGTATACCGATATCTAATGAACATTGTGAACAGTGCCATTAAGAAGTGAACAGTTCCTATAGTCTCTGGAATACATCGATAGACACATTCCGTCGGTATATCCATATATAATACACATTATGAACAGTATCAAGGTGAAGTTGAACAGTTTCCATGGTCTTTGGAATATATCGTTCAACACAATTGATCGGTATACCCGTATGTAATAAACACCGTGAACAGTGCTATGGTGAAAGGGAATAGTTCTTATAGTTTCTAGAATATACTGACGGATATATTTTATTGGTATACCCGTATGTAATGTATAATCTGTTAGTATTTCCATCGGTGTAAACAATGTCTGATGCCAAATTTTATATGTATTCCCTATTTATCCATCCTGCAAATACTTAAATTCACAACTTCACACACAGCACAATAACATCAATTCACATAACAATAATATAATAAATGTTTCCCTGTCATTCAAAAATAAATTAACATCATTGTCATTACATTAAATTGAATTTTGTCTAGAAATATTACATTATAGTTTATGGCATTACACATTCATGTTGTGAAAATTAATAAAAAATATCTTCTTCTTTGTCAATTGACTCGTCCTCATCTCTATCGCAATCTTGTATATTGATTTTGTCGTTACCATCTTCATCGACTTGTGTATGTCAGTTGGAGCTCAAAACATCATTCAACTCCTCAGCGTCAACATAAATAAAAATATTCTCTGTGATGCGAAAATTTAAATTTTCTTCTAAGTTATTAAACGGAGCAATTTGATATGGACCAACTAATTCACCAAGTTCAAAGACATCATCTCTCATAGTTAATTTATCATTGTCATCCTGAAAAACCTCGACACAACCTCTGTGTTTGGTTTTCATTACGAATAACCAATCAATTATTAAATGATCATTTCTAAAGGAAGGATTGTATGTGTAATAAATTTGTTACCATTGATTGGCAAAAACAAAGACATCTTCGACATTGTGGAGTTTAGCCTTTGAATTAATTTCAGTCAAACCATGATAAGGTTCTACTCTAATTTCTCTGTCAACAATTGAGAGATAAGAGACAAAATCAACAAAAAATGAGATAAGGGAAAGCTTTTGATTAGCCATATTTCCGTAATAAAAAGGTTAAACTTGATGTAAATTTATCTTCATGAAGGAAGTTAAATGAATTTAATTTTGATCTTTAATCATGCAAAAAAAAAAAATCAGAGTCTAAAAAGTTTGATTTGGTTATATTTGATTTTAAATTTTTAGCCTAATTAAAATGTGTTTTAACTATGGAAATGAGTTCATTGATGTTTGAAGGATGTTTTTGGAGTGTTTTTAGGTAAACAAGGTTGAACATTGGGTATTATATTTTTGCATAATTATGTATTTATTATGCAAGGTCAAATTAAATACTCCTTCTTCTTCTTTTTTATTGAGCCGTAATAATAGTAATCTTAATAATAAAAGCATACATGAAATATCAAGTCATAACTTTGAAGTCATTTTGCATGGATGAGACAAAAACAAATTTTACAAAAAAATAAAAATAAATAATAATTAATAGATGTGGCTATTCGCTAGGCCTGTAAAAACTAAGTCTAAAGTATGGAGCATTTGTTTGGAAAACGATTAAAAAACAATTTATGCATTATTGATTTTTTATGGTACAAAAAAAATCATAAGTGTTCTTTGGTTACTGTCCTATAATAAAAAGAAACAAAAACAGTGAAAATAGAAATGTACTAGTTACATGACCGGGGCGATACCACATATTTTTTTTTGCATAAAAAATATATAAAAAAAACTAAAATATAAAAGTTTTAGATCTTTTTGCAAAGTTATACCAAGAGTTTTGGGTTTGGCCGCAACGCCTGACCCAAGAGTAATATTTATAATATTAATAATAACATTAAACTTAGATGACCCAAGTTTAAGTGAGTCTGAGTACAATACCAAACCCAATAGCCTTGGATGTGAGTCTGGCTTCAAAGTCGTATCATAAAAGTGTGATAATTAAATAGATTAATTAAAAAAAAACATAGAAAAAAAACCAACATAAAAAAAAACTAATGAAGAAAAAAAAATCTGAATTAATTGGGTTAACCCTTCAAACCAGGTTAATCCGTCAAACCTTGGATTCGTGTCGTGAAAGTTTGTCAACTAAATGGAAAAAAAAAATTGACGGGTTACCCAGAATTAACTGGGCTAACCCGTCAAATCCGGGATCTGTATCATGAAAGTTTGATAACTAAATAGAAAAAAATTTAACATTAACAAACTAAATTAAATGAAAAAAATTAATTAAAAAGAAAAAAAAACAAAAGGCATCAGCCTTTTCACTGTGGACTGCACTGTGCAGTCCACAGTTAAAGGCATAAAACGGCAAAAAAGCAAAAAGGAAAAAAAAACTAACTGGGTTAAAAGAAAAAAAACCTATAGGAAGAAAAAACACTAATGAAGAAAAAGAAAAAAAATCTAAATTAACTGGGTTAACCCGTCAAACCTGAGATCCGTGTCATGAAAGTTTGATAACTAAATAGAAAGAAATTTAATATCAACAAACTAAATTAAAAAAATTAATTAAAAAGGGAAAAACAAAGAAGAAAAAAACTAATGACGAAAAAGAAAAAAAAATCTGAATTAACTGGGCTAACCCGTCAAACCTGAGATCTATGTCATGAAAGTCTTATAACTAAATAAAAAACATTTAACGTAAACAAACCAAATTAAAAGAAAAAAAATAATTGAAAAGGAAAAAAACAAAAATAAACAGAAGGCATCAACCTTTTCACTTTGGACTGCATTGTGCAGTCCACAGTCAAAGGTATAAAAACAACAAAAAAAAAAACTAAAGGCATCAATTGATAACTAAATAGAAAAAAATTTAATATTAATGAACTAATTAAACAAAAAAAATATTAATTAAAAAGAAAAAATAAAAGAAAAAAAACCTATAAGAAGAAAAAAACTAATGAAGAAAAAGGAAAAAAATCTATATTAACTGAGTCAACCCATCAAACCTGAGATCCGTGTCATAAAAGTCTGATAACTAAATAGAAAAAAATTAATATCAACAAACTAAATTAAAAAAATTAATAAAAAAAAGAAGAAGAAGGTTTCGTGTAGTCCAAGTGAAAAGCATAAAAATAAAAAATAAAACAACTAAAAGCATCAGCCTTTTCACTGTGGACTGTATACAATATTAAAAAAAAATTGAAAGAAAAAAACTAATGAAGAAAAAGAAAAAAAATCTGAATCAATTGAGTTAACCCGTCAAATCAGGTTAACCCGTCAAACCTGAGATTCGTGTCATGAAAGTATGATAACTAAATAGAAAAAAAAATTTAATATTAATGAACTAAATTAAAAAAATATTAATTAAAAATAAAAAAGCAAAGAGAAAAAAATCCACAGGAAGAAAAAAACTAATGAAGAAAAAGAAAAAAAATCTGAATCAACTGGGTTAACTCGTCAAATCTGGGATCCGTGTCATAAAAGTCTAATAATTAAATAGAAAAAATTTAATATTAAGAAAGTAAATTAAAAAAAATAATAAAAAAATATAAAAAAACTAAAGGCATCAACTTTTTCACTATGGATTGCATTGTGCAGTCCACAGTAAAAGGCTTAAAAAGAAAAAGAAAAGGAAAAAAAAAAGGCTTACACCACGGGTTAATTTTATTTCTTGCATAAAAAATATAAAAAAGCTAAGATCTAAGAGTGTTAGGTCTTTCTTCAAAGAGATACCCAAAAGTCTTGGGTCTAGCTGCAACGCTTGATCCAAGAGTAATATTTATAATATTAATAATAATATTAAATTTACATGACTCAAGTTTAAGTGAGTCTGGCTGCAACACCAGACCCAAGAGCCTTGGATGTGGGTCTAGCTGTAAGGTCGTGTCATAAAAGTATGATAATTAAATATATTAATTAAAAAGAGAAAAACTAATGAATAAAAACCAACATGAAGAAAAAAACTAATGAAGAAAAAGAAAAAAATCTGAATTAACTGGGTTAACCCCTCAAACCAGGTTAACCCGTCAAACTTTGGATTCGCGTCATGAAAGTTTGATAACTAAATAGAAAAAAAAATTGACGGATTAACCCATAATTAACTAGGTTAATTCGTGAAATCAGGTTAACCCGTAAAACCTGGGATATGTGTCATGAAAGTCTGATAACGAAATAGAAAGAAATTTAACATTAACAAACTAAACTAAACGAAAAAAATTAATTAAAAAGAAAAAAAGCAAAAAAAAAAAACTATGGGTTAACTCATCAAACCAGGTTAACCCGTTAAACCCGGGATCCGTGTCATGAAAGTCTAATAACTAAATAAAAAAATAACATTAACAAACTAAATTAAATAAAAAAATTATTAAAAAAAAACAAAAAAAATAGACGGGTTAACCCGTGAAAGTAGGTTAACCCGTCAATCCTGAGATATGTGTCATGAAAGTCTGATAACTAAATAGAAAGAAATTTAACATTAACAAACTAAAGTAAACAAAAAAAATTACTTAAAAACAAAAAAAAACAAAAAAAATAGGGGTTAACTTGTCAAACCAAGTTAACCTGTTAAACCCAAGATCCGTGTCATGAAAGTCTAATAACTAAATAAAAATAATTTAACATTAACAAACTAAATTAAACAAAAAAATTTATTAAAATAAAAAAAACAAAGAAAGAAGTAAAAAAAAAACCCTGAAAGACATAAAAAACAAAAAATAAAAGACAGCTCAAAAAACAAAAAAAAAAGGGGAAAGAAAAAGACAGCTCAGTTTAAAACGAAAAAAAAAAAACAAAAAAAAAGAAGACAACTCAACGTTTTACTGTGGACTTGCATAGTGAAACATTAAGCAGTTTTAGCTTATTAGATAATTTAAAAAACATAAAAATAAATTTGTCTTTGAGAAAGTTTTATAGTAAATTTATATACTTCCAAAACAAGAGATATAAAAAGGACAAGTCTCTATAAAAAACTTTCAATTCCAAAATTGTTTATTATTTTTTGTTCTTAAAACATGCTTGTAAAAAACTTTCAATTCCAAAATTGTTTAAGTAAGATATATAAGGATAAAAATAGTTATTATCATAGTTTTAAAACTCAACTCGAGAGTTGATCCAGGGCAAAGCCTGAGTTTTAGTCGAGGCCTGGGTCAAGGGTTCGGTTGACACGGGTTGACTGAGTCAGCGTAATAAAAAAATATTATTATTATATTTTAAAACCTGATTCAGGCGTCGACTCGACGCAAGGTTCGGGTCATGAGTGAGGTTGACCATTAACCTAAGTCAACATAAAAACCAAAGTTGTTATTATTTTAACTCAGGGGTCGACCTGATATAAGACCCAAGTTAAACCGAGTCAACATAAAATAAAAGTTGTTATTATCATAGTTTTAAAACTTGATTCGGAGGTCAACCCAGGGTAACACTCGAGGCACAGATCATGAGGGTCAACCCGGGATAACTCGGGTCAATGTAATAATAAAATTTGTTATTATCATAGTTTTAAAACTTAACTCGAGGTTCAACTAGGGTAAGGCCAAATTCACAAGTCGGAAGGGTCAGCATGGGTTAACCGAGTCAACTTATAGATAAAAGTGGTTATTATTATGGTTTTAAAACCTGACTTAAGAGTCAACCAGAGGCAAGGTTCAAATCACAGTCCTGAAAGGTTAACCCAGCTGACCTATATTGTTTTAAAAAAATAATAACAACAATCTTGTTTTTACCAATTTTTTTTAAAAAATCAACGGGTTTTTGACATGTGTTTTATCCCGGGTTTACTTGAGTTTTTTACTAGGTCATGTCAAATTAATCCTTCCTCTATCTTTTAACCGGACCAGAACTAGTCCAGACCCAAGTCAACCCATCAAGTCGATCATAATTTTATAATTAAGGTTATTATAATATTATTAATTTCAACATTCAATATAAACTAAATTAAAAAAAGATATCTAATTATTTTTTAAAAATATGTAAGTCTAGCAACAATACATATTAATGATAAAATAAATTTTTTTATACTTTATTTTGTCTTGTCTATCATAACCAAATAGAATTCAAAAACAATTATTTTATCATGTATATCACTATCAAACATAATTTGTCTCCGCCTTATTTTTTATCTTATCTTCTTTGTCTCTATTATTTTTATCCTTTCTGTTCTAAAATAATAATCAAACACCACTTAAAAGTCTAAAAATTAAAAAGTTCAAAAATTAAAAACAGAACTAGTCAAAACACATTATATAACAAGTCTGTTTATAGGATTAAAGTATGAATGAGTTTCTCTAATTTTACAAAATAATTAAATAGTCCCTCTAGTTTTGTAAATTAATTAATTAATCTTTATATTTTTAAATCTACTTGTAACTTAATCACTTTCGCCATTTCATTTTCTTTTCCATTTTTTTTACTTTAAGATATAGAAAAAGGATTGTTGTATGTTCTAGGCATAGGTGATTTGTTGTATATTATATTTATTTCATTTTTTATTGGATTTTTTTTTCTTGATAAGGAATTGATATTTTTCTAGATTTGAGTTTAAAATCATAATAAATATGTTAAAGAGAATAATGATATTTTATTTGTTATTTATTAGGCTTTACTTTAAAGAAATTGAGAGATATAAGTAGGAAATAAATTATAATTGAAGATATTTTTATAATTTTTGGTGGGTCATGATTTATTTTCTTTTTTCTTTTATGTTAATCTCTTTTTTTAAAGTAAGTTTCAAGAAGTAATAATAAAATATTATTAATTATAAATTAAGCACCATAAAATTTTTCTGAATAGTTAAGGGAAAAATTTTATATTTTAAAAATTATTTTTTTTCACTTTCATTTTATTAATTTACACAAATTTCTCTGATTTTCAAAATTTAAGTTTTTGCCACATGTCAATCTTACCTCTCATGACATGCAACTTTACGAGAAAATTGGACAGAATCTCATTGGAGGGATCAAATTAAGAAAATATCTAGAATAGAGGGATGTAATAAATATTAAAAAGTAAAGAGGTCGCATTAAGAAAATCTCAAGAGTAGAGGGATGTTCATAAAACTGTTTACCTACAACTCAGCTCCCAGTGCCAGTGTAGTTTAATTCAACCATCTTTTAGCGTAGTACTATCTGCTCTTCCACTTTCCATCAGCACATCACTACCGTATTTAGCATCTTTCCGGTGGGTGCATCTCCCTCCGATCACCCTCCCATTCCAAATCAGATCAGCTAAATATATTATAATTTGGGAAACCTCAAATATGAAAAGATGATGGAAGGATTGAGATCCAAAATCAGAGTAGCAATAGTAGTTATAGTATCAGCATGGATCGGAATCCTTGCTTTGTACGGTTTATTAAAGCCGATCTCCAATGGCTGCATAATGACTTACATGTATCCTACTTACGTTCCTATTTCTACAAATGGCGGCGTGTCGTCTGCTAAGTATGGATTGTATTTATACCATGAAGGTTGGAAGAAGATTGATTTTAATCAGCATCTTAAGCAGCTTAGTGGAATTCCTCTTCTTTTTATTCCTGGAAATGGTGGCAGTTACAAACAGGTAAGCTTTCCTTTTTATTTATTTATTTTTGGATTCGCTGTTGTTTAATTGTTTTTCTTTTTTTATTTCATTTTTTTT
>Ga0307516_10009629_pt1 | contig 10750 bp, 12 predicted proteins | sample 19_EM_MG_FD_203310 | JGI IMG/M metagenome (GOLD analysis project Ga0307516, IMG submission 203310) | Populus trichocarpa ectomycorrhiza microbial communities from riparian zone in the Pacific Northwest, United States - 19_EM | ecosystem: Host-associated > Plants > Roots > Unclassified | place...
GGATGCTGGCAACGACGCGGAGGCTGTGTGTGGCCGTGGACAGCGTGTGAGAACCAAACGAACCTTATTCGGCAGCAACCACATGTGGGAGGATGCCTAGTTTCTTGATCTCTGATTTTCATTAAATCGTACTTGTTGTTGGACGAATTTCGAAATCTTGACAATATAAAACTCATATTTTATACAGAAACCCCGTAGGGAGGAGAAAAATCGAGAAAAATCGATACAACCGTTGTATTGTGTGAAGTGTCCGTCGATGGCATGTGACCGTGACCCTGGGCCAAAAATGTCCGGTCCAGGGGGGTCTGTGATGCGTGACCGGACAAACGGTCGTAATAGTACAGTAATGCAGATTTATTCAATGCATCCTTGACGTCTAACATATGCGTTTCGCAGAAGATATAGGCAGCGGGCTTCAGAGTTCCCATCCTAGGCGGACATTAACTGTGCGAGGCGATGGTACGCCGACAACGTCACTTGCAATAGCAGAAGTGCACGACTAGGACATCTCCTGTCTCCTTTCGAGCCGCTTGATTCATCGGATCGCTCGACTCCCTATTCACCAGTCTCAGATTATGGCTGCACTTCACACCAACCTACACAACATTCCCAGAAGTCCTGAAGCCAAGCCAACTCCACTCGCTGTGGTCGAACAAATGACGACGCCAGACGTGTCTTTGGCGAAGCAAGCAGCACCGGTCGAATGCTTTTCCACGAAATCAACCTCGACGGATCCGGGTAGTATGTTACCATCCCACCAATCGCAGTAATTGATTCACGGGACCTCATTGCTTGCCATGATGAAACTCACATCACAAAGGCTGCGGAGGCAATACAAGGTGCGTGCTCCGAGTTTGAGTAGTTCAAGCTTCAAATCCTGCCACCCCTTATCAAAGTCAAAGTCTCCGGGAGTGCTGGGCTGAAGGCCGAGAATGACTCCTCCCTGTTGGATGTCCCTGAGGCTGTCTTTATTTCTCCTTCGATGCTCCCTACCGAGGAAACGGGTTTCTTCCAAAACTCCTCTTTCTTCTTTCTTCAAGAACCACACCCTTCTGATCTTCCTACTGCCAATGAAATCTACGCCGCCGCTCTGCTCGGTTATGCTAGTTCTGTTTCCGTCTTCCCATCACTTTCCCTCGCAGTAAAGCGCATCCGCGTCACGTCGCGACATCGCACATCGGCTGCAGAGGGTCAGACCCTCTGGGCATTGCGCCAATTTGTACCCGAAGTGCGTGTTCCAGAGGTGAGATGCGGAAGTTCGGGGTCAATGAGCCAAAGTGATGATCAAGTGATGATGACAGCTCGCTTACAAGTTTTGCAACCACCCGATCAACGCTTCAAAAGTCGTGAGTTAAAGGGAAAGGATAAAGGCAAATTGGACATATGAAATCAGTGACCACGCGAAAGCCAACAAGGGCGACATATATCAGAACATAGCAAGGACAAGTCTCGTACGAGTTGGCTATGCAGTCCGTAAATGGGACGGGTGTCTAGTCGTGGGTTGCCGAAGTTCTGGCTGAAATGAAAAACGTACATCCTGCGTAACGGTCCTTGGGGAGATGTGACAGGTCATCCTGCACAGCATAGTCCACCGCTTGCCATGTTACGGTAAAGTTTTCACCCCTACATCTCCGCAACGGCTTCCCAAAAGCCGTGTTTTGCCCGTTCTTGTTTGTGAGGGAAGTATTTGAGGGGTCGAGTGCGCGAGTTCCGTAGTGCATTTTTCATCGGTGAGGTGGATATTGCACCGCGTTTGGGTTTCTTTTTGAGTCGGCCATCTGAAGAAGCAGGAAGCCACAGCCTGCTTAACTGTCGCGAGCTTGTTCATCCAAATACCGAGTTGTGAAGGGGAGTGCACATACAGGGTGGAGTGACGTGCAACGTAACTTAATGTTCTGCGGAACGTTCTTGTCATTGTCGGCGAGGGAATGCGTCAGTAAGGTCAGACTCTTCTTCACCCCAAGGAATTGGGTCCGCCTTCCCATAGGGCTTTGTACCTTCGGATGTGCAGAGTTGGTTCATATCGGCATAAGTAGCTGAAGGGGTGGGTTTCTAAAATATGCACTGTTGTAAGCAAGGTTGTAAGCAAGAGGGATAATATATCGGATGAGAAGGAACTCACTCCAAACGAAGTAGTCCCATTGAAGGTGTCGGTCTCCAATGTAACCGTTCCCTAGAAACTCGTTATATATCTGCGTGCGCACAAGTGCACGACAGGCATGGAAAGAGATACAATGCGGGCGATGGACACAGCGGAGACAGAAGGGGTCTGCTGGTGTGTGGTGTCTCTCGTCAGTGGGGTCATAGTGGGAGGGCCAGCTGCTTACCTCGTCCCAGTTGCTCATGACGTGACGACCTACGGCGTCACAGAGACGGTGATGTGGAAGAGAAAGTGCTCATTCGCTCAGGGTGCGCATGGTGACTTGATCGATCCTTGAACGATATACGGTTTGTGTTCAACGAGGGAAGACGATGAAGCAGCGTAGAATGTTGGGTCAGATCATGTGGTGTTCGACGTTGGTTCGACGCGTACACAAGACCACACAAAATCCCGCCCAACACACGCCGCGGCGGTTCTTTTCACTTCCTCTGTAATCTATACCAACGTGCTGCCGGCCAGCAAATAATCTTGTGTCCTCTCAACTTTCTCAAATCTTCCTCGCGCTCCCTCACAACAATGCCAAGACTCGAAATGAGACGCACTGTGGCTGGTCTTGTGATTGTAGTCTTGGTCCTTGGAGATGATTCTCTTGGCAATCCTCGTGGCCTACGGAAATCTGGACCTCCTTTCCGTCATCGCGTTTCTGTCTATCTTGATCTCTATTGCCTCCATCTTTGGACTTTTCCCCGAACTTTGCAGCGGACCTGCTGGTGGACAAGGACATCCAGGACGAGACGGAAAACGAGGCTGCCAGGGCGACAAAGGGGACGACGGGGAGATGGGGGACGGGGGACGACGGGGAGAAGGGGGACAAAGGGGATGACGGGGACCAAGGCTTGGTTGGGCCTCTAGGACCTCAAGCTCCAGCTCCGGCATTATCTCGCCAGCCAATTCACATCACAGTTTTACTATGGGCTATCACTACTGCCCTAATTGTTGGTGGCATTATCCTCCAAATTCTTCCGATGGCTCTAGGGCAAGCTGGGCGTGAAGCCATCCGTTTGGTTGGATTTTTTAAAATCCGGATTGCTGACCTCTTGGTGGCATCACAGTTATCTCCTGGACGTCCTGTGTCCCCCATTCGCGAAAAGTACCTCATTTATTGTTGAAGTTGAAGTTGAAGTTGTCCAATACATCAACTAACTGTCAATCTTGGGCAGGAAAATAGAACGACTTCAACGCACGGACTACATATACTTATACCACCCATACCTACCCACATACCTATCCACATGACCACTATTCGCAGTTCCGAGTTTGAAAGTAGTTAGCAGTCACAGAACTGGGAAAAGAAAAAGAAAAATCTCGATGTCAGTTGCAAAGAACTTTCCAGGGCACACTTGCCTCCCGTACCCAAAGGCCAACCAGTCCACCATCCTCCGTCCTCCTTCGCCTTGTCCACGAAGCGGGAGGGCTAGAAAGACATGGAATCCAGGTAGTTGGATTACACTCATGTGCCCAAACTCTTTGCGCTCCCACTGCACCCCAAACATGGCCGAACCCCACCCAACTCACCCATCTAAACCTCAGCCACTCCCTTCGCGCCTGCGCCAATTGGCGGACGGGTGAGCGGCAGCAGTGGGTGGGTCGGTGAGACGAGGGATGGGGTTGGGTGTGAGGATAGGTCGGGGTCGGTTGAGAGAGGGTGGGACACGGTTGGTTAGAGCATGAAGAGGACGGGATGGGGTCGGGTGGTGTGAGAGGATGAGACAGGGTCAGGTGCGGTGTGAAGTCGCCTGGAGCGCATCCGGAGGTTTCTGCTGACGTTCGCTGGCTGGTGGGGGTGTCTGCTTGTCGTTGGTTGGCAGACACAAGGAGGGGCGGGTGGAGGCGGCGTGGCTGCCCTGCTCGTTGTCGTGGGGCAAAACTGGCGGACGGTTGTTGCCCTGGTGGTAGGTGGAGAAGGGGGCGTGATTGACGTTGATGGCCGAAACCTTGAGCTTCCCCTCACGGAAGTTCTTGTACAAGTGAAGAACATTTGAACACTCATGGTTGTGTCCTCGGAGATGCCACGAATTCCTGGATAGGCCATTGAATCCCTTCATTTTACGCGAAAAACGGGACTCCTACCTTGGAGATAGTGTGGGGAACTTCTCGTGAACCATGTTGGTGAGATCGCCTACATCATCGTTGTCCGCCCGCAAGGCCAGAGATGGCTTGCTGGATGCGCCAGTTGCACTTGTCTTCGGCCTCTCCCTTCCGAAGACGAGGAGCCATGGACCACACGGACGTTAGGTGTGTTTTCTTGATCTGTCCAAGGGAGAGCGTTTCTGTAGTGACGTCCAGCGGCGGAAGCCGGAAGTGCATCGCCCCCACAACCTCCGGCCTGCGTCGATGATCATCAGTGGCTTTGGGAGGGTGGAAGGGTTTCAGCGGCGAGCTGTTGAACCCTCAACGGCAATATCCTAAGCACTGCAGACAAAGGGATTAATCTATCGGGGAGTGGAGGACATACGTACACTGTGGAGTAATCCCTGCGTTGTCGGTGGGTAGCCCAGGGGAATGGGCGGGCGAGAGCTCTGAAGGGATGGAACTGTGAGAGCACCGAGAAGGGCGAGGCAGTCAGGAGGTGTGGTGGAAGCAGAGAAGATTCGACGGTACTTACACAGTAGCGGTAGTGGCCCAGGAAGCAGAGGTTGGTGCCGGTGGGCGGGACGATGCGTGAGGGAGTGGAGGGTAGGGCGTGACAAAGGTTGACGCTAGTAGCCTAGATGACATGGAAATGGCCAGTGGACAGGTGTCGGCGCGGCAGAGGGCGACAGATGCATGGTAAAGATGGTGGGCAGCAAAGGACGTTGATCAAGCGCGACAAGTGAACCAAGGCGTGGCCGTGGCAAGCGAGGGAGCATGCTGATGTAACCATATGCTTGTCCCATTCCATTCACAACTGTCAACACCCCCGATTGCTGCCCAGTAAGTACCTCCTCCTCCAGTACCCTCCGAGCTCCAACTCCGACTCACGCCACCCGGCATCTAACAACAGACAGACGAATATGAGCGCTCTCCAGGCGAGACGTGCCTGACCGGCACTCGTGCACAATCGCCATGTCACCACGCCATGCTACTGCCCGCGCGTTACACCACCATGAACCTCCACTGACCTACGCATGTTACCCGGCACCCAGAAGCCAACGACGACCAAGGCGGGACCGCTCGCACGCCACCAAGCACGCCCCCGTGAAGCTGCTACCACCCACTCCTCTGGTCAGCCCTCTCCAGCCTCTCACCGCCCGTTCGCCGCAGCCCAGAAGGCATTAGAACACAGCGGGAGATGACCACCCTTACCCCCCAGTAACCACAATGCTGTGAGCGCCGACGAGAGACAGCGGGGGAGATGCAATGACGGGACGGGAGATGGGGAGATGTGATGACAGGGCGGGATACACGACGACAGAGGCTGCAACCCCCTCCGTCAACACCGTTTGCATTTTTGATGTCCCACCCATGCCCTGGTATGGGCATGCTGTCCTATCGCCTCCGTGTCCTTCTATGCCTTTTTACTGCTATTGACGCTGTACTTTTCACCTCTCCCCTCGTTATTTAATTTAATTTCCTGGCACACCACACCTCCCTCAGCCGACGTGAGAGAAGTGTGTCAGTGACCCGGCGGATGAATCGGCGGACAAAATGCCGAAGTTCCCAATTCCCGTATTTTCTGGGTATTAGGGATTTGCGACCCATTATTTAAGTACGCGTCACTCTCTCGTGCCCCGTAACTCTCATGGCAAAACTGAGTGACGTCGTAGCATAAGCAACCAGCATCTGATTGAAAACGAAAAATAAAATCAAGCACGCAGGTGAAGGATACAGATATGACAAAAAGCTATAGCTACAGTCATGGAGAAGAGAACTTGGTCCGAAACGATCATGGATGAAGTAACGAGAAAATGGACAATGGCGGCGACTCAAGTCATGGAATGCAGATACATGTAGGACAAGAAATGGGAAACGAGGGCCTACGAGTTTCATCAGACACTGAGCAGGAGAGTCAACATGTACCCTGCGCCGGACATGGCCAGTCATAACCCACAAGTTGGGACACAACATGGCGTGACACGGCCACCATGTTGATGTTGTCTGCGTGCTGCTGGGGCTGGCGTGTCTCCCTCCTCCTCTTCCTCCTCAGAAACTAATCCATGTTGAACGGCCGTAGATTCGGACGAGGTCGGAGATTGCATAGAGTTGACGGGAAGCGGCGGCGAGCGACGATTCTTGGCTGCGAACCAGGTTCGAGGTGTAATGAGACGGGAGAGGAGAGTGCGAGAGGGTGCGGTGGTGGTGGTAGTAGTGCTCAGTAGCGTAGGCAGAGAGAGCGCTCGTTTCATACCCTGCAGCCCCTCGACGACTTCCCTCACCCTCGCCTCTTGCCTCTCACACATCTGCCTCACCCTCTTCACATTCCGATCCACAGCATCCACAGCTTTGTCCACGTACTGGTACAAACCCCGTGTCCCGCTCGCGCGTTCGAGGTCCGCCACACGTGCCTCTAGTGTTTGAATCTTACTATAAGCGTCGCCGTCGCCGGCAGTGGAGATGAGGTCGGCAGAGGGATTGTGTACCGCTTCGTGCAGTTCTGTGATTTCTTGTTGGCAGAGATGGACGAGGTGTGACCATGGACGAAGGCCGGCGGCGAGGACAAAGAGGATGGCGTTGACCCACGAGACGGAGTCGCGGCCTAGGACACCGACGGTGGCGGAGCTGACGAATAAGGCACCGATGAAGGGGGTCTGGGTGACGAAGAAGAGGAAGGAGGTCTCGAGAGAGCTGGGCTCGGAGGTGGCGAGGGCGGCGTCGTCAGATGGAGAGTCGAGAGGACGTGGGCGGGTCCTGGATTTGATGTAGATGTAGAGGGAACTGGAGAAGAGAGAGAGATGAGAGGTTTGGTCGTGAATAAAAAAGGACGAACCTTCCATGAATTGGTGGATATAGAATACCATGAATGTGATGTAGTCCGTGCCCGTCAACCAGTTTCCGAAGAGTGAACCAGCCACGACGAGGATGGGAAAGCTAGACTGGTGGTACCACGGACGGGAGTTTGGGAGAAACAACGGATCGTCCTGACAGGAAAAGACCCGTGCTGGGGCTGGAGGAAGACCAACCGGGCCCCTCGTTTGGATTGAAGTTGCTTCCAAAACTTCTGGAGACCTGCCGTTATTGCTGTCGTCAAGGTCGTCTTGACTTTCGTTCTCCAAAGCGAGCTCTTTCAACATTGCATCGTCTGCTTTTGCATCGCTCGAGAGGTTCTTGCAAGAGTCGCCGGAGGAGAAACTGGGTGAGGCTGTGGGTTGGAAGTCGTTGTGCGAGGGCTGGAGGTGGTCGCGTACGGCTGTCGTTTGGGTTGGCATAGAGACGACAATCCGAGAGAGTCGAGACACCTATGTCTCGACTCTCCTTTATATGACGGTCAAATTGTACAAAAAATAAATGGTCACACGCGCATGGCATAGTGCCCCGGTTAGTCTCAGCGCAGATATGGGACGTTGTCGATGGTGAAATGTACCAGAGGTACTGGGGTGATTGTCTTGTAGCAGAGCTTGGTGGAATGGCGCAATGCACCAGCTGGTCTCAGCGCAGATAAGGGACATCGTAAATGGCGAAATGTACCAGACATACCAGGGAGATTGTCTTATAGAAGAGCTCAGCAGAATGGCACGCAAATATAAGTGACGGTTTCTATCAGCTGATCTATGTACGCCTAGTGTTTTAAAGTCCGACTAAGTCCGGTTTCTGCCTTCCAAATTAGGCAAGTCGGACCCAAACTAGTTCTAAACAAGTCCAAATAGTCAAAAAACCGGACTGGAACTGCAAAGAACTGCGAAATCAGTCTTTTGCAGTCCAGTTTGCAGTTCATAACCAGTTTGGACTGAGACCGACTCAAGCCAGTTTGGAACTGTCCAAGACCAGTTCTATCATTTTCTACACCTTCTCCACTATCAGAATGATCTCTGGATGACCCAGACTTGAGAATCATGCAGTGGAATGTGGGGTGCACATAGCAAGATGTGATACATTCCTTGAGGTATGCTACTTAAGTACCTCCCACTTCCTCCTATACTAATAGGAGGGAGTGCAAGCTGGTTTGGCTTGGGCTATTGCCCAACACTCCCCCTCAAGCCGAACCGACTCTGACTCCAATTAGGTGTTGGCTGTGTCTGTCAGGTGTGAGCGCTTTTGTTAATATATCCACTGTGTTTTGTGGGTCACAACAATCAGTGATGTCAATCATTCTGTCTTGGAACTTCTTTCGAATGTAATGCCATCAGATTGCGATGTGCTTTGATCTCTTGTGCCAGAACTGTGGGTTCTTCGCCATTGCTATTGATCCATCATTGTCTTCTAGTAGCAGGGTTGGCTGTTCTAGATCAAATCTGAGCTTGCTGTATAAGTTTCTGAGCCATGTGGCTTCATGTGTTGCCTCGGAAAGGGCAACATATTCAGCTTCTGTCGATGATAGTGCAACTGTTGTTTGCTTTTTCGAGCTTCATGTAATGGCTCCTCCACTGGTGATGAAGACATATCCGGATGTGGAATGGTAGTGGTTGGCGTTTGTATATGCTGCATTAGCATAACCATAGAATATGTCCTTCCCTTGAAGGTGAGTCTCTGAATTTTTATATGTCAGTCCATAATGCTTTGAACCCATTATGTATCATAGCACTTGTTTTGTGGCGCTGTAATGGGCCGTTGTCAGGTTTGCTGTGTATGTGCTTAGTCAGTTGACAGCATATGCAATATCAGGTTGTGTTGCTGTGGCGGGCAATATCAGTGACCCAATTAGTTGGGCATAAGAATTACTTGGTTTTCTTCTGCTCCATTTGGGTTTGGTTTCAGTTTTGCATTCATGTCTATTGGTGTCTTGATTGGGTGAGCATTATTGCTTCCAAACTCGCACTTCCATACGGCTTCAATATATTTTGTTTGGCTGATTTTTATAAAATCTTTGCCTTTGATGATTTTGATCCCTACAAACTGTTGGAATAAGCAACACAATCTGATGGAAGATGACAGAAACAAAGGATGAAAATATCATCTGGCTTTGGTGAGCTCGAGAGGCAAACAGATGAGGTGCTACTATATATCTAAACTAGTTATATATGTATGAGGATAATAGAAATATGAAACATATACCTAAAATGTAAATGACAAAAGGGAAAACCTAAAAAAGGAAAGGTGTGGGCAATGCATCGTGCACACTTGCATCAATCACAAATTCCAACATAATCTTGGATGGTTCGCCCATATCTGAGAGTTTGAATTTCTTGTGCATTTCCTTTTTAGATGTGTCATCAGTTTATCAGATGTTGTGAATAACAATAGGTTGTCAACCCATGCTGTGATGATCTTGAGATCATCACCATGTCTTCTGATGTAGACACAGGGGTCTGATTGCAATGGTATCAACCCAAAGAATCAGAGTTTGGCATCAAGAACCTTGTTCCATTTGCAGCCAGCCTGTCTTAGGCCATAAATAGTCTTGATAAGACAACACACTTTTTGTGTTCTGTCTCCATACCCCTCTGGCTGGCGCATATATACTTGCTCAGTGAGGATTCCATTGAGGTAAGCACTTTTAATGTCCATTTGTTGGACTTTCAGCCTTTTTATAGGAACAAGTGCAAGGATTGCTCGAATCGTTTCCAGTCTCATCATTGGTGAGAAGGTGTCTGTGAAATCATATCCTGGTCATTGTGCATACCCTTTGAAACCAGTCTTTTCTATTGATAATGCATGTGAGCTCAAGTTGTAGCTGAATTGGCCAACCAATCATACCAGAGGAAAATCTCACCTGTAATTGGATCAATAGTTTTAGTTAATGCTAGATCTGGATTGTCGGATGTCCATTTGTTGGACTTTCAGCCTTTGTATAGAAACAAGTGCAAAGACCACATCAAACTGACCATCCAAACCTTTCATATGAAATCCACATCTATGAAATGCTCACTTTTCTTTTCAAAGGATGCTGCTAAAAGTCTTCTCTGAGAAGCTAAAATACATCAGCAAGAACTATGGTTGCATGGGGCCACTCAGGAGTAGGACAAGGTGGATTTATATATGGGCTGCCTTATCTATTTTTTGCAGGCGAAAGGCTTCCCAGTCATTGTATGCCCTGACTCCCTGATCCCTCTTAGTCCTCTTGTTCCCATCTCCATTCTGCTCCTCTACCTTCTGTGTTCTCTTCAAACAATCCTTTGTGGTATGGTTGAACTCACCACATTTGCTACATTTGATCTTGCCCTTGTGAAAACAATCATTCATGATATGATTTCAGAGACCACATGTAGCACAGGAATATTCCAAAGAATTGCTTGAGGAATTACTTGGTCCTCTAATACAGTTGACAAAAGAACACTCAGAAAGTCACAGCAGCATTGAAAAAAACATTCATCATGCTCAATTTTGATGACTGAGAGGACTGGACATTTGTGATATCGTGATTGTTGAAGATAGAATGGGTATGCTGGGGTGAGGCTGTCATGGGGGAGGATGATCACATTGAGGGTGCCTTGGATGGACATGCACCCAGCAGATCACAGGATAGAAGAGGCCATCATGACATCCTGTATGGCTTGGAAGTAAATGTTGTGCCAG
>Ga0307516_10009630_pt1 | contig 10749 bp, 8 predicted proteins | sample 19_EM_MG_FD_203310 | JGI IMG/M metagenome (GOLD analysis project Ga0307516, IMG submission 203310) | Populus trichocarpa ectomycorrhiza microbial communities from riparian zone in the Pacific Northwest, United States - 19_EM | ecosystem: Host-associated > Plants > Roots > Unclassified | place...
GGTGTCTGTTGAAGTCTCCCGCCCATATTATATGGTCATCGTCGGTACCTGTGAGTTGTAGGGCGTGTTTTCGGAGATAAGAGTCTAGCGCCACCAGGGACTTGTCATTGTTACAGTCGTTGTATACATTGAATATTGAGATTTGGTGGTCGCCCGACTTTATGCGGATGGCGGTTATATTGTTCGATTCAATTTGTCCTAGAGGTTCCCAGTTAGCTGTGTTGAGGTTCGTGCTTACCCAAATGACCGATCGAACTGCTCCTTTTCTAGGGTCTCTTCTTGTTTCCGGAATAACAGGACGGAAGTTTGATGGCGACGGGATATGGCCTTGAGGGTGGATGTACAGTTCCTGTGCTAAGATTATATCATATCGGTCAGAGAGGTTTCGGTTGATTAGGTCATTTTGCGCGTCCCGGTCTGTGTCTTAATCCGAGGTTACGATTGATCATCAAAGAATTCTGGGATATGGGGGCTTCGGAATAGTATATGAAGGAAAATGGTGCGGAACTAGAGTAGCGGTTAAACAGATGGCAATCAATACACCTCAGGAGGTACGTCATCATTCAGAGATGTATTTCAAGTTGACCGGTGTTATTGACTTTGACCACCCTGTTGTCGCTAGACGCTCGCCCACGAAATCAATATTTGGTGCAAACTACACCATCCCCACATTGCCTCGTTCTTTCAGGCATGTCTCGAGTCCATGCCGCCCCTCCTTCTATCCCAACTATATGCTTCTGGCGATGTGATTAAATTCTTATCAAGGGAGCGGGCCCGGTGTCACAAGGTAAACCGTTTAAAATTGGTGCGAATCTGCTCTAGTGTTTGATTTCGCTCCGTATTCATGTTCACTGTCTAGTGCCATGAACTGTCGCTTGGAATGCTATTCCTTCATCATCGCCGGATCATCCATGGGGATCTTAAACCCATAATTTACTTCTTTCGCTAGGTTTAATCACCTCTCATACGTCGCCAGGCAAACATTCTTATTGACGATGCTGGCTGCGTCCGTATAACAGACTTTGGTCTTTCCCAGGTCAAGTCGTTCACAATCCAGCAAACGGTCACCAATACCCAGCAAGCTCAAAAAACCATTGTTGAGACACGAGCATTCATGTCACCAGAGCGACTTAGGGGGGGAAGAATGTCCTTTCTGATGGATGTTTATGCCTTTGCCATGTCTGTATACCAGGTTCATGAGCGCCTTCTTTTTCCCCGAGATCTCTTGAAATTGAAAACTTTGTCTCCGTCATAGATCCTGACAAATGAAGCACCATTCCAGACTGTACCTGAAGAGGATATCTGGGAGCTGGTTTTAGATCGCGGTTCTCGACTCGACGCCCAGAAGATTCTAAATTCGTCACATTGGGCTTAACGGACGCCGTGTGGGCCCTGGTTGAAGAATGCTGGGCCAGCGATAAAGTAAAGCGGCCTACATTTCCTGAGGTTGCATCCAGATTGCAGCCACTCATCGTCCACAGTAAGGTGAAAACATTATCTAATCCCTATAACCCGCTCGTGCCCCCGGCCATCCCAAGACCTTTGCCACAGGCGCCCAAACCACCGATGACTACACGGACTGTCGGTGCTCTGTCCAAGGCTCTGTCCAACGGCGAGATTTCTGATTTCTCGGGTAAAAGATTCACCTATGCTACTCCCATCGCACTCTGATTACAAACGTCCAGATCGTGAATACATCGTCGCCATAACCCGTGAGCGCTTTATCACTTCTCTTATTTTTTTCTATTTTATCTCATCGTCCATCAGTGTCATCTATCTCGGGTTGTGCGGAATATGAAAACTATTCTGGGTTCGGTCTTAGAAATTCCGTGGATAACAACCGGCTGCCTATCTGGAAGCTTGAGAGGGCCTTGGGTGGGCATTTGATCTGCAACACTTCCAAGAAAAATCTGTGATTTCAAGCGCAACTCTGTTTGCTATGCACCTACTGACATCAGGAACCTTGTTAGCATTGTGTTCTCATCGACACTGGTAGATTTTTCGGTTGTGGGGATAGGAAGCTCTGACACAGAAGGCTCGTCCAAATACTAAACTCTTCATTTATCCGCCCCGCACCTACTAACAACCTCCAGTAGATAAAATCTGCTCCGTCACAATCTCTGCAAATGAGCTTACCTTATTATCGAGTAAAGAAGGGCAACATGCGTCTACTAGTATATGATGAACAATCTGCCACGAATACTTACATTGTGACCACCTTCCAAAGATTCTGTGGAGAAAGACCTTCAATTTCAACGTCTCCCTTCGCGTCTCCCTTCGCGAAGACGCACCATGCCGCAAGGGACACTGCGGCTGCTCGTCGACCACCGTCCTCCGGAGGATTTTTTCCGGGGAGGTTACAATCAGCAGAAGAATGAAAATGTCATGTACATACGCCGTGAGGGTTCATTGGTCTTTTCTACATCTATACTATCTGACAATTCCCAGTAAACAACGCAGAAGTCCACCAGCGTGGTTTATTTTGGCTCGGTCGGCCAGACCTCTACGCGGTTCTTCTGGTGGATGGGGAGGTTCAGTTTACGATTTACAGGAATCACCCGGCCGAATTCACCAAAAAACACTCGGAAAGAGTGAGGTTTGTCGGTCTCTGAGCAACGTGGGTGGAACACCATTTATGCCCTTTTTTCCTGGTAGCGTTAAAGCTTCTTTACAATCGACAGGCGACCCGTATCCTACTACAGCGATTCTGCGGACGACAAGAAAGGTCAGCTAAGCATCATTTACATCCCTACTTACTCTTCGCTCGCTCATTGGAAAACCATCCATGCCAAGGATGTTATGGTGTCGTCAATGTCTTGGCGAAGGAACTCTTTGAAATCACACCGGGCAGGGGACTGGGGCCAGGCCGTATTGTTTGGCTTGAGAGGTCTGGTAAACCACATGGAGGGCTGAGTTACGACGTCAGCCGTTACGTTCCCTTGTTCTGGGAAATACGCCAGACACCTGGCGGGCGGGAATATTATGTGACGGAATCCAACACGGGGGAGGAAGCTACATGGATTATTCCTGAAGCATGATAATTGATTGAATTGGTGGTGTGCAAAAATATCTCACTGTCGTCTCCGTTTTTATCACAATACTTTCGAGGTAAACATGGCATGCATACACAACAACATTCAAAATTCACATTGTCGGAATGAACAGCAAAAGAGAAATAATAATAATTTTAGGGGAGGTGGCATGTCTTAGACATGATTTCGAAGAATATATCAAAGAGAGTTCTTTCGTATTTGATCAATCATCCTAAAAAACAGACCCGACATCAGCTATCCCACGTGTATGAAAGAAAAAGGAGGGGGGGAAATCATATCCAATCAACAACCCCACATCAAGATCAATACGCAGGACTGTAACAATGTCTGTCCCCACCAGCAGAGGGCTCTGCCCATACTCAAGTTAATAAGCTACATCCTGTCCGATGCACTCGACATCATCTGATATTGAAAGAAAGCTATGGAAGGGTGTGACTACCTTACCTGATTGTAGAGGGTACTTAGAAGTAGACTACTGGGGTAACTCACTGGAAAGCAAGTTATATTGCTGAGGCGAGTCAAGCACCTTTATATATGCCCAAGGTATCTAGATATAGTAATGATAGTAATCTAATCTATATACGGCGTCATCGGTATGTAAGACAATACCGGAATCATATGATGCATCATGTGATGATGTCACATGCATGTCTCGGACATTCGTCTTTCAACATCTGAAGGTGAGCCAGGACAGGCTGTGACATTGTGATCCCATCACTGGCACACCTGCTTCAACCATACGTCTTCCCCCTCGAGTTGCTTTATCCCACTAACATCAGATGGCACATAACGTCAGCATTGGTCCAGATGTCATGTGGCACATGGGGATGAACCAGCCTGGCACGTGCAGGTTCATGTTATGAAAGTAGTCAAGCACTCCAATGTTGAGAGGCACATTGGCAGGGGGAGGGGTTGAACTTGTGCACAGTGAAGAAAACAATGTTGGCTTCCATCACAGTGACTTTCATGATATCTGTTAGGGGAAGGCTAGTCAGGTTTTGGAAGAGTAAAAAGGAGAGAGAAATGTACTGCTTACTTCCAATGAAACAAGGGATGTGCTGGTGACACACTGAGGTCGCGCTGTTCACGGTGTTGACAGTCACTGTCAGCGATGTGGAGAGGGAAGAGAATGAGTGAGTTCATCAGGTCATGGAGAAGCATCAAACAGTTGAACCTAATTCCAGGAAGTGGCACTCTGGCCTGGAGAGGAGTTTGAGTTAGTGTTTCAAAGTTCAGTTCCAGAGTCAGAACTGGACCAGACTGAAACTGAAAATAACTGATCATAACCGAACCATCAACTCCAGTTCTTCTATCTTTTTACAGACCTTTGATTTCGGTCACATCAGCAAGAGCTAAAAACAAAAGTCAATGGCAACTGGTCATGACCGGTTTGAGTCGAAGTCAGTCAACAACCGATAGGGTCGAACCAATAGAGTCAACTTTATTGTACACTAATGAATTAAACTAAAATCATCAGAATTCTATATATTGTGTCATAGTGTATCTCGTGCTGTAATAGTAAGCCCTCCATGGGCATGTCCACCATCAACACAAACACCAAAGTCTGACCTAATCATTGTGATTGTCTCTTCTCCTCCACCATGTCCAATTCTCACCCTTCCTTTGAATCTTGAGCACCTCCCTTCTCACTCCTCAACTCTCCTGTCTTGATTCTTCCTTTTTGCTCTGCTCTGTTCCTCTCAATTCTGCTGTACTCCACTTTTTCGACTGCCACATCACCACATCACCATTTGCAGTTCTCTGAGCACCTCTCTTCTCACTCCCCAACTCTCCTGTATCAATTCTTCCTTCTCGCCCCGCTCTGCTCCTCTCAATTCTGCTGTACTCTGCTGTTTTGACTGCCACATCACCATGTCACCATTTGCAGTTCCCCAAGCACCTCTCTTCTTACTCCCTGACTCTCCTGTATTGATTCTTTCTTCTTCCCTGCTCCGTTCCTCTCAATTCCACCATACTTCACTTTTTTGGCTGCCATGTCACCACATCACCATTTGTAGTACCCCTCACCACGCTACACCTCTCTTGCCCTCTGCTTACATCCATTGATGGTACATTGATGACACACTAATGGCCATCAGTGGCACCACATAGATCCCAAGTAAGTACTTTCCCCTCTCACCATCCTAACAATTGCTATTGCTAACCATTGGTCAACAGCCACCCTGCCAACCTTTCTGCCCTCCACACCCATATACTACTACAACCCTTACTTTTGTGTCAATGACATCTGAATGTTGCTCCCAGTAAGTATCCTGTCCCTTTGTCTTTACCAGAGCTCGTCTAATATCCACCAGCATCCCATTTGCCACGTTGCTGCTGGCCTGCCTGTCTGGTGCTCACCTCATAGGCACTTGCCATAGCCACAATCCACTCTGTCAAATCCACTCTGCCCACAAGCATGATTGCTATACATTGCACATCCCAGCTGGCTTGTTGTTTGTCAACTGTTTTTCTGTTCTCATAGTGTACTCCAGACATTCTCGCTGGTACCTGATTGCTGATCTGTATTTCCTATATACTTGTTGGATTGTTTAGCACATAAATTTCAGCTGCTGACTAGGGAGTCAGTCAAGTTGACAAAAAGGTTGACTTATATTGACCTTTTCAGGTTGACAGTCAGTCCCGACTGTGACTGGTTAGAGTTGGTTGGTAATCACAACTCTAATGTCCTAACCGGTCACAATCAGTTTCAGTCAGGTTTCCTGGAGATTGGGAAACATTGTGACTGACTTCGGTCCAACTTTCCTGAAAGTGGGTAAAAAGTCGAACCAAGTCGAACTTTAAAACACTAAGAGGTCCAACATCAGATCTAACTGAGCAAGCATAAAATATAGAACACCCTCAAGCCCAAGAAGAATGAAGCAGTCTGGCACATGTATATTGAGGTCTGACTCAAGTCCCTGTTTGAGGGCAATTCGCCTTGTGGGCCTCTCCTCCTGGCTCCACATGTCATTGTCTGACTCCTTAATAGCTCTTATGGAATAGCCCCTTATCTAATCTTTTACATCTTATCATTGTTTGGTCTTGTGGATATTATTATAAGGTTCAAGGGTGGACACATGTTGAACACATGGTAAACACACCAATCTCATTTCATTTGATACACAATGCTGCATACACATGTCTTTCATTTTACTTACTGTGCATTGCTGCGCAATGCCTCATGGTCACCACATGTTGCTGTGCAACACCTCACCTATAATGCATGTAGAACATTCCAGAACTACTTACATAAAGATTCCATGGAATGCCTCACCAATAACATATGTTCTCTATTTAGTATATATAGTCTATCAAGTAGCATACTTGTTCTTTAGTTGTATTCCCTTGGAATCCCCACCTAACCAGTGTGTGACTCTAATGTCAATACTATCTCATTCCATTCCTTTATTGTTTGATTCTATGTGTGAGCCCACAATGCTAGTGCTCTGGTCACTGTTGAGGGTGCCATTGAGCTTGCTGGTTTTGGTGTTGCTCTAACAGTTCTGATTGAATGTTACCTTCCTACCATTCAAATCTGACTCCTCGCCTAACTCAGTGCCACCAAAACCTGTTCTCATCATAACTTGGACTGAAATATGCCCCCCCACTCATCAAACCACAAGTCCACATCCCCATACATTCATTGTACACATTCATAAATCACAGGAAAAGTGTCGTCTGCAATCGGTAATCAAGTTCCTTGCTTGTTGACATATCAGAACAGATTCATTTTCCGATACTGCAAAATTCCTCTTGCAGATTATTGCCAGCATCTTCGTTTGACTCACATTCTATCTTGCAGATGTCACTTATCTCGTTGGTCATGGGCAAGGACTAGGACTGATGATGGAGAGGGCTTGGACCTGGCATCCGACGTGGGTTCACTGGATATGTGATATGGTCTGGATCTCCAGAACGTGTGTATAACTTTCGTCAATCAGTTGGAATTAACTATATATTACACCACAAGTATCCAATGGCTGATCAAAGAATCATATGACTGGCAAAGCAGCCACAGGCTACAAATCACCTCTCTCAAGCATTGAACAGAAAGTGTAACTCACCCTTTGCCGCGCCGCTAGTACGAGTTCCCCCAGGAGCACCACAACAGTGGCAGAAATCGTTCTTCTCTGTGATTCTTATAGGCTCATCCTCACAATCATGTCCGAGATTGCAAATGGCTCCATTGAGAGGCTCTCGCTATCGCTAGAAATACTTGTGTCATTTGATGAAGTCTCCTCCACAGCTCCCAATCACTTTATACAGTTCTACTAAGTTCATTTTCTCCACCTTCCTGGTGGTCTACTTTATCTCTGACCGCCACATCTCAGCCTCCCCCACTCGTCTCCTCTGCACACTCCTACAAAGAAAAACCAGAGAAACAGCTGAAGGCTAGACCCCTTCCAAACACATCATTAAAGGACAAAAAAATGTAATGTAAAGCTCAATCATTGGAGACAAGGATTAACCACAGACAAACCCCCATAGGCTGGTCGGTTCTGGATATTGTGGTACTTGGCTGTCAATAGCTATCAAAAAAGCAATTGGCTCAGTCTGCCCCACCTTCGTCACTAAAGACTCTTTGAGGTTGGATTCTTCAAATATGGCAATGCCATGCCCATTTTACCTGTAATGTTCACCTGACCTTCTCACACTTGAAGCCAAATTTGCCTGGTTGATCAGGCCTATCAACCAGGCAAATTTGGCTTATCACCTGTAAGATCGCGACACCAGCATTAGATCTGTGCATAATCCTGAACCCCCAGCCTTATTTCTTCTAAGTTCCTCAGCCATTTACCGGTACTCGGACCACCGGCTATCCATCACAGCCATCAACACTGTGTCACCTGTCCACAATGCTCGTCATCATCAACAGCGCTTGGCAGTGTCCTTTCCATGCATCTCACCCCCATCAACAGTGCTTGGCTATATCTCCCTCGTCTACCAATGCCCATCAACATCCTTCCCATGCATGACACCATTATCAATAGGGCTCAGCAACTTCTCCCCCGCCCACTAATGTCCTCCACAACTATCAACACCCTTTCCACGTGCCTCACTACTGCTCAGCAACGGCTTTCTCGCCCACGAATAGCCTCTATGGCCATCAAATTTCATGCCACACACTACACCATTATCAATAGGGCTCAGTGATGTCTCTCCCATCCACCAACATTCTTTCCACGCACCTCACCACTGCTTGGCGATATCTTCCGTGCCCATCAACGCCCTCTATGGCCATCAACACTCTTCTCATGTGCCCCACCAAGGCCTCGGTGATGTCTTTCTCACCCACCAATGCCCTCTATGACCATCAACTTCCTTTCCACACAATCCACCATTGTCAATAGGGCTCAGTGACATCTCCCTCACCCACCAATGTCCTCCATGACCATCAACACTCTTCCCACGTGCCTCACCACCACTCAGCAATGTCTTCCTCGCTGACCAATGCCCTCTACGGCCATCAAATTTCTTTTCATGCACCTCACTGTCATTATTAGCACTTGACTAACCCTCTCGTCTGTCAGAACCCTTCATCATCATCAATATGATTTCTATGACACCCCTGCTGTCCCCCAACCACCTATTGCACATTCTCCAATTGCCGCTGTCATGCGGGGAGCATGTGCAACATGATGAATTCATTCATCTCTGATCCCCACTAGACATGCAAATTGTCTAGCAACAACCTCTGAACATCCAGGGCAGACATGTCAAGTCATAATTAAAACGACATGTACTTGCTACCAAATTTATGCCCAGGGCTTGCCGATTATCCACTCTTTCATCTCTGATCTTCAGGATGAATGTATAGTACTGAACCTGAGCATTGAGCATCCAGGCCGAGAACTCTAAAGTCAATTCATATGTAGGGTGACATATGAATATGTTACTGAATTCATAAAGCAGTGTTCCTGACTCAGGTCCCACCGGCTGGGTGACCTCAATTCCCAACACTCTCGACTTGCCTCCCAATGGCTCCAGGGTTCGCTGTGTGGTTGGAAGTGTTGGCAGACCCTTGCACCACAAAAATGGAAGCGGCTATGGTGCTTGTTGCATCTTGTTCAGCTGTGTTGTCATTGTTGTTGTCGATCTGGGAACCATGCACCTCCCTGTCTCTCGCAGCATCACTGTCACTGCTGCTCATGAGATTCCCACTATTGAACACCTCATGATGGTGCCATGCTTTCTTCATGGTCTTCTTTGGGTGTTCAGAACTACTCTCGGAATCATTGTCACTTTCCTCTCCATCATCAGTGGGGCATGTTAGAGCAACACCAAAACCAGCAAGCTCAATGGCACACTCAACAGTGACCAGAACACTAGCATTGTGGGCTCACACATAGAATCAAACAATAAAGGAGTGGAATGAGATAGTATTGACATTAGAGTCACACACTGGTTAGGTGGGGATTCCAAGAGAATACAACTAGAGTTACAGGTTTTAGACTACTCTATATATACTATACTAGCCAAGACTTATCAACCAATAGGATATGGTCCAGATATCCTTCAATAGGATATGAGCCAAAGATAAAAAGATAAGGAGATAAGAGATAAGAGATAGCCAAACAAGGACAAATAAAGATAAAATGTTGTTGACCTTTTATAATATCATCCACAAAGCCAAACAATAACAAACAAGGACAAAATGAAAAATAGTTGTTAAATGGCTGTTCTATAACACTATTCCCTCTTTAGGTCTTGACTTCCAGGCAAGAGACTGCACTGTTCTTTGGCTTGGTTAAATTATCATATGGACGGAATACAAGTCTGGCAAAGTCTTGTGCATGGAGTTTTCGGGGAGCAGAGGGGTTTGACTTGTAGAATTCCTTAATGATATCACGAGAATTTGCACAATTGGCTTCTGGTTCCCAGGTGTTGTAGTCATCGGTATAACTGGACCACTTGACTAAAAACTCGAGCTTATCACACTTAAGTCATAAATCCATGATTTCTTCTACTTCATACTCAGGGGTTCTTTCAACAGTGACAGGTTCGGGGGGGATTATAGATTGGCCAGCAACTGGTGGACGGTAGGAGCAGATACAGGATACATTGATAACATTGTGGATTTTGAATGAAGCAGGCAGCTTCAATTTTACAGCATTTGAGGAGATAATCTTAACGATTTCATAGGGTCCAAGTTGACGCTCTGTAAGCTTGCATGATGGTCAGTCTACATTGAGGTTCTTGGTGGATAACCAGACCTTGTCGCCAACTTTGTACTCTGGAGCTTGTCCTCTATGGAAATCTGCATAGCATGTCATGTCATCGCGTGCTTTAGATAATGCTGCCTGGGCCTCTTCATGAATGAGCTTCATTCGCTCAGTGAATTCTTTTGCTGGTTCTGACTTTCCAGCCCTCCGAGGTTCTATCCCCATCCTTGGATTCATCCCATAGTTAGCAAAGAAAGGTGAGATATGTGTTGCAGTATGGATTTTGTTGTTGTATGCAAATTCAGCACACGCAATCCATTCTGGCCAATCGTTCTGCCTGTGACTGACGAACATTCTTAAATACTGCTCAATCTCTTGATTGACCCGTTCTGTTTGTTCATCAGTCTGGGGGTGATATGCTGTAGATAATTTTGTTTTGATCCCCAGGATCTCATTCAGTTCCTTCATAAACTCTGCTGCGAATTGTGGTCCTCTATCTGATAAAGCAGTTTCTGGCAAACCATGTAGTT
>Ga0307516_10009631_pt1 | contig 10749 bp, 8 predicted proteins | sample 19_EM_MG_FD_203310 | JGI IMG/M metagenome (GOLD analysis project Ga0307516, IMG submission 203310) | Populus trichocarpa ectomycorrhiza microbial communities from riparian zone in the Pacific Northwest, United States - 19_EM | ecosystem: Host-associated > Plants > Roots > Unclassified | place...
TTTTTTATAGAATAAAGTTCTGCAATAAATAAATTATAATATCATTTTTAACTGTACAAGCCATAAAATATTTAAAATTACATATATACACAAAAGAAGAATGTCGTTAACTCATTATTCAACAATTAATTGCCCAATTAATTCCCAACTAACCTTTCTACACACCAACAAACTTAGCCGACAGCTGTAAATGCCGTGACATTAACCCTTACGTACAATATAGTTTTCCCTTATTATCAAGTCTCATCACCTAGTATTTTCTGTACCAAAATACCCTTCATCTTTATTTTATCCCAGATTTACCCTTAAGTACAGCCCTGCCAAGCACGGACTCCAAAACTAATATATGAAATCCACAAAACCATTTCAAATCCGACAACCATATTTAAATCTCGTGACCAGACGTGTTTTCTTCTTTTACAAAGCAACAACATAACTAACTGATGCTAATCTTTTTACTTACCGGCAACGTGGAATTCCCGGTAAGAGATGGCAATATCTGACCGACATAAAACCAACGGCGACCACAGCATGAAGCTGTTTAGGCTCTGTCCTTTCTGGCAAGCGGCAACTAACTCTTCCTCTTCGTCGTCTACACAAAACCTCAACCACAGTCATAACGGTGGCAGCAACAGTAGCCGAAGCGCGGCGGTTAATAGTAGCGGTTTGAAGTCAACGACAGTTTCTTCTGTTGCACGATCGCTTTTACCCACTCGGCGAAGGCTCCGGCTTGATCCTTCTAATAATCTCTACTTCCCTTGTACGCTGTCGTTTTTAATTTTCTCCCCGTTGACTCTTCACTTTGGTCAACTCCTTTTTTTAGCTATTATTATTGTCGTTTTAATTTTTTCTTAGTATAATTTTTTTTTTAGACGAACCCGGGAAGCAAGTAAAAAGCGCAGTAAGGTTAAAAAACACAAGCAAGTCTCATGTTGCTTTTAAGGTATAATTATTTGTTTAATTTCTATTTTATACCTTTTGTTTAGAATTCGTAATAACACAGAGGCTAATTACATTATTTAATAATATGAACGGCATTTATGTTAGTGGTTTGCATTTTAGGTGTAAAGGGGATTGTTATTTTAATGTTAATATAACACCAGTTATGTTTTTTTTTTATTTTTTTCCTGTTTTAAATATTTAGTAAGTACACTGGATGATGCCTTTTCTGTTGGTGTCCTACCTGTACTAATTTGTTGATATGAGTTGTTTTTCTAGTATTTGTTATAAAATAATTGTGGGTTTCTTCTTTTTTTTTTTTTTTATCTGATTGTTAAAAAAAAAACCCTGAATTTATGCTTGTTACTGTTGTGACTTGTGATCATTGAAAGCAATCTTATCGAACCACCTGACTGGTTTCTTTATGTGATGTTATAGTTTCAAACAACTGCACCGAAGAGCTGTTATATGCGTCCGCCCGGTGGTATTCTTGCTCCAGGAGAGAGCCTTATTGCGACGGGTAATTTAGTCATGATGATTCTGTCTTTTTTTTAGGGGTGATGTATTTGTTAGCTCGTGGTTGTATTAATTGTGTGACTTGTGTTTTTTATTTGTTGTTTTGACTTTTTATATTTTGATCGACAGTTTTCAAGTTTGTGGATCCACCGGAGAACAATGAAAAACAATTGGACCAGAAAAGCAAGGCTAAATTCAAGATTGTGAGTTTGAAAGTGAAGGGAGGATTGGAGTATGTGCCTGAACTGGTAAGTCATTTTGACTTGTGCTTTTCATATCACTCTCCTTCTCTACATTATAGCTGGTGTTGAGGAATAGTTGTTCGCATGGATAGTTTTTGTTTCACTTTTGAATTTTGAAATAAATTGAAATTGAAAAATCTGATGATTTTGTTTTTTTGTGTTTTTTTTGAGAAATGTTAATCTTTGGTTGTTGCTGTAATGTCCATGGATAAACATTTTCAGGGTTCATTTTGGAAGTTTAGCATCGAGAAACTTTGTTTATTGGATTTGTGGCACTTAATAGGTTTTCAGATATGCTCATGAGCTTGTGGGATTCAAAGATGTTGAGTGAACTTTAATTCCATGGTATCGGGTTATATTAATGATTTGATTTTTTTTCCATTCATGGAAATGAAACTAACAACAGAGAGATAGAAGCAGCACATTAAGGTTCTATATTCCATTTCATACTTGAATATGCCAAATGATTGTGGCAAAGATCAAGGAACATTATTCCAAAAAGAAAGAAAGAAAGAAAGGTTTTAGCTATGAGCATGGTAGTCAAGTAGTCATACTTTGATGTTGAATCAAGGTCCTGCATAAGCCTTATTTGTTAGGTTTGTTATGGTGGTTGGGTGAAAACTATGTAGTTGTTGTGCAGTATTGTCATGGATGGATTTTAAAGAACTCCGTAAATGAATGCATCAAAAAGAGATGACTTGTTAAGTTTCTAGTTTTTCCCCTAGTTTTCTGAAAAGATGTTAATTGTTTCTTATCGTATTTCACATGGAAAATGTGATTGCAATTGTCTACTTTTGCATTAAGTGTAATTAAACATGATAATTCTGGAGATGCCGGAGACTGATCATATATTTTCTTGCTTGTACTTATTTTATGCTCAACTTCCATTTCTTAACGCCATTTGTAACTAAGGTTATTCAACTTCTCATGACAATAACAGTTTCTACAGTTTTTTATGTCAAGAGGATAAACCAATTTGAACCAAAATTGACCTTGTTTTCTGTAGTTTGATGAACAAAAGGATCAAGTAACAGTTGAGCGAGTATTGCGGGTTGTGTTTTTAGATGCAGAGCGTCCTAGTCCTGTAAGTAAATTTGATTCGTCTGTGTTCAGTTGTTGATTATGTGCACAATAAACAGCTAAAAATAAGATTTAGATTGTTTCTCTGAAGGCAATGGAGAAATTGAAGCGTCAATTGGCTGAAGCAGAAGCTGCTCTTGAAGTACGCAAGAAACCTCCACCAGACACAGGCCCCCCTGTTGTTGGGGAAGGTCTTGTTATTGATGAATGGGTATAAATATTCCGTCTGATCTCCCTGAACGTTCAGTTCTTATAATATCTGTATCAGAATATAACTCTTCTCCTTCATTGCTATTATTCTTCAGAAAGAGCGGCGAGAAAAGTACCTGGCTCGACAACAGGTTGAAGCAGTACAGTAATTGTGAGATGTGGTTTTGATCTTGCTGCAAGTTGTATTGATTCAGCCCCTTGACTTGTGGGCAAGGGTAGGTGGAGTTGAGTTGGCAGTCAGGCGCGCACCAGGAGGAGAAGATTCTGTTACCATGCTGATATTTGTTTGATGGATGGTATGGAGGTCAGTTCAGGGTGCTAGGGATGGGCTTGACCTCCTGCATGTAGATAGTGGATTTGTTTTGCAATGAAAATAAAGTAGGCATATTTTTGTATTCCTTAGGGATGGGTGCTCAGATTTGTGCCGGCTTTTTAAGGCTGGTGTATTGGAAGTTGTCTTTGATCAATAAGGTGGTAGCTCATTTGTTTATTACATGTATATTACTTCTCGTGCATTTCTTGGGACATCATGATTCATCATGGACTTGCATAGTAAAATAATCTATATTTTTTTCCCGTCATGAATCTTGAAGTTTGGCTCTTGCTTTTGCCGCAACAGCAAATGTCAGAGGGATCATTGACTGCTGTATCCTGGGCCATTAGATTATCTTGTCACGGCGTGGCAATAACTTTGGACAAACTTTCTGGCCAAGAGATGGTAAGGATCGTCACTACAGCCAAGGGCCCTGGGCTATTAAGCAGATATACATAAATTATTTTTCAAAATTATTTTTCAAGAGTAATCATTGACTTATATATATAAATTTATCAAGGAAAAAATAAAGTTTTAATTCAAATTTAAAGTATATAAAATAAAAAAAATACAAATAAATTACAATATCAAAGTTGTATTCTTCTATGTCCTGTGGAATAAAATTCATCAATGATTGAATCCAAATCAATATTTTCGGCAAGCTTTCGTTCAATGTAAATCATCAGAAAATATGCTAAAAACTCATTTTTTATTTTATTGCGAAACATAGTTTTAATATGTTTTATTGTTGAAAATGCTCGTTTTGTGGTAGCAATGAAAATAGACAGTCAAAATAAGACGAATCAACTTGTCAATCAAATGATAGTGTTGCGACTTATTTATTTTAATTAATCCTCGACATAATTCAGAAATGGTAGACATATTCTAAAAGTTCTTATGATGAATCACATCAATCTAATAATGCTCTATCTGAGATCTCAAATAATACATCTCTTGTTCATTGAAATCTTCATGATAAAATTTCTTAATAAGCTTGCAAATAGCATCAATTTTAAATGATTTAAAGTTGTTTTTAGGTTCTAAAGCAGAGCTAAATACAAAGAGTTTCATTATCCCATCACTGAATCTAGAATTTAATTATTCCAACTAAAAATCTATTATTGAGTTAAATATATTATAATGATAATGTTGGTAAACTGTTACTGATTTTTGTTATTGACATAAATCACCTGTAGTTTTTTTATACAAAACATTCATATGTGGTATGTCAATCTCATATTGTGTGCAAACATATTGCACATATATAAGAAGAAAATCAAATCTGGCATCTCTCAAATTCGAAGTAATGCTTTATTAGTTGGTAAAAAATAAGATATAATTAAATTAATTTTCAAGTTCACAAGTAGGAATTCTCCATTTTTTTCAAGAAGACAATATTTTTTGTTTATCTAATAAAAGATAGACTATTCATATCTAAACTTAATGAAAAATATTCAATTTTCTTAATTAGCACTACTATCTTATTTAGGTTATTTACTAATAATAATTTTATCTTCCCAATTAATATTTATCTTTCCTATTTTGTAAGAGAATTTATTATAAAAGCTCATAAATTACTGTATAAAATAATTAAATTTTAATAAATATATTAACAAGATTTAGTTAATGGATGTCACAAGAAAACTGGTTAGTTTTTTAAATTTTAACAGAACCAAAATTAATATATTTAATAACATCTTGCTTTTAATACAATAATATATATCGACTAAAATCTTTTAATTTATGTATGTGAAATCCAAAATGAATTTATATTTTTTAAAATATTAAAGATAAAAAAAATATAATTTAATTATTTTTGCATGAAGATATTCTTATTAATTTGTTAGATAAAAAATAAACTATTTATATAAAAACTTAATAAAAAAATTCAATATTTCAACTAGGTTTTTACTGAAATATGCGTTTTGGTTGTTTGTTAAGAATCATTTTGCATTCCTAAATACTATTAGATGAGAATACTAATGTCAAAATCGGGGTTTTTTTTTTTATGAGAATACATTTGAGAAAATTTAATTTAGATTCATTAGAGCATTAAAAAATCTTTTTTCAGAACTTATTCAAACTATTAATTGCTGCATTTATATGCATGTCTGTGTGAATTAGAGTTTTGTATATTGAAGGTTAAGATTTATTTTTTTCCCTGGGCTACAGCCCACCTCAGCCTTGCACACCCTCCGCCCTGACAACAGCACCTGCTTAACCTACCATTCTCATTTCCATCTTATGCCTACGCCTTTTCTGCTCTCTGAACAGGGTGGATACGTTCTCCATGTTTTTCATGGTTTCCTGGACCTTCCTGATTCCTTGATTATGGATGCTAGCCGCTTTCGTTTATCCATCATGCTAGAGTGGCTACTCCAAAAATCTTAGCTCTGACATATTTGATATACTATTATTCTCAATACTTCACAACAATCCGTTGTAGTCTAGTTGGTTAGGATACTCGGCTCTCACCCGAGAGACCCGGGTTCAAGTCCCGGCAACGGAAAGTTGTAGTTTTTATTTTTTTATCTTGAGACAGCTTTTTAGGACATGAATTTTACATTAAAACGAATATTGGGACCTTCTAGTTTTTATTTTTTTTATATATAAATATTTTCAAATGGCAAGAAACAAGTGACAACTGCAATTTGGTAGAAAACCAAATGGAAATCTTCTTTCTATTTCAACTTATTCTGTCCTTACATGACGAATTAGGTAGGAAAGTTCCATTTAAAGGGAATTTAACTGCTAAGCGAAGGGAATATTACAAGGACCTTTTTTTTTTGGGTAGAAACACAAGGCACAGTGAGAAATGCGCACGAGTACTTATGACTAGTTGAATCCAAACTGGAAAGAAGAAAAAAAGAATAAGACAACATGGGAAGGAAGATACTGATGCAGTAGTCCATGTACACAGAATAGCATATGTTCCTATCCAAATGGATAGGAACCTTTCCCCCTCCTACTTGAGCCTCAACTATGCCATTCCAGGTCTATATAATTTCATTTTTCTCAGTCACAGAAGAACCCTACACTAAAGCCTCAAACTTCTTAATCTAGAGCTTAACTCTGACAATGAGGTTTACAAACAAAGCTTGCATTGTTTTCACTCTAGGAGCTGCATTTGGGCTCAAAGATCATATGATCATACCCAAATCACCAGCTCTTCTAGAGAAATGGAGCTCTGCAGCAGGATCATCGGTTATGCAAGTTAAACCCGTCTCCAGTTCTTTTGATCCAAGAAGGGAAAGTGGCAAAACATGTAATGAGAAGTATCAGGCAGCAGAGAAATCAATGAGGATGATTTTTTATTTGAGTTGTTGGGGCCCTAATTGACTGTACTAAATATTCAATTATAAATTCCTATAAACCATAGGAGACGGACTTCTATGTAAATTTAAGCCCTTTAAGGGAACATCCAAATTCAGACAAGCACTGAACAATCTCTCTGTAAAGAAACTAGTGATCTTGATGATGTTCAAGAACCTGAAAATAAAAATTGTATCGAGTTCATTGCATGTATATTTCTAGCCCTGCAATTCAAGGCCGTTACACGCGTCCTATGGGTGATTCCTACCAAGAAACAACAAGCTTGTGATGCTATTATCCATATGTTACTACTTGAAAGTAATCAAATAACAAGGAATATATATATATATATATATATATATTTGTTTAAAGTCATGTTTAAAAGGGTCAAAGATGGTGACAATCCAATGGACCTATGCTTGTCAAAAGATCAAGTCTAGATGATATGAGTCTGATTTATTTTCACTTTTCAGGTCTAATATTCGTGGGTTTAGCTATGTGCTGAGTCTAAATGCATGTGGATTTGACAAGCTGTCACATCCAATATCATTAGATTTAACCATGTCAAGTCCAAATGCATATAAGTTCGATAAGCTGTCACACCCAATATCATTAGATTTAACTATGTGCTAAATCCAAGTACATATGGGTCTAGCGAGGTGCCAGACCCAATGTTCTTGGGTTCAGCTACATGCCGAACCCAAACAGACATGATTCTAGCTGCTTTCTTAGGCTCAGCCACGTTATGAGCCCAAATACATATGAGTTTGGTGAGTTGCCAAACTCAATATCCTTAGGTTCAGCTACATGCTGAGCTCGAATACAAATGAGTCTGACGAGTTGCCATATCCAATATTATTGAGATCAATTACATGTTGAGCCCAAATACATATGAGTTTGGCGAATTGCCAGCCTAACATTCTTGGGTTCAACCATGCACTGAGTATAAACAGACGTGGGTCTAGCAAGTTGTCAGGCTCAATGTCATTGGGTTCAACCACGTGCTGAGCCCAAACTGATGTGAGTCTGACAACTTTTCAGACCCGAGATCTTTTAGTTTAGCCACATGCGGAGCCCAAATCCATATGAGTTTGGCGAATTGCCAGCCTAACATTCTTGGGTTCAACCATACACTGAGTATAAACAGACGTGGGTCTAGCAAGTTGTCAGGCTCAATGTCATTGGTTCAACCACATGCTGAGCCCAAACTGATGTGAGTCTGACAACTTTTCAGACCCGAGATCTTTTAGTTTAGCCACATGCGGAGCCCAAATCGATGTAGGATTGCAAAGTTGCTAGATCTAACGTTTTTGAGTTCAACCAAGTGCTGAGCCAAAGCTGACGTGGGTTTGCAAAGTTGCTAGACCCAACGTCTTTGGGTTCAGCAACATGCTGATGCCCAAACTAATATAGGTTTGGCAAGTTGTCATACTTAATATTCTTGGATTCAACTACATACTTAGCCTAAACAGACATGAGTCTAATGATCTGCTAGACCCAACACCCTTCGGTTTGGCATTATTCAAAGTCCAAGTGGGTATGAGCGTCATGTTAGGTGACACGGCTTTGTTTGTTCATTTTGATGGCTTTTAATGTAAAATGTTAAAAGTCAAGAATAATTATTCTTCTGCACTCGTAAGTGTATAGAAATCTTCTAAAGAGCCCATCATATTTCTATCAACATTAATATTGTGTAAAAGAATCTATCCCTTATTAATATTATATAAAAGATATTTATCTCTCATTAATGCTATGGTAAATAGAAAGTAAGAGGAAATGACACTCCAACCCATCCATTCAAGCAACATGACAAGGTTCAGGGGCTATATATACCCCCCCTAACCACTTAGATAAATGATTCATAATTTCTATTCTCTTAAGTATTCATACTCTTATTTTCATAGCATTCACCATACCACAATAAAAAAAAAACATACTTTTTCTTAGAATTTAAAGATCATTCTAGCATTCATTATAATCTCTTATTAAAAGTCATTGACTTTATCATCGGAGGGTCCATAAACCTCACAAAAAGGGACTGTTTTGCAGGTATTAGGCATTTTACCACCAACTATCTATTTTATGAGCTTTGAAGAAGAGAATATTGACCTGAACATATGATTAATCACTATACAAACACCAAAAAACCTTATTCATATGCATATTAGATTTGGGGCATCATCAATTAGCATTGTCTATGAGAACCTAATAAAAAAACCATCAATTGTTCTTCCTAAACTGGTTTTTGAAAACTCTAATCACTATGAATGACAAAAAATCAATATAGGTGGAAAAGTTTGTCTTCCCTAATTGCTTGGTCCAACATTTGTATTTTGATTTTTTTTTTTAAAAAGAACAACATCAACGTTGGCTCAATGAAAAAAATCAATAATTTTGAAAATGACGTGTTAAAAACTGAACGTGTTGAAAAGACATTTGAAATTTGAATCCTTTTGAGACGACGCTAAAAATGACGCAAATACATCAAGAACATATTGTTTTTGGGTTTTTGTTGTTTTTTGCTATTTTTTGGTTTATTTCTCGAAAATACTTAAAAAATAGGGTAAAAAATTGGGTAGCAACAAACCCAAATACATATGGGTCTGGTAAGTTGTCAAACCCAATATTCTTGGGTTCAACCACACATTGAGCCCAAATAGACATGAGTCTAGTAAGTTGTTAGGCCTAACATCTTTGGGTTTAGCCATGCATTAAGCCTAAACTATTCTAGCAAGTGGGCAGATCCAACGTCCCTAGGTTCAACCACATGCTGAACCTAAATAGTCGTGGGTTTAGAGATCTGCTAGACTCAATGTCCTTGGGCTCAACCACACGCTGAGCCAAAACAAATATGGGTCTAGAGATCTGTCAGACCCAATATCCTTGGGCTCAGCCACACGCTGAGCCCAAACAGATATATGTCTTGCGATCTGTCAGACCCAACGTCCTTAGGCTTAGCTATGCGCTGAGCTCAAACATACATGAGTCTGTACGTGGATTTGGCAAACTGCTAGACCCATCACCCTTGGGCTTAACATCATTCCAAGTCCAAGTGGGTATGAGCCTTATGTTGGGTGATGGGGTTTTGTTTGTTCATTCTTGTGGCTTTTAACATAAACTATTGAAAGTTAAGAATAATTATTCCTCTACACCCGTGAGTGTATAAAAGTCTTCTAAAGAGCTTAATATATTTCCATCAACATTAATATTGTGTAAGAGATATATATCTCTCATTAATGCTATAAGGAGAAAATGACACTTCAACTCATTCATTCAAGCAACATGACAAGGTTCACGGGGTATATATACCCCTTTAACCATTTAAGTAAGGGTTTACAATTTTTATTCTCTTGAGTATTTGTACTCTTATTTTCAAAACATTTACCATACCAAAACAAGAACAAACATACTTCTTCTTAGAATTTAAAGTTCATTCTAGCATTTATTATAATTCCTTACTAAAAGTCACTGACTTTATCATCCGAGGATCCATAAACCCCATAAAAAAAAGCTGTTTTGTAAGCGTTGAGCTTTCTACCACTAGCCATCTACTTCATGAGCTCTGAAAAAAAAAATATTGACCTGAATGTATGATTAATCTCTATCCAAACACTAAATAATCTCTTTCCTAAATATATTGAATTTTGAAACATCATCAAAAAACAATCAACTTGTTTCAAATTTCCAATTCCATTTCCCCGCACAAATTAACAAAGATATCAAGAAAGTGAAATCCAAATCTCTAAACTCAATTTATGCCATCAAACCACGAAAATGTCTCTAGTTATCTTCTTTATAAAAACTGAACAAAAATAATCAGAAATTAAGACCAAAAAATGAAGGAAAAAAAATTATTATCCAGCACATCCTGTACACAAGTGTCATATCGATCGTAGCCAATATTTAGTCTTTGTTTCAATCTGAATGTCTCATATAGTAACCGGGAACTGAATGCTCTGCGACCCAAAAATTTGATGGGAGCTGTCTTCAACAAAGACAGCAAGACCACATTTGCTGCCATTGAAGCCTTCCCATAAAGCAAAATTAACAGTTCCTGAAACTGTCTTCTTGGCAGAGATGTCTTTGACAGTGCAGAGTTTTTCAAGCTTTCTAACAACATAGTCATTTGATAGGACA
>Ga0307516_10009632_pt1 | contig 10747 bp, 10 predicted proteins | sample 19_EM_MG_FD_203310 | JGI IMG/M metagenome (GOLD analysis project Ga0307516, IMG submission 203310) | Populus trichocarpa ectomycorrhiza microbial communities from riparian zone in the Pacific Northwest, United States - 19_EM | ecosystem: Host-associated > Plants > Roots > Unclassified | place...
ACACCGACCAGCTTGTTGACGCCCCCGAAGCGCTACAGACCAACTTCTTCGGATTCAACAGTGGCGGCAAGATGAGCGGCCTTTTCGACTTCGTCCTGGTCACTGCTGATCTACGGGCGAGCGAGGAGTCGATCGACGGTAAGTCGAGCATCATTGGTCGAATCCTTGAACGTTCAGTCGATCGGGCTGCTGCTGATGAGGCGATTGCGGAGATTGTTGAGGACTCACGCGCGAAACAGCAGAAGGTCTACGAGGAGAAGTTCAAGGCGCAGCTCGAAGCCATGACGAGGCAGCTCAACGAGGTCGTCGCGTCCTACTCTCCGGGGCGGGCTATCACGGTTTCCCCTGCCGAAATGGAACTCAAGGCACCTCGCACTACGTTCGATGTGTCCGTGCTGGACGGCACAACCCAGACTGCAGTGGAGCGACAGGGGCATGGTTTCCAGCGCACGCTTCTGATCTCGGCGCTCCAACTCTTGGCGCAGTCCGGTGCGGCGTCGGCAGTGGGTGTCATCTGCTTGGCGATCGAGGAGCCGGAACTCTTTCAGCACCCGATTCAGGCCCAGACGTTCGCGAAGGTGCTTCGGTCGCTCGCGGAGGACGTCGGTAAGCGCATCCAAGTGACCTATGCGACTCATAGTCCCTACTTTCTTGAGGCGCGACACTTCGACCAAGTCAGGCGGTTGACGAGATCATCTGCCGACGTTCCTGTGGTCACTGTCCACCTCGCCACGGTTGCTGACGTGAAGACCAAGCTGAACGGGGTACTGAACGCCGAGATAGTTGATCGCCAGCTCGACAGCATCGTGGCGGGTGACCTTTCAGTGGCGCTCTTCGCACATCGCGCTTTTCTCGTGGAAGGTACGACAGAGTTATCTGTGTTCTACGGCATCGGCGATCGGACTTGTTTTGGCTCACTTGAGGCCGCTGGCGTCTCCATCGTCCCGGTGGGAGGCAAGACATCCATCCCACTCGTCCACGCGATCCTGACTTCGATAGGCATTCCCGTCTACGCGCTGTTCGATGCAGATAGCGGGTTTGAAGCGCGCGCGAAGGTTAAAGGGACAGCGCAAAACAAGATCGATGACGAGCGGAACAAGAATGCAAAAGAGAATCGCGCAGCCTTGAAGTACTTCGGTCGAACTGAAGAGGACTTTCCATCGGCCGTCGTTGATGACAAGGTAGCGATCTTTGAGGATCAACTTGAAGCGTTCCTGTCGGCGAACTGGATCGAGTGGATTACGGCTTGCAACAACGTCGAGGCTGCCGCAGGTATCAGTCTTAAGAAGAATCAACTTGCGTACCGGTCGGCGACACTCCAGGCGAAGGGAGCTGTGCCAGAGATGCTCATGCAGATACTGGCGAAGGCAGAGGGTAAATAGTCATGCAAGAAATCATTTGTCCGCACTGCGGGAAAGCATTCAAGATCGACGAGGCCGGGTACGCGGACATCCTGAAGCAGGTTCGCGACAGCGCGTTCGAGAAACAGTTGCACGAGCGGCTTGAGCTGGCCGAACTGGACAAGCGGAGCGCCGTCGAACTCGCCCAAACTAAGGTCGCCGTCGAATTGCAGAAGGCTACCGCAGCCAAGGACGCCGAGATCCAGGGACTGAAAGCGAGACTCGATGCCGGTGAGGTCGCGCGGAAGCTCGCGGTGACCGAGGCGCTGAGCGCCGTGGAAAAGGAGCGTGACGCGCTTGCGAACGAACTAGGCCAAGCAAAACATGACAAGCAAACCGCATCCGAGCTAGCCGAGGCGAGGCTTGTGAACGAACTACAGAGAACCGCGGCGACGAAGGACGCGGATATCCAGGGCCTGAAGGCGAAGCTCGACGCCATCGCGGTTGCGCAGAAGCTTGCAATCACCGAGGCGGTGGGTGCGGTGGAGAAGGAGCGGGATGAACTGAAGGGCGGCCTTGAGCGAGCGCAGCTTGAGAAGCAGCTCGCCGAGAAGTCGCTCAAGGACAAGTACGAGACGCAGATCAAGGATCGCGACGACGCGATCGAGCGACTCCGAGACATGAAGGCCCGCCTGTCGACCAAGATGGTGGGCGAAACCCTCGAGCAGCACTGCGAGACCGAGTTCAACCGCATTCGAGCGACAGCGTTTCCGAGGGCCTATTTCGAGAAGGACAACGACGCGCGGACCGGCAGCAAGGGTGACTACATTTTTCGAGATTCGGATGAGGCTAGCACCGAGATCGTCTCGATCATGTTCGAGATGAAGAACGAGAGTGATAGAACTGCGACGAAGAACAGGAACGAGGACTTCCTGAAGGAACTCGACAAGGATCGCGCAGAGAAAGGGTGTGAGTACGCGGTTTTGGTCTCGCTGCTGGAACCAGATAGCGAGCTCTACAACACCGGGATCGTCGATGTCTTCTACCGTTACCCGAAGATGTACGTCGTGCGGCCGCAGTTCTTCATTCCCATCATCACGCTTCTGCGGAATGCGGCGATGAAATCGCTCAAGTACAGGTCTGAGCTAGCACTAATGAAGGCTCAAAATGTCGACATCTCTAACTTTGAAAAGCAGCTTGACGAATTCAAGTCCGCGTTCGGTCGCAACTGGCGTCTAGCGTCCGAGGGGTTTGAGGAGGCGATCAAGCGGATCGATGAGGCAATCAAAGACCTGGAGAAGACCAAGGAAGCTCTCTATAAGTCGGCGAACAACCTTCGGCTGGCGAACGACAAGGCAGAGGACCTGACGATCAAGCGATTGACGCGGGGCAATCCGACGATGGCTGGGAAGTTCGCAGAACTAAGTGAGGACGACCCCTCCGACTCGGCGTGAAGCGTGTGAGGCACAGTTTTGGTCGCCTTTGAGGGTGTCGATAGGATCAGCCCGCCAAATCAGGGCTGAGCCAGCGCTCCAGCAAGGTCGACAGGGCGATCTGCGTGCGCGTTTCTTCCACGCCTTCGACCCCATGGATCTTCGCCAGCAGAGCCTCCAGTGCCTGCGTATCGCGCGTGCGCACCTTGAGTAAAGCGCCGCTTTCCCCAGTCACGGTATGGAACTCTTCGATGTCGGCCAGCGATGACAAGGCGGCGACCTGACGGGCTCGCTTCACGGTGTTGGTGATGACTTGCACAAAGCACCGCAGTGGGCGGCCCAGCTTGACGCCGTCGGGCCGCCCCAGCCCCCACGATGACGCGGTCCCGCCTGAGCCGCTTCACGCGCTCATGCACGGCGGGGCCGACAGGTGCAGGGCCTGCCCCAGTTCGATTTAGCTCAACGTGCTGTCACCCGCCAGCTGCCCTAACAGTCGCAGCGCACTCAACCACCGCTGAGCGCCAGCACGATCGCCACGAAGTCATCCGGCCGGAGCGCGTGGCCGAGGTCGCGCACACCTTGGCCGTTGACGAAGATGCGCATGTTCGGGCGCAGTTGCTGCTGTTCGTCGACGACGCGAAAGCGCAGGCCGGGGTAGCGCTGGTCGAGGTCGGCGAAGAGCGCGAGCAGCGTGTCGCCAACCGCATCGACCTGCGTCGCGCCGGTGTAGGAGCGCAGCGCGCTCGGCACCAGCACCTTCACGTCAGCTCCGCGACTTCGACCGCATAGACCTCCGGCAGGTGGCGGGCGATGTTGGCCCAGTGCGAGCCGCCGTCGTGCCCGATCCACAACTCGCCGCTGGTGGTGCCCAGGTACAGCGCTGGCGCCGGCAAGGCATCGGCCGTCATCGCCTGGCGCTTGACGGTCCACCAGGCTTGCTGCTGCGGCAGGCCCTGGTCCAGCCGCTGCCAGGTTTGACCCCCATCACGGGTGACGTAGGTCGCGGGGCGGCCGGCAGGGCTGGTGCGTGGCCAGACGTCGGTGCCGTCCATCGGGAACACCCAGGCGGTGTCGGCGTCGCGCGGGTGCACCACCATCGGGAAGCCGATGTCGCCCACATCCGCAGGCATGTGGCGGCCGACGCGCTGCCAGGCCGTGCCCGGCCGGTCGAGCCGGTAGATGCCGCAGTGGTTCTGCTGGTACAGGCGATCAGGGTTCGCGGGGCTGATGCGCACGCAGTGCGGGTCATGAAAGGTCACGGTGGCAGCGTCGAAGCCTTCCACCACCTCCATGCCCTCGATCAGCGTCTTCCAGCTGCGCCCTGCATCGCGCGACTCGTGCACGCCGCCGCCCGACATGCCGAACAGCAGGTGCTGCGGGTCGCGTGGGTCGACGATGATGGAATGCAGCTTGGGGCCGTCGGGCGTGCCGTCTTGCGCCGACCCCATCCATTCGCGGAACTGCGGGTCGTCGTTGACGGCAGGCAGCGGCGTCCAACTGTCGCCACCATCGTCGGAGCGGAACAGGCCCTGCGGCGAGGTGCCGGCATACCAGGTGTCGCGCTCGCTGGCGTGGCCCGGCGTCAGCCAGAAGGTGTGGTCCACCGCGCGCGCCGGCAGGTTGTTCGATGGCTTGTCGAAGGCCGGCGGCCGGCGGGCCTCCTTCCAGGTCTTGCCCAGGTCGGTGGAGCGGAACACCGTCGGCCCCAGGTGGCCGGTCTTCGCCGCGGCCAGCAGCGTGCGGCCGTCGCGCGGATCGAGCTGCACATGGCTGATGGTGTGACCCAGGAAGTGCGGGCCGTCGACCCTCCAGGCGTCGCGCCCCGGGTCTCCGTGGAACAGCCAGGCGCCCTTGCGCGTGGCCACCATGAGCACCAGGCGGGTTGGGGATGAGTTCATGACAGTCGCTTTCGTGAATGCTGCCACCGTGCAGCGCGGCGAGGCGGTAGATGCCGCCTCAGCGCTACGACGAATGAGCCTGCGGCCAATCGACATTAGGCGTGTTTGCCGTTGATCCGGTCCACGTCTGGTTTGCCCTAATTCAGGTAATGGGCCCGTCAGGAACGTCGAAGCGGGTCGCCGTATGGCAACCAATTGGGCCCTCTGGGCCGGCGCAGGCTGACTAAGATTCGCCGCTTCGTCGGTCTTCCGGGAGCTCTCATGCGTCATGCATCCACGATCGCGGTGGCCGGGCTGGTGTCGGGTGCTGTTGACATCCTGGCGGCGTTCGCGAGCTACACGGCGCAAGGCGCTACGGTGCCGGGCATTCTGAAGTACATCGCCAGCGGCCTGCTGGGGCCTGCGGCGATGCAAGGGGGCGCGGAGATCGCGTGGCTGGGGTTGTTGTGTCACTTCCTGCTGACGACGGCCATGGCGGCGATCTACTGGGTGGCAGCTCGCAAGCTCCGGCTCCTGGCCACCCAGCCGTGGCTGTGGGGCAGCATCTACGGCGCCCTGACGTGGTTGGCGATGGTCTTCGTCGTGGTGCCCTTGTCCGGCGCCACCGGCTGGAAAGTCCCGCAAGGGTGGAGCATCGTCAGCGGCCTGCTCGCGCACATCTTCTACGTCGGTGTTCCGATCGCGCACATCGTCCAGTATGGGTTGCGCGACTCGCGTCGAGCGGCCTGACTCTCATGGGTTGAGGATTGCCGATGCCTGCCGGTGTCAGCGGCAGGGCGCCATTTTCACCATGCGGTTGTCGTGCGGGGCCTGGCGGCGCGGGTCCTCGCGGCGGCCGTGCGCATCAAACCCAATGGCGCATCACGACCAGGTATCGCGCAGGCGAGGTGCCAATATTGCAGAACGTGTGCCGCTGGTCGACGGCGATTCGGGCACAGTCGCCAGGCGCGAGGTCAAAGCTGCTTTCGCCGACTTCCAGCCGCAGCTGGCCCTGCAGCAGCACCACTTGCTCATCCGTCCGAACGTTGTCGGCTTCGAAGCTGACCGTCATACCGACCGGAAGATCGATCGCAACGACTTCGGTGTCCCCATCGTCGCCTGCTGGCGATACCAGGCGGCGGACGTAGCCCGTCGATGGGTCTCGCCAATGAGGCTGATCATGGACGCGCCGCAGTGCCGGTCGAGACGGAGGGCGGTCGCTCATCAACGAGGTCAGACTCAGCTGCATGGCGTCCGCCAACCGGGCGAGAAGTGCAGCGGTAGGGCTGCTTTCCGCCCGTTCGATCTTCGAGATCATCGCCCGACTGACCTTGGCCCGTTCCGCCAGCTGAACCAATGTCCAGCCTCGCTTTGAGCGTTCTTCACGAACGCGGCGCGAGATCAAGGCTTCGGGCGTCTGATCTTCCAGCTTGTTGTCTACCATGATGAAATTCTAATATAGTGGATTTCAAGACTTTCACCTGAACGCCTCGCCATGCATGTCGCGCTCGAATCCCCCAGGCAGCCGGAAGTGGTTGCGCTGATAGCCGAGTTGGATGCCTACCAGGACACCTTGTATCCAGCAGAAGCGCGCTACGCCCTGGATCTCGACTCCCTGGCTCTTCCCAGTGTCCTGTTCGCCGTTGCGCGCGATGCCACCGGCGCTGGCATTGGATGCGGAGCGGTCGTGCTGAACGACGACTACGGCGAACTCAAGCGCATGTATGTCCATCCGCGGGCTCGCGGCACAGGCACCGCCCAACAGGTCATCGATTTCTTGGAGTCGGCTGCCCGTGCCCGCGGGTGCCAGGTCGTCTTCCTGGAAACCGGCCCCCACTCCCACCAGGCGCTGGCGTTCTATGCCAGGCAGGGCTATGACCGCTGCGGCCCCTATGGCGATTATCCGGACCATCCGCTCAGCGTCTTCATGCGCAAGCCATTGGTCTCTTGACGCTGATGTGGTGCAGGCGTTCAGCGAGTGAGACGTTAAGCTAACTGGTCATCTGAATGGCCGCAGACGCGCCGCAGCGTTTTGCGCAGTCCCGGTTCCGGAGCCCGGTGCGGACCAACGGCATGGCGCGGCTGTAAGCCAGAATGCGCTCAGCTGTACGGGCATTCGAGGCCATCTCTTCGATGATGGAGCCTCGGATCGCAGGTTGCCTTGGCACCATCCCCCGTGCGGCACCAAAATTTCGCAAAACACATGGGAGGGGTAGTCATGAAGCTGTTGTGGCAACGTTGGCGAGCAATCGTCTTGATCAGTGCCTTGTGGGCCGGGGCGCTGCCGGCCCATGCTGTGGTGGGCAAGGTGGTCGGCAGCTTCAATGAGCCGATCTTTGTCACCGCGCCGCATGGCGACAAGCGCCTGTTCGTGGTCGAGAAGTCGGGTTTCATCAAGCTCGTGCGCCCTGGCAAGCCCACCACGACCTTTCTCGATGTCTCCAAGCGGGTGGATACCGAGGGCGAGCGCGGCCTGCTCGGACTGGCCTTCGATCCCGACTACGCCACCAACGGCCGCTTCTACATCAGCTACATCGATCGCCGCACCCTGCAGTCGAAAATCGACCGCTACACCGTCACCCCAACCACCGCCAACAAGGCCAGCCCGAAGACGCGTGAGTCGATCATGGCGATCGATCAGTCATCGACGGCGGGCCACAAGGCAGGCTGGATCGGCTTTCGCCCCGGTGATTCGAAGAACCTCTACCTCTCTCTGGGCGACGGCGGCGGCTCGTACGACCCCGACAACAACAGCCAGAACGGTCAGGTGCTGCTGGGCAAGGTGTTGCGCATCGACGTGAGCGGTGCGGGCAGCGGTTATCTCGTCCCCGCCGACAACCCCTTCGCGCGCTCGTCCGACGCGCGGCCGGAAATCTGGTCGCTCGGTCTTCGCAACCCGTTCCGTCCCAGCTTCGACCGGTTGACGGGCGCGTTCTGGATCGCCGACGTTGGCGAGGGCACGCGTGAAGAGGTCAACTTCGAAGCACCGGACGACAGGGGCGGCCACAACTACGGCTGGCGCCTGCGCGAGGGCACCGTCGAGACTCCCATCGTGGGCGGCGACGCCTCGGGCCTCACCGAGCCGGCGTTCGACTATGCGCACATGGAAATCCCGGGCGGCCTCGGCAACTGCGTGATCGGCGGCTATGTGTACCGCGGCCCGGGCATTGCCGAAGCGGACGGCCGCTACTTCTTCGGCGACTGTGTCAGCAACCGCATCTTCTCGATCGCCTACGACGACCGCGGCGCGCCGCTGGAGTGGCGCGAGGACACGTCGGCGCTGTTGACCGACAGCGGGCTGAACGTGATCACCTCGTTCGGCGAGGACGGCCAGGGCCGGCTCTACGTGATGGGGCTGAGCGGCATCCTGGTCAGGATGTGCCCGTCGACGGCGGCAAAGGTCGGCGCGCGGGCCACGGCGGCCGACCCATGCGCCCCGAGCTGACCGTGCCCAATGGTCGGCGCTGACCGACCTGCCGGGCCCGTTACCGCTCGCTACGCCACCACGGCTTTCGCAGCCGTGGCTTGTGCCGGCGCGCTGCGGTAAGCCCAGAAGCGCGGCAGCACGAAGCCCGTCGCGATGACGCCGACGAGGCAGATCGCCCCACCGATCCAGATGGAGGCCGACACGCCCCAGGCATCGGCCATAAAGCCGGCGCGTGCGTTGCCAATCAGCGGGCCGGTCAGGTAACTGATCATCTCGATGCCGGCCAGGCGCCCGCGCAGCGTGTTGGGGATGGTCTGGTTCCAGATCGTGCCGCGGAACACGCCGCTCACCATGTCGGCGGCGCCGGCCACCGCCAGGCACGCGAGGCCCAGGCTCAGGCTGGGCGCAAAGCCCAGGGCCACGATGCCCAGCGCCCACACGGCCGCCGCGATGACGACAGCGCGGCCGTGGCGCGTGACCTTGCCGGTCCAGCCGCTGAAAAGGCCGATGGCCAGCGCTCCCACCGACATCGCCGACAGCAGCCAGCCCACCGACTCGGTGCGGCCGTCTGCAGCGGCCATGGCCGGGAAGAGCGCCACCGGGAAGGCGAAGGCCATCGCCACGATGTCGACGATGTAGGTGCCCATCAGCTCCGGGCGCGCCCACGCGAAGCGCAGGCCCTCGGCCAAGTCGGCCAGCAGGTGAGGGCGCTCGCCCGGCGCATCCGCCGCGCCGATGGCCGCGCGCGGGATGCGGGCGAGAAAGAACAGCGCCGCGAGAAAGGTGACGAAGTCGAACAGATACGCACCGACCGCACCCCAGCGCGCCAACAGCAAGCCGGCCAGCGCGGGCCCTGCCACCATGCCGACCGTGCCGCGCACGGAAGACAGCGCCGCAACGGCGGCGAACTCATCGGGCCGCGCGAGCTTCTGCGTCAACGCCTCGAGCGCCGGGCGGTGGAAGCCGCTGGCGCCCTGCAACACGGCCACGAGCGCGTAGATCGCCAGCACGCTCGGCGTGGCGGTCATCGCGTTGGCCAACAGGCCCGCCAGGCACAGCGCCATCAGCACCTCCGAGGCGATCAACAGCTGCTTGCGGTCCACACGGTCGGCCACTGCGCCGCCGAGCAACCCGCAGACGACCACCGGCACCAGCTGCACCAGGCCCAGCAGGCCCACCTGGGCGTTGGAGTGCGTCAGCTCGTAGAGCTGCCAGGGCACGGCCACATAGCTGACCATCGTGCCCAGGCCTGAGATGAACTGGCTGGCGAAGAGACGACGGAAGGCGGTGTTGTGGCGCAGTGGGCCGATGTCAAGAAGCATTCAGGGCTCGTTCGATGAGGCGGGGGTTCGACGCGGGTGATTGGCAAGCAAAGGCGGCTTCCAGGTGCTGTGGGGTGGAACTTGGGGTCGCCGGTGAATGGGAAGCCGCTGGGGCGAGCATACCTAGCGAACCCATCGCAGCCGGCGTCTGTAAGTTCGAACGGGGCTACGCGACTACGTAGCAGCGGCCGGCTGTGGGCGGGGGAAAGCCTCCACGAGACCAGGGCCCTGAGTCGCATTCATCGTTTCATCATTTCCTCTGGAGACCCCTCATGAAGACCAAGTTTGGCATCACCCTCCTGCTCGTCAGCGCCCTGGCCACCTTCGGCAGCCTTGCCCATGCAGATGGCCCGCTCACCCGCGAGCAGGTCAAGATGGACCGCGACACCTTCCTGGCCACGATGCGCTGGGATGAACTCACTGGCCAGTGGGTGCTGAAGTCCAACATGGAGCCGCCCAAGGGCGTGAAGTCGCGCTCGGAAGTGCTGGCCATGCGCGACGATTGGCTGCGCATGCACACCTTCGACGAGAACACCGGCTCGTGGGTGACCATCGGCGCTGCGCGCGACATGAGCAAGCTGACGCGCGAGCAGGTCAACATGGAGACCGTGCGCTTCCTGATGACGTACCGCTTCGACGAAGCGAAGAGCGAGTGGATCAGCAAGCTGATGCCGATGCACTGAGCGGCTGTTTCGCGGCGTCACGCCGCGTCACGCTGCGTCCACCCACGCGCGTCGATGTACACCCCGGCGTGTGTTCCCGAAGCCAGTGTCACTTCCCGGCGCGCGCAGTCAGCGACCTCGTACGAATCGGCGCGCGCCAGGTCCTCGGCGGTGACATCGAACACCCGACCTTCGGCGCCTGCTGGCGTTCACGGACGGCTCAATTCGTCACCGCCAGGATGACGCTTGAGGCATTGAACAAGGCGGTCGCTTCGGTCCCCACCGCCAGGCCCAGCGACTGCAGGCTGCCTTGCGTCACGATCGCTGCGACGCTGCCGGCGCCAGCGATGTCCAGCACCACCTCGGCGTTGACTGCACCGGGTGTCACCTTCGCCACGGTGCCGGTGAGCTGGTTGCGGGCCGAGATCCTGCTGCCTTTCAGGCCGGTGGCCAGCAGGATCGACGAAGCCTTGACCAACGCAATCGCCGTCATGCTGGTGCGCAGGCCCAGAGACTCGGTGCTGTCGCGGGTCACGGTGGCCACGAGCCTGGCGCCACCTGGCAGCGTGAGCTCGATCTCGTCGTTGACGGCGCCGGCACGCACGGCGGTCACGGTGCCGACGAACTGGTTGCGCGCGCTGGTCTTCATGTTGAGCACCTTCAGCAGTGAGAACTCCTGGTCCAGG
>Ga0307516_10009633_pt1 | contig 10746 bp, 16 predicted proteins | sample 19_EM_MG_FD_203310 | JGI IMG/M metagenome (GOLD analysis project Ga0307516, IMG submission 203310) | Populus trichocarpa ectomycorrhiza microbial communities from riparian zone in the Pacific Northwest, United States - 19_EM | ecosystem: Host-associated > Plants > Roots > Unclassified | place...
CACTAGTTCTTCCTTCTTTTGTCATTTCACGCTTTCTGGGGACAGGCCTGGGCGGAGGGCAAAGGGGTGCTTGCAACGTGCCGCCACTGCGCGGACAGCGGACAGGAACCGGACTGTACATAACCTCACCATGATCTCCATAGGTCGCACGCGAGTAATGAATAAATAAAAAAAAAAAAAAAAAAATAATCTCTATCGATCCCTATATTCCAACAGCAACGATCAGACAGACGCTTCCACCTGTCCAACATGGACACTAGTGAGCGAAACTATCAGGATTCCATGCATGCTGAGTTCCGAGGAGGAGTGTTTCATAGTGCGATCACTTTCGTCACTGACGGGTAAGTGCCTGATATTAGGTGGAGAGCGGTTCAACAGGATCTTACGGTTGGCTAACAAGACCTCGGTGATAGACCCAAGAGTAAGCGACACGTCTCCATCGGATATATGTTTAGCATTCTAATATTTTCCGACCCTAACTGACACCGAACTAGAGATAACCGAGATCCTGGAATGGATCTCCACGGTCCCATACACAAATCACCACATGCGTATCACTGATGGGAGTTTAAAAGGCTCGGGGGAGTGGATCTTGGAGAAGGAGAGATACCGCACCTGGAGAGAATCAACCAACTCGATCCTGTTGCTATTGCAGGGAATCCGTAAGTCTGCGCAATCCTCAACCGGAAGGGGCACTGTTCTGATCAGTTCGTCTAGCTGGTGCTGGCAAAACGTACATTGCATTGCAGGTCATCGACCGGTTCCTTTCAAATCCAACAGCCAAATCCAAGTTGGCGTACTTCTACTGCAATCAAGGCTAGGAAAGTCGGCGAGATCCCGAGAGCATTCTGTGCACGCTTATTCTGCAGCTTGCGCAGACTGCAGCCGAAGACAAGCTCCTGAAGCCGGTCCTCGATGTTTACAACTAACGGGAGACGAAGGGGCAACTCTCTTCACGGTTGACCCTAAAAGAATGCCAGGATCTCCTTGTTCATGGCTGTATATCCTCAGATGACCATTAGCATTGACGCCGTAGACGAAGTCGATCACAAATTGCGGTTAGAATTACTGAAAGCACTTAAGCATGTGGTGGGAAAACCAAATACTCAGGTCAAGATTTTTGCGACTACTCAAATAGACACCGATATCCTCATGCAGTTCGAGATGTTTCCCAGGATTGAGTTGGAACCAGAAGACAACATCGATGACATCAACCGGTTTATAGAAGAGAAGATACAGGGCATGATCGAAGAGAAGCAGCTTCTCCACGGCAATGTCTCTGATGCGCTCAAAGACGAAATTTGCCAAGTTCATTGTGCGCGATCAAGGGGAATGTAAGCTTGCCTGACACCTAATAGATAGGTGTCACTGCTAATGGCTGGATGAAGGTTTCAACTTGCAGCTCTACAGATTACCTTAATTTGTGACATGATCCTTCCAGACAATATAAGGGACTGCCTGAAGGTCCTTCCAGAAACCTTAACAGACACGTATGGCGAAATATACAACCGCATTCATAAGCAGAGTCGTCGTGCATCTCAACCAGCGCTAAACGCCTTCCGATGGGTCCAGTGCTTTTACAAACCGCTGCGATCAGAAACCTTATTCGATGCAGTCGTAGTTGAAGTCGACGGCTCGGGGAAATTTTCCCGCAATGGCGAGGGTATAAGGTCGACTGATTTGTTGAAAGCCTGTCAGAACCTCCTCATTTTGGACGAACGCCTGAACGTTTTCCGGTTTGCCCACCTTTCGGTGGAAGAATACTTGGAGACTTAGCAACTCAGGGTCGATTCTCATAACGAAATCGCTAAAAGCTGCCTTTCGCTGGTTTGCTCTTCGAGGTCTTGGACAGACTATGACATAACCCTTACAACACGAGAAGGACGTTACCACGACCGCCACCTCTTACTCTACTCGGCAGTATTTTGGCCTTAGCACTTGAATCGTTGCAAAACACGACTGTCAAATCTTGACTTGCCTTTGGGAAGCGTTCATATCTGAAGCTACATTCCAACGCTGGATCATCTATCATTGCGAGCAAGTTCAAACCTGGTTACAAGGAGACACTTTTTGGAGTACCTAGATCAAATGCTCTTCAGGAAGAGGGGAGGGAGGGGAGGGACGCTCTTGCCACTGTCTGCCTGTTTGGGTTAGGGCGGAAGCATTTTAGTATATCCAAATCACAATTTGGATGGATGACCAGTATAAAATTGAAGCTCCCCACCAAACACATTTCCAAGTCTGTACAGAGGGGCCGTGTAATCCGGTTGCTAATCTGCGCGTCCACGTTTGGAGACCTGGATATTGCACAGTATTTACTCAAAGCGGGTGCCGACGTCTCAGCTGTCGACAGATACCGGAACACACCGCTGCACTTGGCGGCCGAGAGCGGGCACGAGGCACTGGCACTTCAGCTGCTGGATCGAGGTGCCGACGCCTCGGCGGTCGACGGCTACAAGAGGACACCGCTGCACTTGGCGGCCGAGAACGGGCACGAGGCACTAGCTCGACTGCTGGCTGCCACCACCACCCTGCCCTCCTCCCAATAGCTTCGCTTCCTTTATATCATGAAGTATTTATTAGTCGTAACCTACCTCTGATGCAGCTTGAGTATTCGAGTACTTTCTTTCACTTTCTTCCGTCTGCACGAAGACTCAGGTCGGCTAGCAGATGGCGAGATATGACGTCATCGTAGCTCAGCATCTGCCTGAAGACCTCTTTGTCTCTACGGCAATTGACTCCCATACCACCCAAAATTTAGGGGGTCTCTGGTACCACCCATTTTCACGAGTGATACAATTTCGGATTAGCAACAGCTCACCATAGTCGCAATGGCATCAATGAAAAACACTGCAGTAGGCGAGACAGATAGGTAGTGCTCTTGATTCTACTCTAAGTGTGCCTCTGAGTGCACTTGGTAGCGTGTGGCCGGGCTTTTTACATGCTGAGCAACGCGGCTTCGCTCTACACTCAGCGCTTGAACCGTGCATTCCACCGCGAAGCTCTCCCTTCCGCCTTCTCTATTTCGTAAGACGGCCTCCGTTCTTTTTTGTATATTCACGACTCGCATGCGACCTATCAGATCATGGCGAGAATTATGCACTGTCCTTTTCCTGTCCGCTGTCCGCGCAGTGGCGGCTCGTTGCGAGTACCCCTTTGCCCTCCGCCCAGGCCTATCCCAAGAAAATGTGAATCACACCAAAGAAATGACAAAAGAAATCCGAAAGGAAAGAGAGCGCCCCCCGCCCCTAGGCCTCTCCTACCGACGCCATGAAGTCGCCACAACAGCAACAGACAGAAAATCGTACACATTTAGAAGAGCATCGGAAAGAGGAGGGGAACAAGATTATCTCAAAATTCTCTTGATCGGAGGTGAGATGGTGGGCATTTCTTGGGTTGTAGTTGGTTTCCGGGTTGGCGGGATCACCGCTGGTAGAGTATCTAGTCAACTCCAGCGCAAGCGGAGGCCATACATAGCACCAGACGCTGTCGGAGCTCGGCTCGAGACAGAGACCACCCGCTCCGGTCTCTCCATGTGGGTGGGGCGGGGTCTGTGGGTATATAGAGTTGCTTGGGAGAAGATTGGGCTGAGCCGGGGTGGAGACGTATATGTATGGGGTCATAGCGCTCCGGCATTAGGGGTAATCAAAGGAGAAAACCTTTGCGATCTTGTGCATACCTTTTAAATACCCAACAACGCAATCCCAACATAACCAACACAGCCACAAGCCACAACAGCAAGACAAAGTCAGTGCGCTCATGAACACGAGATGAGCGCATATGTAGTAGGTATGCTATTTATTTTATTTATTTTATATATGTGCCTCTTACTTAATTACTTAATCATTTACATGATTAAGGTACAGGGCCATGCGAATAATTATCGGCAACGGTCTCCATCACAGGTGTGCGGGCACAGAATTTATTATCTTCTTGTCAGCGCACTGATCGCCTTTGTTTCTCACGATAACGCCCACAATTACCTTTCTCTCTCACCTTTCGGGCGCCCGCCCACTGGCCATATACTTACTACCTATATTCTGCCTACTTACTTCCAATTCCACCTAGCTCTTTAACCACTCAGACATCCGCCCCGGGCGTACTGACTTTCTCTTTCTCTGTGGCTTGTGGTTGTGTTGTGTTGTGTTGGAATTGCGTTGCTGGGTATTTAAAAGGTATGCACAAGATCGCAAAGGTTTTCTCGTAATCAAAGTGTGTTGAAATGCTAGCGTGTTGAAAAAATTGTACGCTGATTCTGGCCAATGAGGATGAAGACATTTTGATTCACCCTGTTGAAAGGTTTGTTGAAGTGACTGCCGGTCGCGGTCACTCGCCTCTAGCGCGCCATACGACAACTACAAAAAAAAATTGTGCTCAGCCAACAAAGCAAAAACATTCCGCCTCATCATTACCGCCACCACCTCCGCTGCCACCACTGCCGCCGCCATAAAACTGGGGCATTCATTTTTAACCGTTTATGTCGCTGTTCGGTTCTTAATTGTAGCGCGTGTAGACGTTGCAACATCCGTGCTCTTTCGGATGTGTGAGGTGTGGAGACAGTACTACGGAGTACACAGTACTGTACAGGGTACTCGGGGATTGAACGCTTTAGTAAGACAATTGGTTTCAGACGACATCGAGATTGAACACTGGTCAGTGCACCAGAAAATAACGCTAGTACAAAAACAATTAAACGGAAGATGACCAAAGCGATCCCCAGAAATCAGACCGACATATCTACACATCATAAAAGAAAGAATGAAAGGTACAAAAACACAAATAACATTAGTGCAAATACGATTAAATGGAAGGGGTGAAAAAGAGACCCCCAGAAATTAGGCCGAGATACCTACACGCGATAAAGGAAGAAACAAAGGAGACAAGAAACACAAAAAAGCGAGCTTAATATGGTAAAAAATGTAATAATAATGGGGAAAAAAATCAGAATTTGGTATGTCCTCCGCTAGCCTCAAGGGGGGCGGCTATGCGTTGTGGCATGGTCGAAACCAGTGCTTGGATTTCGTCTTGAGTGATCGCATCCCACTCTTGCTGAATAGCAGCCTGGAGTTCAACTACCCGGGTAGGACGAGGATTGTGGTGAGAGATTCTGCTTTTCATCCGTCTCCAGATTTCCTCGATAGGATCCATATCCTGTGAGGATGCTGGCCAGCGAAAAAGGAATCGTGAAGACCAAGCTCTGCCATATGGGTTTTGTAATTTGGCGATATGTGGAGGGGCGTTGTCTTGTTGAATATAGACATAATCCGCTTCCTGCAGCTATCTGCATTCAACCTGTCGACAACGGGGTAACTGTATCCCCACAGCTCCCTCCCCACAGCTCTACCCTCTTCTCGGCTCCCTCTCTCTTTCTCCTCTCTTTCTCTCTCTATTGTATCGGGCCGAAGCAAATCTGGTGGTAGCGGGGCGATGGTGTTGTGGTTGGTTCATAACGCTAACGCAGGCCCTAATTTAGGGCGTTCAAAAACTGCTCTTTCGGCGTTCAATCCCCGAGTACCCTGTACGAGTACATACAAAGCAGAATTTTTTTATACACACTTCTGCCGAGCCCACACTAAAATCTTGTTGGCGCCGAAAATCTAACCACCTCTTGTCTAGCGGCGCTAGCTTAGCCTGTTGAAAACTTTTCACGGACGGTTTTCCATCTGTGAAAACTTCTCAACAGTTGAAACCCAACCAGCCAATAGAAATCAGGCTTGGCCAATGGAGGATTTCAACACGCTAGTATTTCAACACACTTTGATTTTACCCCTATTGGAAAGCGAGCCGGCCAAGCGACATCGGATCGGCCAGGTGACCATCTTCCCGGACGCCCCTGCCGCCATCGCCAGAACGGCCTCAGGCGAACCCTGGCCCGGGCCGGAAGTATGTACGTCCTCCAGGGCTCGGGAGCATGCGGAGGACAGAACCGGTGATCCGGGCAGAGATCCGGTGGCGCCCAGGCCACAAAGGGATAGCCGGCAACGACAAGGCAGACGAGTGGGCAAGATGGCAGTCAGTGAGCCGGACGAGCATGGGTGGAGTGGCCTAGGTTCCAGGACAAGTACGGGCGACGGGATTGCTTGCTCACCTCAAGCGGCGAATCTCAGAAAAGAAGCTGCCGCCAGAGGATCAGACTGGCAGTCGACAAGCATCGCCACAAGCAGTGCGTTGAGTCGCACCCGGTCAGGGCGGACAAGGTAGTCCTCCCAGTTGAAAACGGGACACGCGCTCGTCGGCCCCACATCTCAAGCCAGATTGGCAATCGCCCCAGCGATCACTGCTGGCGGTGCGACCCCAACGGGAGGACAGGTGTTCGCTAGACAGGGGAACACCTTTCCAAGACCTGCAGCCGGTGGAGGACTGCCCAGCGGGTTCTCGGGATGGACAGGGCGAAGGAAACGCCCCACGGCTATTCCCCAGGTGTTCGTGGGCTGAGGTGTTTCTGGCTTTCCTGACGAGCTCGGATGTTGGAATGCTGCGGACTGGGTGAGGAACGGGGACACGGTCGGAGGCGTAGTGCTCGGTCTCGCTTCTTCTCCTCTTTCCTACTGTCTGTCTCCTCCGGTGGTGATCAAGGGGGGAAATTCGCAGCTGACCGGAGGGGGTTCTTCCCCCGGTGCGACAACGAAGGGGAAGCGTGTTCGCAGCCATGGTTTGTAAAGGTCGCAGGATATGAATGAAGAAACAAGGTACAGACGCCCGTTAAATTCCCGTGCACATATCTACATAGATTTCTGCCCGGTAAGTTGTCCAGGTCCGCCTCCGTCTCGGCACCGCAGACGAGTAAGCGGATGTATGTATGTACCGGCGTCAGCGAGTACACACCTATGTACTCCGGAGTAGACAGCTAGTAGTAGATGGAACATCCCCGCACCCAAAGCAACAGCCGACACCAGACCTTGTTTCGAACTGCCGCCTTACCCTAGCCGTACGGCAACTGCCTAGAGTACATGCGTGGGTCCTCCGCCTAGTTGCCTGTAGTTTCCGTGCGGTAACTAGCGGCGGTCGCCGCTGGACGCGCGTCTGCAGCTTCAGCCGCCGGGGCGGGAGCTGGGACACGACGGGAACAAGTGCGGCCACCGTAGATCGCTGGATATCGCGTCTGGTCTCTCCGCGCACACCCAGACAGTGTACTGGCTACTGGCATAAGGTGGTCACGATACCAACGGCGGATACAGTCTGTAGCTAACGGACGGACACGAAAGAAGGAAATGAAGAAAGACCCGGTCTGGTGCCCGACTCTCCGCGAGTCGAGCCGAACCCTCGATCCCACCGTCCTCGGCCCGTCGGTCCAGTGAAAGAAAAGGGGGGAAAGAAAGAAAAAAAAGTAACAGTCACGTCGTGAAAACCCCGGCCTCCCCCCCCCAAAAAAACAAAAAAGAAAATATAGATAGGTACTCCACATGAAAGACGTTCCGAAAGCGCACCATCCGGTTCCCCGCTACACCCAAGCTGATAGATAACAGGAAGCAGTCGAGTAGCTGTGTGCCAGTGCAACTGTCACCAGACCCAGAGAAAGTACAAAACAATCCAAGACCCAAGACATTAATCTCCACATTCGTAGCATACATAGTTTGCCGGACCCCAGGGAATAGTAGCGCCGCCGCCACCACCGCACGGTAGCGTGGGGAGAAATGAAAGGAAACGAGCGGCTGCTATTTTACAACAGCTGGGAGTCCCTGGCCAGGTATGCGTTCGGGTCCCAGAGCGAGGACGTGCTGTGCGAGTGCCGGTGGGCGGGCAGGCCGCCTCGACTCCACTCCGGAGCGCGGTTGGGGCCGGGCCAGGTCGGCTGCGGTTCTGTCGGCAGGCCGAAGTCGAAGGCGGCGGGGAAGTCCGGCAGCTGCGGCAGCCCAGTGTTCGGAGGCGGTGGTCTCGACCACGGCGCGTCCGTGCTCCGCAGCGAGTCCAGCGATGACACCCGCGAGACGCTGCTGCGCGCCGTCGCCCCCAGCTCCGGGGCTCTGTGCCCGGCGGGGGCGCCGCCCAGCCCCGCCATCTGAGGCTCCCTCGGAATGTCGACCATACTTGCTCCTGCGACCGAGAGACTCTCCCGGCTCGACGTCGCTGGGACCTCGCCCGCCACCCGTGCCCATTTCCCCCCGTCCCCGGGAGAGCCCAGCAACACTCCGCCGGCTCCCTTCGTGCCGAATAGGCCGTCCGAGCGCGACGGGCGCTGGTGGTGCCGTTGACTACGCCGGCGCAGGTAGAGGGTAACGCCGAGCACCAGTAGCGATACCAGCACTACGCCGCTGATGGCGAGGATCACGATGGCGCCCGTCTGGAAAGTTGCGTTCCCGTGGGATGGCGAGGAGGACGCTGCAGTGGATGGGCTGGAGCTGGAGGGGGTAGCGCTGGGCACGAGTGCTTTGATGCTCGTCGAGGCCACCGCGCTGGGGGCCGCTGCGGTATCGAGCTTGAGGGCGGTCGGCGCATTGAAGCCGGCTTGCGGGGTGGTCTGGCCAGAGACTGGTCAGCGCAGCTTCGCGGCGACATCGGATGTGCAGCGGAAATACTCACGATCGTTGTGAATGCGGGTGTATCTTCTTCCGCGGCGACGGCCAAGTGCGGGACTGCTGCTGCCAGGAGCAGCGGCAGTAACGAGCGTATTGACGGCTGTTCGGCCATGATGTAACGAGTGTGTGCTGGAGTCGGATAACTGCTGGCGAAACGGCCGTCACGGACGCATAATCGAGGTCGAGGCGAGGGGTTTGCGGAACGGTCAGGACCACCTCTGCCGGCGCACCATGTATATTAGGACTGCGATGGACAGTTGCTGCAGCGTCTGGACAACATCCTTCCGGTGTGTGTGTGTGTAAGCGGCACCCCTGGAAAGGGGGGTGGGCACTCGGTTCCGTTTCTCGAGGGCTTTTGTTCCGCGGGGGACGATGGCCATCGCAATAACTAGCTCTGCAGAATCGCCTCTAGCTGCAACGCAGGGCTGACAGTCGTGCACCATTCGGTCACAATTAAATAGGGCACTTCCCGAAGCGGCAAACGTCCTTCCCTCGACGGCTGACGGTGGATTGCAGACTGGGGAGGTTGTTGCATATGTATGTAGAGTATTTACAACCACCCGAGCAGGCAGCCTTCCCCGGAGCAGCCACCCAGTGCGGCTGCACATATCTAGTCTGAGGGCGATATGACATCCGCAGCCAGGGCGGATTCTTGGATCCTGGCGTGCGCTTGATCGGCGGTGAGGGTGGCATTCGTCAGCACGCAGGTCCCGCAAATCCAACCTGCATCGATATCGAACCATCTCTCTCTACCAGGTTTCCAACAGCCTGAAGAAGGAAAGTGCGCTCGAATCCCCGGTCGGATTAAGATTTGCGTTGATCAAATTTCGGATTTTGTCCTTGTCGTCTGACTCGTGCCAACAAGGTTGCCCTGGCGCGCCGGGATCGTTAGGAGGACTCCGTATGTAGATACGTAGATCATGGCCATGCTGTGTGGAGGATTTCGCGATTCACGTATCAACAATATGTATATATGTCGTGATGTCCGCGTGACTGAGTCTATACACGCGCCGCCACTGCGTCGTGCGCCTCCCTTCGGCTTGCTCCTCTTCCGCCTCCAAAACCGCTGGAGTTGCAAGCCGGCGACAGTGAGGTTTGCTGCGTTCTCGGCTTTGCAGATTCTTTCCCCCGATAAGAACGACAGCCGACGATCTGTTGACGCGACCGACCACCGTTCTGCAGAAGCGTGGCGAAGGCCGTGCGGAGAAACAAAAGCTGTCCGGCCTACATAGCAGCGCGATCGCGATCGTTTTGTGCCCGATTGATTAGTCATTCCGCCCCCAGTGCCAGGAAGGGCTGCCACAGGCACATGTCCGCAATGAGCGCTCGCGGCGCAGCTGTGCACGCACCGGATGCCCGGCGGCATGAATCTCGACTCTCCAACCCTCGTGCGTCCGTGTTGCGAAAACAACCACATCCGCTCCACGGAGCAGTGCCAGGTGGTTAGAGGTCGGTACCTTTGCGTCCGCCTGTCCACTTGCTGCTCGTCCGATGTCATATTCCAGTTGAGAAGAACTTACGGAGTTTCAGCATGACAGACTGTCCGTCTAGCGATCGAACCGCCACCATGAGGCCGGCGACTGCTTGAACCGGTGGCGAGCAGGCGGGCAGCTGTGTAGCGAGTCATATGAATGAGACTCACGGATCGGCGGACAGCGTCGTGGTTCATCGCTCCGGTGCGAGCCCGCACTGCTGGAGAAATATCGCACTCGCACGAAACACCCGATCGGCATGGGTTCCTCAGCTGCCCGACTCCTACGCTGCGTGCCAACGGCCAATCGCCTCCAAGAGAGGGTGACGTCGAACTGCGACGTCCGTCTAGCCGTCTCCAGGACCCCGCTTTCGCTTCGGCGACCGTGGCACCCAGTCTCCGAGTGGCATCGCCAGCGTGCGGTGCGTTCCTGCACGTCTCCCGGCCGACGCCAGGATCTCGCCCAATCGGAACTGCGCAGGAAGAGATCGCCGCACGGGTCGTCCAGGCAGATGCACCGCGATCGCCGGCAGCGCCCTCGATGGCGCGGACGACCGCCGAGGGGCTTGGCGCGCGTTCTCGATATCTACTGGCTACTGGCAGTGAGCAGCTCCGTCACGTGGGGTAACGCAAGACCTGCGGCGAGAGTGACTGGCAGTGAACTGGAATCGTTGCGCGATCGATCTGGTCTCGAGCGGGGGGGGGGGGGGGGGGGGGGGGCAAAAAACCCCCCCCCCCGGTCGGCCCCAAGAAAGGAAA
>Ga0307516_10009634_pt1 | contig 10746 bp, 4 predicted proteins | sample 19_EM_MG_FD_203310 | JGI IMG/M metagenome (GOLD analysis project Ga0307516, IMG submission 203310) | Populus trichocarpa ectomycorrhiza microbial communities from riparian zone in the Pacific Northwest, United States - 19_EM | ecosystem: Host-associated > Plants > Roots > Unclassified | place...
TAACCTCCCTAATTTGAGTTCCATGCTTTTTTCTGTTGGCCATGCCTGATTCAGCATCCCCGAGTCGAGTTTGGTGTTCTATTCGGTCAGCCATGGTTGACTTTTGGCATTCTCTTCTCTTAGCCATGCCTGCTCGAACCTCCCCGGGCTCAGTTTGGTGATCTCTTCTGTTAACCACATTTGATTTAATCTCCTTCAAGTAAGTCTTGGTTCTGGAAACAGGGATACCTTCCAAGAGTTCTAGTTTAGGAGAACTAACTCCCACTTCGTTGCATGTTTGCTCTTCTGCACAACTTGCACCTGCATGTGTCCCAAACAGGTATGCCAGTGGTAAGTGCATTTCTTCTTCTTCTTCTTCTTCCGCCTTCCACTTCAGTGGTGTGTATGGCAGGGATCTTACCCAGCCAATTTCTGTCTCTGCAGGAGCATCACAGGCAAGGAAGCGTTCAGGTTGTACATTTCGACGCTTTGACCGCCGCAAACTCATAACATCATAGCATGGTGATTGTTCGGTCCCATTGGTGTCACTAATATGGCCTGCTTCACTACAAGCATCAGTGGGAACCAATTGGACCACAAATGGGGTTGAAATACTGTCTTTCACTTTGAAAGTTACACAATTTATGTGATTATTAGATTTTAATGAACAGTGCTCATTCTCACCACCCAAAATTTGGTAGACAATTTTATTTTGGACTGACCTTACATTAAATTCAACTTGCTTCAGAACTGATGCTACAAGCAGCCATGTAAGGTCAGCTGAAAACCTCCCCAAAAAGAGTTTGCTTCTTTGTACTAAAGAACAGTCCTCACAAAATTCCCAACGATAGAACTGAGCTTCTTGCTGATTGTTGTCTGCTTCACATGGATCGTTGTCAAGTTTCTGAAGAACAGAAATTTCATTGATTCCTACTGCTTCAGTTTCTTTACTAAGTCTGGCTCTCTCTGAACCAAGAGGGCCTTGGTTAACATAGAGGTTAACAAAAAATTGACATGAGCAGTGAGATACATGAGGTTTCCGCTTGATAGAACTTATCTTAGCATCAACCCACACCTACATGAGAAAGAGCATGTGAAAAACAACGTTAAATATGAACATCATAACTTTTGAAATTTAACTGCTGCAAAATTTAACGAGAAGCTCTTTCAAGCAGGAAAATTATTATGTATTCTGTGGGTGACAGGGATATTAGAGGAAGCAATTCAATGTTTTGTGCATTATGATGTGCATTTATTAAGCCACAAGAACTTTTTCAATCATGTTTAAGTCATGTGCTGTTCTAAAGAAATGCAAACAGTTGCAAACACTCAATAAGCAAGATTGTGATAAAGGTACACCATCTATAGTCCTCTCATAGTTACAGAGCTTTCAGTAATGCAGCAACATGAAAAGGTCACTTACAGGTTCTGAATTTCCTTCCCCAGTATTCTTCGCGCGCTCAGAAGATGAAAGCACACAAACATCAATACCAGGCCTCAGAAAGCATGTGCAATCAGATGAAGTAGCTTTCCTCGACTTCACTCGAACGTTTGAGAAAGGACCCTTCTCCTCAATTCTATGATGGCTATCTACAAAATGCACAGTCATAGCCCCATCCCTGATTTGTATAAGCTCCACGCTTTGCCAAGAGCCACAGCATAAGGCCTCAAAAGCTAAGCGAATAAAGCATCAATAGAACCATATTAAAAAGATAGTTATCACAACACGTGATGCATATACAATTGCAAAAAAATATTTCGGGAATCCATAGCCATTTGAAAAATGAAACCATCCAGGCTTCAACAACTTAAATCGGAATATTCTTAACGATCAAACGCACAGATTTCATCGCTGCATAAATAGTAAGGACAAATGATTTTAAGATTAAAAAAATCTGAATTTGATGGTTCACACCATCAATTTGTCTTTTATGATTGTCCCATCTTAGCTCAAACATTATGTGGCTCTGACAATTTGGCTATCCAAAAAACACATATATGCTTATATAACTTCCACAGGCCAACAATTTATGATAATACATGAACCTATATTTAGCATGGACCTCCTTGCTCAGAATAACAAAAACTTATGCTCCTCAGTATTGGGGCTCGCTCCTAAGTAAAGTTAAGGATAACATTAGAAATAAAAAAAGAGAGAGAGTAAGGGAATTAAGGAGGTAATACACACGGTGTGCATTAAATGGATGCTTGGACTGATGTAAACGCTTTCTCTTCATTGTTAATCAGCGAAGAAGCTAATTCTCTTCAGCAAACCCTGAGATAGTAGAAAGAAAATGACAGCATCATCATATACTCAAGGAGATACATTAAAAAAAATAAAATTAAATGAGATAAATTCGAACTTGAAACCAATTAATGTTCATGAACTACATGAAATTCCACCAAAGGAGCTTTTCTTTATCTAGTAATTTAGATTTGATGCAACAAGCTTTTACCAGTAAATTCCAAGTGAGTGAACAGTCCTTTGAGCCACAATGCAATAATCCAGGCTGCATAAATGAGGATTCAAACTGTAGATGTGAGCTTCAACAGCTCATCCCAAGCTCCCCCGTTTTCCACTTGGCTAAACCAGTGGGGAATGACGAATCCCACAAAATAGGTCAATAAGCATCTGCATTTTGTCTAATGGTTCTCACCTCTGCAAAACCAAGACTGGAGAGAGTTGGAGTTCTACACTTGTCACTTTACGAGGGGAAAAAAAACGGAAAAGAAAAGAAAAGAAATGGTAAGATTGGCAAGCAGTGCCATGGCATCATTATTGTTTTTGGTGCCAATTTTTTTCCTTGGTATTGCCATACCATCAATTATTTAATATAGCCATGACAGAGTTCAGTCCAAGTCTAGTGCTATCATTTCAAGCCAGGGTGATCAAAATAATGCCTACATGCTTTCACCTGAGAAATTTTTACAAGGACTAGTTCGCTCGTTGGTCCAGCACAGTTTTAACTAGTTGATGCAATGGAGCCTACGGTTTATAACTGTTTGGAGTGGTAAACCAAGAGAGAGTGATTGGTTTGGTGGAATGAACCAGCTCCATGCAATAGTTTCTCGCTTTTACCTCAAGGATTCTTGTTCTACGAACTAGAAAATTAAAAGGAAAAAAGAAAAAAATAATAAAAACAGAGAAAGAAACGTGATTATTTACACTCCCATTAGTGAGTAGTGACTTTCGCTCTCTTTTCCTGGTTATAAATCCATGATACGGTAAATTAATCGGCAATTAGTACATGATGTTGAGTATGAGACTTCTGTGGTAAGTAGTTAAGCAACAATACTTACAGCCCCCTTTTCTTCTTGTTTTTTTTTTCTCACTGGAAAAATGAAGGGGAAATCCACCTTTTTATCATTCTAGCAATCATTCCCTAGAAAGTAATGTTTCAAAAAAAATCTCCTCTTTTTCAACCCCGAAAAGAAATCTAAGAAACACTCAAGCTTGAACCAGTCAAAACCCCTTGTCAGTACCAGTTTTATATCAGAAAGGAAGACAGAGCAGAGGGTTGTCTCAACAAACATGAAAGAAAAAAAGAGAGGTATGTAAAAGGAAAGGAAGTTATTATACTAAAAGTAAAATACCTGAACAGAACTTCTGTGTGTCTGATAAAAAGGCAGATTCGGGTGAGTTACGATGGAAAGGAGTTAGGCTCCGGCAAGGTTTTCATCGAGAAAGAGACACTGAGCCATGAAAATGGAGTGGACTTGGAGATGTGGATGCTCGGTACCCGCTAGAACCGAGAGGGGAATAGTGGGGCGAAGAATCCTATAAGTGGTCTGGGTCACTGGGAACCTCGGGGTTTGTGTTATTGCGTTGGTAAAATCATAGGTGTCTGTTCGTGGTGAACCAGTTTGGTAGTAAATTCATGAGTTTGGTCTGTTCTGGTCGTAAATGAGTGTGGTTTAAATTATTTTTTAAAATGTTTTTTATAAAATATATATTAATTTAAAAATTTTAAAAAAATTTAAAATGTAAAACAAACATGACCTATACAACGGTCAAACAGTGACGTGTGAAGGAAAAGAGTGAATTACTGTATTATGTAAAGGGATCGCTGTGATTTTTCTTTTTCTTTTTTCTCTGTTTTTTTTTTATTTTGATCCCTTGATTTTTTTTTTGTACTTTAATATTATATTTATTCAGAACTGATATCGATGATTTGCTTTTTACTTGTGATCATCTTGTGATATCCGAGGAATATTTCCTCACTTGATCATGCCTTGGAGTATCTCTTGAATTCTAGGTCTCTGCACAAATAACGTGTCCTTGCGTAGGTTAAGAGTTCATCTGGAATTGTTGCTATCTGAGCTGATAATATTTGAAGAAACGTGCTGCAGGAGATTGGAACATGGTGGTGTTGGCGGCGTATTTATAAGGCCATCACTAACAATTTTCTTTTAAAAAATAGAGTATCAGAATTATGCTCAATAAATATACCACTTCTTATACTTCTTGTTTTTTTTTCCAAGTTTTAATTTCCATATTGCACCGTCGTGGGGTTCTAAATATCAAAAGAGAAAAAACATAATTAAATGGTATTGTAGTTTATATTTTTTACTTAAAATATATTAAAAATTTGTAAAGAATTATTTATTTTTAACTAGTACATCAAAATTATATAAATAAATATATATATATATTAATTTAATATTATTTAAAACAAATATATTTTTAAAAAGCCCACGCACTCCAAGACAAAGTATTACACTCGACTTTGACGAAGTAAGACAGAAAAGAAAGAAAACGCTCGACTGGGGCACGCACCACGGAATACCGATTCTTTTTTCCCCCTTTGGGCTGCAAATTATGTTTATGTCATTGCAAAACGAAAAAAAGTGACTTCTCTTCAATTATTTTCGAGGGAAAAAAATAGTAGACAGAGCTTAAAGAGAGTGATAAAGGTCAAAACACTTTCGTCGTTAAGTACACGTTAGTGGCTAGCCAAAGGCCATAGGCTATATCACTCTCTTTATAGCCCAGGGTCAAGATCACAGGAGCTGTCCACCTACGAAACCTAACAGTGAGGTGTGTCGTCAGTCTTCTTTTTCAGACCTAAAATGTCAGCATCTTTTTTCGAGATTTGTCGCTCTCATCTAGACTTCCTGTGCTCCGAGCTAATAAAACGCGCACTCTGGGCACTCATAACTGAACCGGCCTTTAATTATATCAAGATCTACCTACGATGCCCAGGCCCATAATCTATTATTGACCTGAATTAGTAGATAAGCCCATACAATCTATGATCAATGGAAAAAAAAAAGTTTTTGGATTATTTTTTTAGTAATTAAAAGGAAGGGAAATAAATGGGTTTTGAGCGGTGGTGTTAGAAAGCACACGGTCTGCGAGATTCCCTGGCGTCTCATATAAGGCACTGGGAAATGGGAATAAATTATCCGTTGATTCGAACTGCTTTTCTTCCGTCTCATGAATTTGAGCTTTTGTTCCCTTTGATTGATTTACTCCAGACAATTTCAGTGACAGAAAGATAGGCGCATTGCATCGAAGGAAAAAGATAGAAGCAAGTAATTTTTTTCTATCGGACGCGGACTTCCACCTTAGCTTCCATGTCATTTAGGTAATAGGTATAGTATTATAATGAATAATGAAAGACCAGACGATATGCCCGCGTGCTGCCGCGGGTTTATAAAATAAACTCACTTGATAGTATTATAATTGTGAATCAGCGCTAGATAAGTAATAGAAACTAAAAGTATGATGGAGCAAATATTTCACGACGGAAAAAAAAGGTTATGTTGGTGATTAAAAACTTAGAGACTGAACAAAATGATTTGTAGCAATCCACAGTGTTTTGTGAGGAAAGGTATAGTGCTTTCGCTATATCATTTAGCTTTTCTGTTAATAAAAAAAAAATTATAAAGCTAAATTCTCTACCAGCTTAATATTAAAAAAAAAACCAACAAATATAATTTTGGAAGGAAAAAAACCCATAAGAAAAAAAGTTGTAGCAATTGAAAACCTCAATGTTTTCCCCAATAAAATAAAATAAAATAAAAAACCATTTAAAGAAATACCATAGCAATCCATAGTGTTTTATTAGAAAAACTACAACGCTTTCCCCATATGATTTAGCTTTATTGTAATTATAATTCTTAACCAACTCAATATTTTAAAAACAAAATTGACAAAGATAATTTTTAAAAAAATCACAAAAAAATCATATGGGAAAACACTGCAACAATTGACAGTGTTTTAAAAAAAAATTACGAAGCTAAATTCTTAATCAACTAAATATTAAAAAAAAATCGACAGGGATAATTTTAGAAAAAAAATAACAAAAAAAAAAGGGAAATCATGTTGGAAACACTGTAGCAATTCACAGTGTTTTGTAATGAAAGCTACAATGCTTCCCCACATGATTTAGCCTTATTTGTAATTGTAATTCTCAAAAAGCTCAATATTAAAAAAAATAAAATTGACAAAGATAATTTTGAAAAAAATTATAAGAAAAAAAACCATGTGGAGAGCCACTGTAGCAATCCACAATGTTTTGTAAGGAAAGCTACAGTGTTTTCCCCACATGATTAAACTTTATTACAAGGTTAAATTCTAACCAATTCAATATTAAAAAAATAAAATCGACGAAGATAATTTTTAAAAAAAATATTACAAAAAATGAAAACACAAAAGAAACTGGAAAAAAACCATGTGAGGAAAAACTGTATCAATCCATAGTGTTTTGTGAGGAAAAACTTGTAATTGCAATTCTTAACTTGCTTAATATTTAAAAAATAAAATTGACAAATACAATTTTAGAAAAGAACATAACAAAACAGAAAAAAACCATGTGGGAAAAAACACTGTAGCAATCCACAGTAATCTGCGAGGAAAGTTACAGTGATTTCCTCATATATTGTAACTGTAATTTTTAACCAGCTAAATATTAAAAAAAAAAAGATAATTTAGGAGAAAATCATAAAAAAAAATAACCATGCGGAGAAACACTGTAGCAATCAATAATGTTTTAAAGAAAAAATATTACCAAACTAAATTTTCAATCAGCTCAATATTAAAAAAAAAATCAACAAATATAATTTTTTTTTTTTAAAAAAAAAAAACTATGTGGAAAAAACCCGAAGGAATCCACAGTATTTTAAAGAGAAAAAATTACAAAGTGAAATTTTTAATCAGTTCAATATTTAAAAAGCAAAATCAACAAAAATAATTTTGAAAAAAAACAAAAAAAAAAAACAAAGAAAAGTTGAAAAAAAAAAAAATAGAGAAAGTTGGGAAAAAAACACAAAATGCAAAAAAAAAAAAAAAAGCATTATGAATTACTGTTGTAATTCTCAGTGTTTCGTGTGGGAAAACAGTGATTCTCCCCACACCATTTAGATATTAGTTAATAATTTTAAAAATATTTTTTATTTAGAGATATATTAAAATAATATTTTTTTATTTTTTTAAAAAAAAAATTTAATTAACATATTAAAATAATATAAAAACATAAAAAAAATAATTTCAAAGGAAATAAAAAATTTTCATTATAATAAAATGTTTGCGCGAATGATTCGCTTGCAATGCGTTTAAATAAGTTAGTAACTGAATTAATTACTACAAATAGATGAGATCAGCAAATTAGAATGTCTGAAAGACCAGTAAACACAATACAAATTTTTTTGAATAACCACTAAATGAACGACAAGAGATCCCTAGCTTAGTTCACTAACATCGGTTTGATAATTAACAATTGCTTTTCAAGTTTGGCTTCTAATTTGCAAAATGTAAATCAAGGGACTAAAAAACCAGTTAAAATTATAATTTACGAGCCTTCAATCAGCCTAGAAACACAAACACTATTTTCCTCGAGAAAACGCTACAAAGCTGTCAAAATCCTAAGCTGAAGTACCCCTCTGCTCCTGTCATCCCAGAATCAATATCCCCTAGCAGCTCTTCTACGCTAAAGATCTCATCCCAGCCGTAGCTGTGCCAGTCATTGGTCCACGAAGGATTTTCTGATTGAATCTTCAGCTCATCTTGACTCAGCTTGCTATTTTTTTCAACTCCCCGAGAACAATCCTCAATATGTTGGCTTGATACATTCTGCTCGTAAACCTCAGCTTGGCTTGATACATTCTGCTCGCAATCCTCAGCTTGGCTTGATATATTTGTCATCCAATCCTCAGCTTGGCTTAATACATTCCGGTTAGGATCCTCGTACACACAAACCTCAGAGTGGGTTGATGTGGTGACGGAGTCAGCAGGACTTGCAGCTGAAGAATAGTATGATGGTGTCACAGCAGAGAAGTTATCCTTCGATGAGCTTGTTGAATTCACCACTTCTGGAATGTTTAAACGAGCACAAGAACCATACATAGCTCGTGCAGCATTATCATAGGCAAGAGCAGCTTCATAGGCAGTAGGAAAAGTACCAAGCCATAGCCTAGGCCCTCTGTTTGGCTCCCGAATCTCAGCAACCCACTTCCCCCATGTCCTCTGTCTCACACCTCTGTAATTGCAGACTGAATTCTCTGGCCCTCCTTTACCTTTCATGCACCCCTTCTTTGAGCCCTTGGCAGGAACTTTACGAACTGGTTTATTACCTCCATCACCTTGAGCATCAAGATGCTCATTGTATTCCTTCCACTTTTGAAGGGTCTCAGCTACAGATTTATCACTTGCCCTTTTCCTCTTCTTAGTAGAATCCATGGACATGGAAGTGGCGTTAGAACCTTGAATAAGAGTACCCATATTCTCGATCTCAGGACCCAATAATTATGATCCCAGTACTGGAAAACTACAAGAGTTTCAGAATCTGCAGTAGATAGAAAAGTAAAATTAAGCACCACTGCCACAAACTTGAACAGGAGAAACACAATAAAATAACAAATCTCAAAATCCAAAGAGTGACTCCACTACAGCTAATGTTCGATATATGTGTACATAGAGAACCAGCTAATTCTCATCCTCTCAGGCCAACAAATTTACTTGTTCGTAAAGTTTTCTCTATTTTGTCCTATTTTAAGTTTTCCTCTTCCGAGAAGGAGATTTTTCCTTGACTAGCAAGGAATAAGCCTCTATCAATTAAAGCCCTTAAAAGAGTAAGTATTATTAGGCAGCACGGAGAGAGTTGTCTTGACCACCAAGTAAATCAATAAACCCAGACAGTAAGAAGATTTCCTCTGTAACCAAACAGGCCCACAAAAACTTAAAAAAGAAGATCTAATTTCTAGAACAAGAATTTACCACAACACAAACACCAAACAAGCTTTGTAATATCTCACAATCCAATTGGGTTTTTAATACCCAGAATTTCTTCCAATTATAATAACTGCAAATTCTGAAACCCTAACCCGGAAAACAAAATTCACCTATCAAACACCAAGAAACCAGAGATTACCACCAGTTAAAAAAAGCCCAGGTCCCCAATTCAATCAATCAAACCCTAGAAACAAAAACGAAGCTGAATATATATATATATATATATAAAAAAAAAAAAAACTTAGGCTGAGATTAACCAACTAACCTGTCAACCAATGGAGAAGAAATTCGCTTCAAGAAATCAAAATCTTCGAGACCAGACACGTATCACTTAAATTTCCTTGACTTCTAATTCTCTTATGGAATTGTTGTCGTACGATGATTTCCTTTTCTTTTCAGCGCGTTTCTTTCTTTTCTTTTCTTTTTTCTTCGCTGTGGAGAGAGGAAATGAGAGGTTTTAAAAGAAACAGAGAGGTCACGCCTAGCTTTTAATCGATTAATAATCGAGAAATCTGTAGAAACTTGAGCGTACCGAGATATTTATAGGCTTTATCTGGATACTTTTGTAAATTAGATTTTTTATCGATGACGTGTCGATTTTACATTGGTGACTCTTTGTATTCGAATCTAGTGACACCTGGGAACGCGAAACTTCTCGAACCTGGAGAGGCTCTCGTCTCTACATGGCACCAAAGGAATTCCCCTCTTTAGGTCTCTTTCTGACTAGTTTCTCCCTGGTGCTTCCTTGAAATTTCCATTTGCCATTTAAACTTGTTTATTCCATCTTTTTGTTTCATTTAATTGCCATTGGTTTTTAAACAGAATATTTTAATAGAGATAATTTGTTCTGTTTGATCTTTTTAAGGTATTTTAATTTGTTCGTAAATCATACTAAAATAAGTAACTAATTTTTCTAATAAATATGGTTTCAAGATCTAAAATGTATATTAATTAGAATTATGCAGATGTTATTCTTGAAATGCATAGATTATTACTAGTTTATAGGTTTTTGTTGTGCCATGTCAATTTTTTTAACATAACATAACAAAAAATATTTAGATCATATAAAATTAATTAACATTGTTTTAACTTATCTAATAAGTTAATTTTAAAAATTTATAGCACGGCTCTTTACTCAATCTAAATTTAAAATTAAACAAAATAAAAATTATACTAAATAGATTCAATCAACTTGATCGATCAAAAAACAACTCAGACAAGGTTAAAAAAGTTTGGGGTTTAAATTGAGGGAAAAAAAACAATGGAAAAAACAAAAAAAAAATCCCTGACCTAATTCGAGTTTTAAATTAAATTAGGCAGGGTTGTCATAACATGACTCAACCAACTTAACTGGTTTAAAAATAACCCAATCGACCAACAAACAAAATTTAAGGATGAAATTAACAGAAAAAAAACATCTCACTCAACTCCTTATCCTGTATATGTTTAAAATTAAAATATTTAGAAATTATCATAAAATGATCCAGTTACATTAGTCATCTAAACACAACCTGTATGAAACCGAGTGATTTTTT
>Ga0307516_10009635_pt1 | contig 10746 bp, 9 predicted proteins | sample 19_EM_MG_FD_203310 | JGI IMG/M metagenome (GOLD analysis project Ga0307516, IMG submission 203310) | Populus trichocarpa ectomycorrhiza microbial communities from riparian zone in the Pacific Northwest, United States - 19_EM | ecosystem: Host-associated > Plants > Roots > Unclassified | place...
TAAAGAACAAAACAACATAGAATATGAAGGAAAAAATGAATAAAAAAACAAAACAACAGAAAAAAATAAAAAATGAAAACAAAAAGAAAGTAGCCAAAAACAATTGGAAGAAAATTACTATGGTAGGAGTTTATGTTAAAAGAAAGATAGGTGTTGTATAATATTAAAAATAGTAATGCAAAGTCAAAAACTCAATAACAAGAAGAAAATTGAGAGAAATGTATATTTTTATTAAGTGTTTTTCTCTAAACTCTTTTAGTTATTCTCTCTGCTTTTATTCTTTTTAATAATGCTAAATTACAAGTCTTTTATAGGTATAAAGTCCTAGATAATTAAGGAATTAAACTAATACAAGAAAATTCTAATCTGAACAGAAATTGTATTTTGCCTACTAAACCAATCGACTAGTTCCCAACCAGTGGATCGGTTCCTCTATTCTTTATAAAAACAAGAAATCGAGTTCAATTTTCAAAACCCCTTCCAAAACTTGATTTCTTCATAACTCGTAGCAAATCTCTTATTTTAGTAAAAACATCATATTCAACTGGTTTTGTGAAAATATCTGCAACTTGCTCTTGTGCCTTTACATACTTGGCTTCAACTTATTTGTTTGTAATGCAATCTCTTAGGTAATGAAATCTTGTGTCAATGTACTTATTTCTGTCATGGAAAACTTGATTTTTAGCTAAGGCAATGGCTAATGAGTTGTCCACATAAATCTATGTAGACTTCTCTTATGGGATCCGTAATACTTTCAATAATCTTATTAGCCATATGGAATGACAAACACATGATGTAGTAGTTATATATTCAGCTTCACATGTTGATAAAGTGACTATAGATTGCTTTTTTAAACACCATGTGAATGTTGTGTCTTCCATGTAGAAAACAAAACCAATAGTGCTTTTTTTATCATCCATATCTCTAGCTCAATCACTATCATTGTAACCCACAAGATCAAAGCTATTAGAATATCCATAAAACAAGCCAAAATCAACAGTACCTTCGATATACCGAAGAACTCACTTCAAAGCTTTGAAGTGTGTCATAGTTGGTGTATCCATAGACCTACTCCTAAATTCTACTCCAAAAAGAATATATAAACGAGTGCATGTCAAATATCTCAAACTCCCAACTAGAGTTTATCTTCTCCTCTTCATCATTCTTTGTCATCTTCACTCCACACTCAACTGGAATATTCTTTTTCGCACAATCTTTCATCTTGAACTTCTTGAGAATCTCTTGGCTTACAAAGATTCCATCCTCTCCTTGTTTGATCTCAATCCCTAAGTAATATGTCATAAGACCAATGTCTATAATTTCAAACGCCTTGATCATTGTTTGCTTGAAGTCTTCAAACATCTTTGGATTATTTCCTATAAAGATTAAGTCATCCACATACAAACATATAATAAGAGTATCACCACTCTCTTTGATCTTTACATAGATAGCATATTCATAGGAACATTTAACAAATCCATTCTTTAAGAAAAAGCCATCAAAGTGACTATAGCAAGCCATTGGGGTTTCCTTCAATCCATATAAGACTTTGTTCAGCTTTAGTACCTTGTCTTTATGTCCCTTCACTTCACAACTCATAAGTTGCTTAATGTAGACCTTCTTCTCAAGAAAACCATTAAGAAAGGCTGATTTGACATTCATTTGATAGATTCTCCATCTATGTTGGGTAGCTTTGGCAATGATTAATTGAACGGTCTCCAATCTAGCAACAAGAGCAAAAACCGCATCATAGTCAATCTCATACTTTTAGCTTTCGCCTTTTTCCACTAACCTTTCTTTATACCTCTCCATTTCTCCTTCGGCATTCTTCTTTTCTTTATAGATCCACTTGACACCTATTAGCTTCTTTCCATTTGGTCTAGGAATCAATTTCTATGTGTCATTCTTCTTAATTGATGCAAGCTTCTCATCCATAGCGATTCTCTATTTTGCATCCTTTATTACTTCTTCAAACATTATAGGATCACATGTAGCAAGGTGATAATATAGTGTTACATCATCATCAATAGGAGTAGTTACCTCATATAGCTCATCAAGGCTCCCCATTCTTTTTGGTGGACTTGATGGGTTACCACTACTTGAACTTCCATTAGAAAAAAAAAGATAAAGGTAAAGATGACACCATTGGTGATTATGGAGGTGTAGTTTGTTCTTGATGATCTTCATATCTCTCATTCCCTTCATCAAGAACCAATAGAAAATAATATTTCTCACCATCATCTACCTTCCATTCTCATGCTCCTTCATCAAACTTATCATATCTACTAATCATCATCTTTCCTTTATTGGGGTTGTAAAGCTTATATCTTTTAGACATTTGGTCAAAGCCCATAAACATCATCCTTTTACTTTTGTCATCTAGCTTAGTCCTTACTTGATCATATATATGCACATAGCCAATTCTTCCAAACACTTTAAAGTGAATAAAACTTGGCTTTCTTCCATTCCATGCTTCTTATGAAGTCATGGGATTCAAGTCTTTCATAGGACACCTATTTAACAAGTAAACAACATAATCTACACCTTTAGCCCAAAACTCCTTTGGCTTCTTCTTGGTTTTGAGCATGCTTCTCACCATGTTGAGGATGCTTCTATTCTTTATCTCCATCACGCCATTGTGTTATAGTGATCTAGGCACTTTTAAGAGTCTTTTTATACCATGATCTTCATTAAACTCATTAGAACAAAATTCACCCACTTATCTGTCTTAAGTGATTTTATAGAATAATCACTTTGTTTTTCAACTAATGTTTTAAACTTCTTAAAATAATTAAATATATTAGACTTTTTCTTTAAGAAGTATACCCATGTTCTTCTACTATAATCATCAATAAAAAGTAGAAAATACAAATTTTTGCCAAATGAGCATGGTTGAATAAGACCACATAAATCTACATGTATCTCTTGTAGGAGTTGTCTTGCTTTAGATGTAGACTTCTTTAGAAAACTCTTGCAAAATTATTTGCCCATTAAATATCCTTTACATAACTGATTTAGATGTATAATAAATGGTAGACCCTTCAATATCTCCTTTTATGCCATCATCTTCAAGCTGTCAAAGTTTACATGCCCAAGTCTCATATGCCAAAGCCAAGTCTCACGCATACCTGTAAGCATTTAGGCACATCCGTCTCTATGGTTAGCAAAAACATTATATTATTAGTCATGATTACTTTTGAAATCGTAGCTCCATCAGTATCAAGTAATGTCAAAGTACAATCTTTCAACTTAGTCTCATAACCTTTCTTCAAAAATTGTTACAAACTCAATATATTGCTTTTTACATTAAAAATATAATAGAAATCACTAATAAATGGATGACTTCATCTGCTTCTTTCTCCTCTTCCTCTACCTTGACCATGCCCTCAACCTCTTTGGGTATATCCAAAACCATCTTGCTTCTCTTTTGAATAATGTTTTGAAAAGAGTGCTTGTGCACTCTTGTCTTCTTGAATGTCATTGACTCTTTCTTCAAGGGCTTGTAGTTTTCCCATAAGTTCTTGAATGGTTAAAAAGTCCATATTTTATGATTCTTTTATCGCGACCACCACATAAGGGAATTGTTTTTGCAGTGAGCATAAAATCTTTTCTAACACACGTATTTCCTATATCTTCTCCACATATCTCTTCATTTGATTGTATATAGCCAATACTCCAGCAAAGTAATCTGAAATACTCTCTGATTCAAGTATATATAACTTTTAAAATCACCTTGTAACTTTTATAGGCGTACCTTTCTAGCATTATCAACTCCTTAGTTTGATTGTTGCAAAATTTCTCATGTTTGTTTTACGGTAGTTGTATTACCACTATCTTAAAAATGGCATCATCCAGAAATTGTTAGATGAGTGTGAGTGCTTATTGATCCTTTCTTTGCGCCTTTTGTATAACCTCCCTTTGGGCTAAAGACAACGTTTCTCTTTTTTATAGGCTCTTCAAAGTCTTTTTCAATCGTTTCCAACACATATCGAGAACCTAGCCAAGCTTTTACATGGATACACCAATTTTCATAATTGTTCTTTGTCAAATGAGAATATTGAAGTGGGAAGTTTATATTGGCCATGTCAAACAAAAAAAAACAAACTCTAATATCAATTGTTGGAAAACAATTAACGTGGTAGGAGTTTATGGAAGGCAAAACAATAAGCAAAACTAAAGAATAAGAAGAAGATTTGAGAGGAAGGCAATCTTATTAAGTGTTTTTATCTTCTGTATTTGTAACATCCCCATATCCGGGATAAAAACAACAATCTCATGTCAACCGAAAAATAGAGTAATTAAATTTACACACACACACACACACACACACATGGTGTTCATATTAAAGTCTACTGAAATTTTGACGAAATCTCTCCTGTACTGGAAGGTCCCAAGTTATCGATATTTAACCTGTTTACACTTCTAATAACCCGCATCTCCTAACTCAATCACGACCCAATCATCCTGGGTCTCAATCCCACAAACATCATCATACATATCAACCACAATATTTATGATATACATTATATAACAAATATCATTATGGATGGATAAAAGATATAAATACGCATACATGGAACATGGTTATATGAACTACAAAGTTAAGTTCATCTAATCAAGTTTAAACATTAATTATACAAATTAAATTATACAAATATTTCCATGTTTACAAAATGTAAGGTCATCCAACCTAGACTACATAACAAAAAGTGAATAAAAGTTAACATCTACTCCTGTCATCCATGCGATGGTCCTAAAACAAAATACATAGTATTGAAATATGAATATCGCAATAAGTACAGTAGCATAAATTTTCAATAATTTTTTTAAAAAATAGATATGTATTCTTATTCTATTCCTTTTCCCTTTTCGTTTCCGTTAGAACTCCTTCTCATTCATCTACTGAAAATTGCTTCATCTCTCATTTCCAACTTTCATTCAAGATTCCATTAAAATCAACCGCAACTGTTTTACCCACACATTACTAATACCCTTTTTATCGGTATCATCATCATCCCATTAGCATTAACATATGGAGATCCCCTTACCCGGGATCCTAACATATACTAAATGTATGCTAGTAAAAAATTACGGTGATCCCCTTACACCGGGATCCTAACATACACCAAATATATGATAATCAAAACACGGTGATCCCCTTACCCGGGATCCTAACATACACATGAAGATCCCCTTACCCGGAATCCTAACATATACTAAATGTATACTAGTAAAAAATTACGGTGATCCCCTTACCCGGGATCCTAACATACACTAAATATATGCCAGTCAAAAACACGGTGATCCCCTTACCCGGGATCCTAACATACACCAAATATATGCTAGTCGAAACACATATTACACTTCTTATATTTTCCTTGTCAATGGTACTCCCATCACTTGGCAATGCACACAAGGGTAGTTCACCTTGAACACACATGCATTCGGGATACTATCCGAAATAACAACATCATTACACCAACTTCCATCCTTTCACATAATATCCAACATTTACAAATTCATATCTCACATTATTAACATATTAAATTCTTGAATTTAACTAAAACGCTTAGGTGAGGATCACCTACCTGCAGTAGAAGCTCTACTCGTGCTCCCCTGCTGCTTCTGATGCACCATGCTTGTGGTCCCTCCTGCAATCACAAGCTTATCTATTAAATTTTCCTTATTCAAGGATATGTTTTATAATAATCATATCAACATCTAATAGGTCTTTCTTTCAATCTTTTCTTTCTTTATATTTTATGTTTTTCTCATTACACCCATTAATGTTGTCATTCTTTGTCCAACCATAGTTACCATTCCTTTCTTTATATTTGAACTGTTATTATTTAAATCTCGAACTGTTACTGTCTATACCTTAGACTGTTACTGTCCAACCGTTACTGTCTTGAACTGTTACTGTATAGACATTGGACTGTTACTATCCAACTGTTACTGTCTTTTGAGGTCGTATTTTGACCTCTTCTCATATTTTTAACTATATCTAGAGTTATAGAACTCCGTTTCAAGCGAGGTTGGTCGTGTTGGAATGTTAAGACATGGGGCTACAAGTCCTCTAAAGGAAGGAGAACCCAGTTCTTCCCCTAAAACAGTCAAACTTGCTCGTCAACGAATCAGGCCTACTGCCCTACAAGGTCTGTCATGACCCAGTCTCGGTTGGTGACCCCTAACTGGAGTTCCATAGCTCCAAATGGAGCAAGACCAATTTTCTTAGTTAGTCAACATCCAAAACTACAATTTCTATGAAGGAACCTGATCCTAATTCCTTCATCCTCCAACCTAAAATCTCTTTGAAAGTCAAGATACGAAACTATTTACTTAATTTTAACAACTAATACTTTTTTCCCATTTTCCCAATTTGAGTCTGAGAACCCTAATCTATAATTCAACATCAAGGCATCAATTCATTATTGAATTTGAAATGAATTATAAGATCATGTTTAGAATACCTCACCCGGTACGAATTAAGTTTTTGATCTTCAACCAGTTGAAGATTTTCAGCTCCCTCCTTTATTTTCTAATGACAGCCGACCCTCCTTCTTCTCTTCTTGTTCAATTTTCTTGTTAATCCCTTGCCCACAAGTGTTTATTCCATCTATAAACCCTTAATCTTGGATGGGTTCTTGAAATTTTGGTGTTTCTCTCTTGATTTTTGCAAAAATGAATACAAAACTCCCTCTTTTCTTTCCTCATGGTTGTTGCAGATTTTTGGTGAGGAGAAGAGTATTTATACTCTATAATTTCTCTTATTTGCACTTAGGCCCCATTTCCTTTAAGGGTATTATTTCCCCCCCACATCTTTTTATTCTTATATTTAAGCTATACCTCTTTTCATTTCTTATAATTCCACTCCATAACTGTTAGTTTTGTTTATTTTCTTCAATTTAATCCAACCCTCAACATTTCTGGGTTAATTTATAATGTCTTGAATTATTTCGCCTGGAAATTTATATCCAAAAATTTCTGAATTCCTGTTCATGAATTTCTTCACTTTTATTTCCCATTTAGTTAGTTTGCAATTTACGCAACCTTTATTTTCCTGGGGTTTACAGGTAGAATTAATAAAAGACTACGACTGTATTATAGAATACCATCCGGGAAAAGCGAATGTAGTCGCTGATGCCCTCAACCTTAAAAGCAAGGCAGTTATGGATGAACCAACAATCTGGGATGGGATGAGAAAACCTTGATTGAGCTAAAGAGATTGGGGGCAATATTAAATGTGAGTCCAGAAGGATCCTTGATGGCTCAACTAAGGGTGAAGTCTAAGGTATTGAGAGCAAATATTAGAGGCACAACAAATTAATGATGAAGTGTCAAAAGTAAGAAGTAAACTGGAATCGGGGAGTGAAACTCTTTTTTGAATAGGGGATAATGGAATTGTGATGTTGGGGCGACGCCTGTATGCGCTTAACAACAAAGTCCTTAAACAAAAGTTACTATAAGACGCTCACGAGTCAAAACTCATGGTGCATCCGGGTAGTACTAAGATGTACCAGGATCTGAAACAATACTATTGGTGGCCAAATATAAGAAAAGAAGTGGCTGATTTTGTGATGAAATGTGGTATCTACCAACAAGTAAAAGTGGAGCACCGAAAGCCAGCAAGGTTGTTGCAGCCATTACCAATCCCTGAGTGGAAGTGGGAGATGATCATAATGGACTTTGTGTCGAGACTACCTAGGGGGAAGAAGGGAAATGATGCAATTTGGGTCATTATAGACCGGTTAACTAAGTTCGCCCTTTTCCTACCAATGAAAATGACAAACCCAATTAATAAGTTAGCCAAGATTTATGTGAATGAAGTTGTGAGGCTACATGGAGTTCCTGTATCAATCATTTCAAATCAAGATCCGAGGTTTACCTCACGCCTTTGGCCAAATATACATCGTGCCATGGGAACAAATTTGAACATCAGCATGGCCTTCCATCCTCAGACTGATGGCCAATCTGAGAGAATTATCCAAATCCTAGAGGATTTACTAAAGGCACGTGCTTTGGAATTTGGTGGAAACTAGGAGGAATATCTATCACTAGTAGAATTTACGTATAACAACAGTTATCAGGCAACAATTAGGATGACTCCCTTTGAAGCCTTTTATGGCTAAAAAAGTAAGACACCCTTGTGTTGGGAAGTAGGGGACAAAAGGTTGTATGAAGCAGAATTGGTGTAGGTTATCACTGAAAAAGTGAGGGTCATTAAAGATCGAATGAAGGCAGCTCAAGATAGAAAAAAATATATACAGATATTCGAAGGAGACCCCTCGAGTTTTGTCCTGAGGATAAAGTGTTTCTGAAGGTAGCTCCCTAGAAGGATATGTTAAGATTTGGGATGAAGGGGAAGTTAGCTCCAAGGTACATCGAACCATTTGAGATCCTGAGACGTATTGGGCCCGTAGCATATAAAATAAACTTGCCCTCACAATTGGCCAAGTTTCACAATGTATTTCATGTTTCTTTGCTGTGAAAAGTAGATATAGACCCTTCACGAGTATTACCTCAAGTTCCAGTAAAGGTTAAAGAAGACGTAACACTTGAGGTGAAACCAATAAGGATACTCAACTGGGGAGAAAAGGAGCTCCGCAATAAGAAAATTCTCATCATTAGAGTTTTATGGCGAAACTCGTAATTTGAGGAAGAAAGATGGGAAAGAGAATCTGAGATGAAGCAAAAAGATCCCAATTTGTTCTTAAACCCATGTATGATATCCAAATTTCGAGGACAAAATTTCTTATTAGGAAGGGAGAATGTAAACCCCAAGTTGAAATTTATTAAAAAATGAAAATGTTTTAATACTTATAAGGTGAATTCAAAATAAGTAAATAAATTATGAAGTCAAATATTTTACGAAAATGTGGGTATGAAAACTAACAAATGTTTAAGGACTAAAATGTGTGAAGGAAAGGATGAGGGAGAGATGTTAAACAAATTGTGAAATGAAGGACTAAAGCACATAAAAACGAGAAAATCAATATTAGGAACAAATTTGGACAATTGCCAAACAAGACCTAGGGTATTTATTAAGGAGTATAAATACATTGAGAAAAAAAATTCATGACCTTTCTTCTCCCTCACATTTGGCCAGAACATCAAGAGGAAGAGAAAGGATTGGCCTCCATCTTCTTGCACACATTTCTTACCCAAAAACACCTTGCATGTATATACCCTAAACACCTACATGAGAGGAGAGTAATTAGGAAGTGTAGAGCCATAAAATCTTGAGGTTTGGAGGGCACAAGGGCCGCCTGAAACAGTGATAAAGAGGAGAAGAAAAATGAAAAAGGAGAAGAAGAAAACCATTAAGAAAACACCCTTAATCTTTGGATAAAATCATGAGGTAAGGATAAATCCTTGCTCTTCTATTGTTAATTTGGTTCAATTTGAATCCAAAGGGAGAAAACCCTAAAAGAAATAATCTAGGGTTCCTAGAATTTCATGATTTTCAAAGACCAAGTGATGAAATTAGAAGGTTGAGATAAGAAGTTAAACATTTTCAGATTCTATGACAAAAGAAAGTGATAGAAATTAGGGAACAACCCCTCTTTAGGGTCGGCCATGAAAGGAGAAAGAAAGAGAATAGAAATTTGATACTAATCCTTGCTAATTATGACTTTACATAGTTATCCAAAGGTTAAACCAAGGGCTGAAACAAAAACCTAAACATGTTAGTATGTTACTTTCATTACAAATATGCAAGTATAGAAATTATGCTAGTGTTAGCTTAAGAGATTGATGTGTATTGATTTCATATCAACATATAAATATGATGAGTTAATGTGTTGATTTGCATGAATGAAATTGGGGGAAATTATGAGCTACATGTTTCGGCCTAGAGGAGAAGAAATTTCAGGGGAGTCTTTCAATCTTATTTTATGCTATTATGTGAATGTCTTATACTCCATGATGTGAGTTGATGGATGGTGTAGTAAATAGAATTATTTTGATCATCTATTTCCAATTTCTTATTGCATATAAATAATTGTGTTGATTCTTGAAGTTGTATGAATTATTACCACCATGAAAATCTAAAAAGAAATTGATGTCTTGATGAGGAATATAATTGAGTTGCTGGTTGATTAGTACTTAAAAGTGCATTCTCATTAAGGCTTTATATCATCATATTGCACCTAAGGTATCATTAAATTCCCTAACTTAAGCATGTTTTATAGTAACAAGTCTTATAATATAAGATAACTTTAGTTTATGGTAAATGCTCATTTTAAATGCAGGTTTACCCCACAACTCAAATGATTGATTGATGTAATTAACTATTGAAAGTGAAGAGACAAAGAGAGGACTAAGCTTAGAGAAGAGATGCTGGTTCAATTCAAACTGGAACACCATTCGGTTATTAGATCATAAATAGAGTTGTAGACCTTGGATTTAGGTCTGGTTTATCTTAATAGAAAGTTAAGATATAGGCCTAAAACTTTCATGAAGAGTTCAAGATTCAAATCTTCCATTTTCAAGTTCAAATCTTAGCATCAAAAGAGACGTCTGAATCTGTCCTGCAGCCCGGGTACTATTCGGTGTTCAGCCCATATCTTGAGTTTTAGAAGTCCAAATGAGCTCTAGTTTTGTTGAAAATCTAAGACAATTGCCCACAATTTTCATGAATACTATGTGCTCAAATTCTGATGTTAGCAATGATATTTTAATCAGCCAACAATGTCAATAACCAGCCAACAATGTCAATAACCAACCACCAAGTCAATGGTTGGCCAC
>Ga0307516_10009636_pt1 | contig 10745 bp, 9 predicted proteins | sample 19_EM_MG_FD_203310 | JGI IMG/M metagenome (GOLD analysis project Ga0307516, IMG submission 203310) | Populus trichocarpa ectomycorrhiza microbial communities from riparian zone in the Pacific Northwest, United States - 19_EM | ecosystem: Host-associated > Plants > Roots > Unclassified | place...
AAAAGTTGCGCCTGAGGTGGTCCCGTATTACTTGGACATGATACGGTTGCTCTTGTGCCTCGAGACCAAAAGTGTACTTGACTTGAAGGAGCTGTAGTGTGGTTACGTACACGGAAAAGAAAAAAAAACAAAGGATTGGCAGCCACACACGTCTCGCATAGCGTGATCAAAGGATAGCCGCTCGTCGGGAATCTTGCGAAGTTCTTCGAGGAGGCGTGGGCCTGTTATCACCACGACCCATCGGTTCACCATTGGTACCTTGAAAAACCCGTCCTTGTACTGAGACTGGATGAGAACCGCACACAAGAGTCGTCGTGGGCAGGGGAAGACTTGCCTGGTCGTAACCTTCCTGGATCATGGCTTTGGCGTGCAGAATGAACCTGGCGGCGCCATAGTAGGACGAGAGGAGTCCGGAAGGTCCGACCGACGGAATAGCATCAAGCTGGGGAGAGGGGGGGTCTGCAAGATGTCTGCAAGAAGGGGTGGCGATGACCTGCCTTGGACCATCGTAGACGATCGACGCCCACAGTGACAGCAAGGACTGCGAGGGCAGAGGGGAGGAGACCTATCATACTATCCATGTGCAGAGACAAGAGGAGGGGACATTCGGAAAAGGGCTGCCATGGAAGCCAGTATTTATGTCGGGGAAGGCGATGATATGGATTTAGAGTTAGCAAAGTGTGATCCAGTCTCAGCTACCCTGCAGATTACATTTCTTGCAGGACCGTCCAGCCCCGAGCAGTGGCGCTGGTGGCCGTCGGATCGCTCTTTCTTTCCAGACTACCAACTTCTACGGACTATGGGTTTCCCTGCCTCCATCCGTACTCTTCAAAGGCAAAATGAAGGTCTTCTGACGTCGTAAACGCTGCCCATTTCCGCGTTTTTGGGATGTCTGGGGCGATGAACCTCCGCACGAGATGAACGGATCACAGGGCCCAGCATCCGCACGCATCGCAATCCTGGGCCCAAGTTGCCTGCTATGCTGGCCGAAAAAATTTGCTCGCTCACGCCTCACCTCACAGAGGAGTCCACCGGAGAGCCGTTCACAAGATGCCCTATCAATCAATGAAGCGGAAACTGCACACTTCATGTACAGCTTCCACAGCGTGATGGCAAGATCAGTGTATACATACTACAGAGGACGCCATCAGCTCGCCAGATTTAATTGAGGTGATACACAGCTTAAATTGCGCGTAATTGTCCTATCGAGCATTTAATCAAATGTGCGACTGCATGAATGTCACATCAACAGTCAATTTCCGCGTCGAAGGTCGGCTAACAATAATCATAATCTTAGATATCAACTTTCCGCTTACTCAGTCGACGACGACGACCAGTCCCTTGCTGGGCCCTTTCCCCTTCCAATGCTGTGACGGAAGGGTTCTTTCTCAACGTCAGACTGCCCCCGGTCCGGGGGATCGACGACTGCACTGGCAAGTGGACGTTGCCCGAAAAACTGGCTGACCGTTTGCGTAGCACCTTCCTCCCTCGGTTCACCACTGGTATCTCAGCCGTCACATCGACCGGGCGACGACCCACATCGTCTGCTTTAGGAAACGCATATCGGAGTTGGCGGGGTGGTGCAGGCAGTGGCTGCGATTGCGATTGCGATTGCGATTGAGGCTGCAGAGGGGCTGGCATGACAAGTCGTTTTGGGAGGTGTTGTACTCGCGGTGGTTTGCTGTCACTGTTAGCAGTTTGCCCATTGTGAATGCGCGGTAGGTCCAGGGAACGAACACTCCTGGGTGGCGGAGCTTGTCGGGGCGGTGAATCACCCAAAGGCCGAACTGGTTGGGATATCAGATGGGGTAGATCAGAAGGTGGCGGTGGAGATGGGGTATGCAAGCCAGGTTCACGATAATTCGGAGGGAAACGAGTCGTGCCCGTGGACTGTAACCCCCCGTTAGGGACATAGGGCGCAGAAACGGAATTCATATGAGATGGCGCTACACCAGGTACATGAGGAATGATGTCTCCGACATAGTGCACCCGAAGAGCTGGTTGAGACGGGAAGTCCCTGTCATTGGGGGGATATAACTCAAGAGACTGATCACGGAGTATTCCAGTCCCGATGTGGTCAGGTCGGATGTTGCTTGCAGCGGGATCATAATGATGGCGTTCTCGAATAGGAACCGTTTCGACTTGAACATTATGGACAAAACCCTCGTTTGAGGTATTGTCTGCCTCTGCGAAGATATCGGCTGGTAGAGACGACTGCTTCTTACGGACCCTGATGAGTAAAAATGCAGACCACAAATTACTGTACGCACATCGTTCATTGCCACACGCCCAAGTGGTGGAGCGCTAGTGCGATTGACCTTCATATTCGTCAGTGCCTGTCCCGGAATAGGGGTATCCAAAATGCCTACCTTGCGCTTCGAAGGATTCATTCGCCCTATCAGGTCATCCGCAGCGCTGTGTGGTGGAACGAGCTTCGCAAGGTTATTGGTAATTGCTTCATAAGGACCACTGTGGTGGAAACCAAGCCCAAAAGGATCTGTCTCATCCAGCTCGTCGATACGATCGAGATTGTCGCGTTTCGTAAGTCTCCTGACAAAGTTTTTTATCTTGTCCGATCGCTTCCTAGTGACCGGGAGGTCTGGCGCAGAACTGACTCGAGGAGGAGATGTAGGTCGGGGTGGTCGCATATCTGGTGTAGACATGGTATATGGCATACGAGGACGGTTTTCATCTGGTGGGCGTGCAGAAGCAGAGGGCGGAAATTTGGTGAATGGGGTCGGACGAAGGCTCTGGGGCATCGTCCTCGAGACAGGGAACGTAGTGTGAATCCCGGGAGTCTGTGTGGGTGAAGAACTGTTCGATGTGGCTGATGATGATACAGTGGAGGATCCTGAGGATGTCAAGATGGGTTCATGTTCTAAGGATACAGACAATGCAAGTGGGGACAGACGGCGGTCTACAGTCGTTGGATGGTGTGGAAGAACAGCAGGGGCAGGCCACGTTATATTTTCTTGAGAAGTAGGGTCATACATGGAAGGGCTGCGGCGTGGTGGCCTGGGGGGCAAGTCTTTGTATGATCGAGCATCAGCGAGGTTGAAATGAGGATGCGAGAAAGGATCTGAAGAGAAAGCGGGATCGTTGAACACTGTCGGTGCTAAAGGTCTCCTGAACTGGGGCATCGGTTTCTTTGGAGGAAGAGGAGGGGGCGAAGGAGGCCGGGATGGTGGGTATCTATTGGGCCAAGGAGGCGATCTAGCAGACGGGTACATGGGCTCCCCGACGACGCTCGCGTCTGATGGAGGATAGAAGGCTCCCCAGGCCATGAGAACGGATAAGAGGAAGTGGGAGGAACGAGGCGTGGCCCCCGCGAGAAAGATACGAAATCAGTAGCCATGGACTATGTATGTGTGTGCTTGAACATGTCGGGCTCCTCGAGAGAGAGTAGCCGGTTTTTGTTGTTCTGTTGTTTGTCTTCCCCCCGACTGGCACCATGGCCGAGGGCGAGCTCGCTGCTGTTCGCGCCCAGATAAAAACATGGGAGCGCGAGTTTAGGTCCGCCAAAGGCAGGGATCCCTCTGTCCAGGATATCAAAGACCATCCCCACATCGGTACGTCCCCTGCACTTGTCGTGTCGCGTCGCGTTCGTACCACCCAGTCGTCTCGCAGCCGAGAAGTACAAGCTATACAAGAGAATAACCAAGGCCGCCGCCGCCTCTTCGTCGAATCCCCCACCATCTCAGCACCCTTCGAGTTCTCTATCCTCTTCGCGTGCTCCCATTATTCCAAAGTCTCGTCCAGTGACGGCCGTCGATCCTCTACCTGGTTTCAATCCGTTCTCCCCCGTCAAGAACAAGAATCGTGGCAAGCAGAAATGCCAAGACCCCTCGACGTCGTCTGCCTCTCACCTGTCCAAGGCGCCGTCTTCCGTCAATCCTTTTGCCACTCCATCAAAGCATAAGCCAGATCATAGAGACCCTCGCACCCCATCACCAGATCCCTTCCCGCTTATCGCACAAGCCCATGCGAGAGACGACTTGACCCCATCTCATGACCCGCCAGTGGACAGGGCAGTGTCGCGTGCGCGTAAGCGCTTACGCGGGGAGCCCGTCTCGCCGTCACCTAATAAACAGAAACGCCAGCGTCTTGGTATATCTGCTGTGTTCCCCGTTCCTGAAGTGGACCAATCGTCCGATAGCGAAGACCATCTTGATCTTGCACACGGTGCTATGAACGCGTCTTCCATCGACGATTCTCCAGTGAAAGCTCCTGCTGGGGGCAAATCATTCAAGCTATTGTTCGAAGATGCATTGCCAACCCTGAGTTTACCCAAGAATACCAGTGAGCCTGCGCCACCCTCTCACACCAAGTTGAACACGCTGGACTCGCATTTTCCACGTGCTTCTCGCGATCCTTTTACTCAAGCACTTTCAAAAAATGGAAAATTTGGCGATATCAAATCTGCCATCGCCTCGAGTTCGAGTCATCAGCTGACCGCAACTTGTGTCGCATCATCGTTCCCAACCCGTGTCGGCGAGGCTGGCGCTAGTCCAACTGATGGTATGGGGCGTCCCATCCGATCTAAAGTTGTCTCCGCGGAGTCTGTCGTGCCTCACAGAACCGCCCAGACTAAGTCATTGGCGAAGCGTGGCCTGGAGGAGGGAGAACTTGCAGACAACAAAACACACCAGGGTGACGCACCAATCTCACGTGGTTCCTTAGTACCCCCCTCTCCACCTCCTGGTGCCGTGTCTCACGCTGCACTGAGTAAGCCGAAGGGCGGAGTGCAGCAACGCCGCAAGAAACCGAGAGTTGAACTCGAACCAAGCGAGGACGAGGACGATAGTTTAGATGACATTACAGTTAAGGTGGTCGCTGGCATGCATCGCAAACCATCTCATCGAGGTCCCGATGATCTCGACTGGGATCCATTAATAGACCTTCATGCCCATGACCGCGACTCAAGTTTCAACGCCGAGCATGACGCAAATCGTCACGAGTCTGGCACATTTAGTGTGGACCTACCTGATAATCTTCGCCGCGTGTTGGCCATTTCTCCACCAGGAACTCAGAACAGCAAGGAGGAACGTGTTGTCCGCTGCCTCTTGTATGGTGATCGGGTTGGTCACTATGACGCTTCCAAAGGGGGTGACATCTGGGATGTTGGAGAGGGCAATGACGGTGTGCGCGCCGACACCGAAACAGAGGACGATTGGGAAGGTGAACCCGTCCCGTGGGAGGTCGGAGAGTTGTAGCCCTCGTAGCGTATGTCCGTGTGTCCCCGGCGCGTCCCATTTCCAATGCCTCATATCACTGTATTTCACGCAATATTTACTCGTATCTTTTGCAGAATCACCCCCTTGAGGGCCGCAGGAATGAGTATGGCATGTATTCCACGTGTCGCATGGGCACTACCTTCCGTCGTCGGCTTCCCCGACATTCTGTCATGCTTGGTATCGTACGCATGGGGTAAGCCCCGATGCCTTCCAGCACGTAAACCGTGCTCTAGTGACAGCCAGATAGCATTTTGCGTTGTGGCCTGGACATATTCCACTTGCTTCCCCTGCCTCACTTGGGGCACACCCCATACGCGTGTTTCTCCTCCGTATCTCGATGCAGGAGTGTGGCTCGGCTCTCCACCGGCTCATCGAAACACATAATTGGTTGCTTCAAACAGCCCTCTTCCTCCTGCTTGCACAGGTCATGTTGCGTGTTGTGAACGCAGCAAATGGCTGTAGTCTACTATTTAACTACCTTGCACGCTCACAAGCTACGTATTTCACTACGCTCTGACCCCTTGTATCACTTCCTTGAATCCCGTAGCTCGAAGAACGAGGCAACACCCTTAACATCTCCCGCACTGCGTCAATTGACGAGCATACAATGCTTCCCATTATTCTTCGTGACCCGGATGCAGCGCAGAAGCTGCTCGACACCATCATCGACAGCCCTGCCGGGCGTCGTTCTATTTCCAGGCTTGCCCGAACTTGCAAAGCCATGTGCGAGCCGGCCTTGAACGTTCTGTGGAGGGAGATGGATTCGCTCCTCCCTCTCATTGGATTGTTCCCAAGCAATCTGTTGAAACGAGCCCGCCGCCCGGGACTTGGCTTGGCGAGTCAAACCCGTCAGTAACTGATCATGTCTGACTCTCATCTGCAATAGGCTAAGGCGCCGAACCCTGAGGACTGGGACCGACTCCTCGAGTACGGTAAACGTGTTCGCCGCATTACATATGTCGAGTCTTCAAGCGTCTCGCAAGCCATATTTGCGACTATCAGTGACCACAGCCCAGTCAGCTACATCTTACCTGAGTTGCAGCAGCTTGTCTGGAAAGTCGAATCTGCGACTGCATTGGAAGCTTCTATGCTGTTCATGAATCCCGAATTGCAAAACCTCGTACTAGAGGTCGGGAATAGGGCCCTTAAATTGGATGAATATCTCTCCGAGGTCTGCCAGCGCACACAGCTCACAGCCTTCTCGTTCACCTCCCCCACCCCCCTGCCTCGGAATTTCACCGACTTGCTGCGTTCTCAGAACACGTTGGAGAGATTGGTTCTAGTTGCCCCTGGTGCGCTGTCCGCTCAAGTCGGACAATGGGCAGCTTCTCTCCCCAGTCTTCACTCGCTTGAGCTGGACCTCACTAGTCGATCAGTTATCGCTGTAGAAGGTTTCTTTGACGATATTGTCCCTTCCGGGGCCAGCACCCCCAGCGAAGCGTCATCCGACAGTGAGATTGATTTCACCGAGATTCGCAAGTCTTCACTTCGCCTCACCGGCGACCTACCCACTCGCGGTGTCTTCAGCGACCTTCAGCATCTTTCTCTGACGGGGGAAGTGTCCAACATTGCGGTGTTTTTGAAGCACATCACCAGCCAGCTCACCGCCTTGGAGCTAGTTATCGAAGATCCACCGGAGATGGCAGACTGGCAAGATCTCTCTTTCATACTCTCCGAGCGCTTCGGTCAGTCCTTGCGGTTCCTGCGGATTACAGCCACCAGCTCGTCGCGCTTCAATGAGCTGGTACGGTCGACGTCTCGCGCTGGCGATCCACTATCACGTCATCTTCCTCTTCAGTATCTCACCTCCTTCCCCTATCTCATCCGTCTCGAGATTGACCTACCAGAATCAACTCTTTTCCGCAACGAAGACCTACGCTGTGTTGCGAAAGCTTGCCCCAATATCGAGACGCTTAGGCTGTGCCCTATGGCTCGCTTTTCTGGACCTACAGGGCCTGGTGTAACCCTCGAGGGGGTCTCCACTCTTACTCAGAATTGCAGGCGACTTCACACTCTTGCTCTTGTGTTGGACGCGCAGACGGGGTCTGAGGAGACCTTGAGCTCCCTCGAGGTGTCCTCGAGGTCACTTCTACGGCTCCACGTAGGTCATTCAGTGGCGAATGATCCGCTGCACGCCACCATACTGCTTAGCCACCTTGCACCGCACCTGGAGAGTTTGAAATGGTTCCACGAGAAGAACCGGCCGGGCTATGCGGAAGCCAATGCGCATGGGTGGCAAAAGGTGTTTGATTGGTTACCACATCTCCAAGGCGTCCGCCTCATGGAGAGGATGAGAGTTGCTGAAATGGAGGTTAAAAGGCCGGCGATGAAAGATCAGAGTGTGGATGCGACGGACAAACGCACCTACAAAGACAAGTTCGCCCACGTTCGGCCCAAGACTGGTGAAAGAGCAATTCAGTCTACACCATCGCTCGTCGACAGGATGACGCAAGTTAAACCTGACTTACTTTCTGTCTTTGTCGATGCCACGCCACGATACGTTGAAACCCAAGTCGACGCGACGCCACAAGTGACTCACAAGTCAGTTGGTGTTGAGTCCGTGACGACTGACGCGGGGATCGATGCAACGCTCCCAGCGGAAACTAAACACGGGGACAGACATTATCGCGAACTTTCGAACCCCTTCTACCACAAATATGACCTACATGCTATCCCTTCCGTTGTTCCCGCAGTCCTGACCGGGCTGCTCGCCTTCGCATGCCGCCTTTTCATTATGTATCCTCTCACGATCCCAAAACATATGCTCGACAAGTCATTATCTATGCTCCATGCCGAAAAAGCGAATGGTGATGAGCCTTCGCACGAAAACCACGAGCTGCAAGACTCGCTACCGTGCTCGATCTCGACGACGACGGAGCTCCTGGACCATGAGATAGCACCTGTTTGTCTATGATCTCTATTCTGCTACGGACATTTTTACTCATATAGTACATGCTGGTGCTGGCACTTGTTGTAGGGGTACTTTCACGAATATAACTATAACGCAGACTGGAACGGAGAGCAGCCAAGTGAAATACATTGCCAGCACGAGTGCAGCAAGAAACAGGGGAGTTCTCAGAAAGGACATGAGCAAACAGTGATAAACATCTTTGAGAGGACGCGTCAGTTCACGCCGAGCTTGTCATACCGTCTTGAAGTCATGGCAGACGTAAAGAAACAAGAGAGAGATTTCTCACAAGAGGTCGATACTCTGATACCAGAAGCTACTTCTCTGTGCAAGGTGTGTGCTCCCGTTGTGTCGTGCGTGCAACGTTGGCCTCATGGAACCCTTAGTCGGGAATGCTTTCCGAGGCACTCGACAAGCTGTTCGTTCTCGAGAAACAAACAAGAAACGTAGGGCAGAGTACGACCTATCGATGCTGGCGGGCTGATCTCTCGTATAGGCTTCCGACCTCTCATCCACCACGCGACTAGCCAAAGCAGCTTTAGGTTTATGTCATGAAGCACAGGACTATGTTCAGCTGAATGCCACGATCAACTTACTATCCAAGAAACACGGCCAATTCAAGGGCGTCATTCAGGCAATTGTCGAACAGGCTATTGCATGGTTACCAGAGCTTAAGCAGCGTGAGGGTGATACCAAATGGCTAGAGCTAGTCGAAACCCTTCGGACAGTCACCGAGGGCAAGGTATAAGAATACTGTTCCTTTGGCAAAACTCTGGACTCATCAACACGCCAGATCTTCTTGGAAACACCTCGTGCACGCGTTACCCTTCTTTTATCTCACTACCACGAAGCCCTTGCAAGGCAGCCGTCAGCAACTCCCTCCTCCCTCAAAGAATCGCTGCAAACGGCGTCCGACCTGCTGTCTGATTTGCAAGTCGAAACCTACTCCTCTATGGAACGGAGAGAGAAGACAGAGTTCATCTTGGAACAAATGCGATTACTCATTGCCCTTGCACGATTGAAAGACAGTGAGGTAGCGCGCAAGGACGCGAAAGAGGCTAAGGCGGGCCTTGGCGATGGGGAACCGGAATGGGTCAAAGCAAAGGTTGGCGGCCGCAAGGTTAACGAACCTTTCCTTAAGGAAAAAGAGAACGAAGTACGGGCCTCTTCCTCTCCATTGACTTGGCTTACTCAAGTGCGGTCCTAGGATCTCAAGCTCAAGTTTTATGACCTCATGATTCAACAAGCTTTGCGTCAATCAGCGTACTTGGATGTTGCAAAGTACTATGAGAAGGTTTGGGATACACCCTCAATCAAAGAAGACGAGAGCAAGAGTCGGGCGGTAAGTATCATCGATGTCCCTCCATGGAACCTTTCATAAGCGAACTCTAGGCTCTCGAACACATCGTATATTACGTCGTTCTTGCATCCCATGACAACGAGCAATCGGACATGTTGCACCATTTATTCGCAAACCCGGCGCTCGAGAAGTTGGAACTCCATTTGTGCGCCGGATGTCCGCCTTATGATTGATTACCACTGATTCCATGCAGTAACCTTGTAAAATCTTTCGTCACACGTGAGCTGATGCGATGGCCAGGCATCGAGGCGATATATGGACCTTTCCTACGGACGACACCTGTTTTTTCTGTTGCCAAACAATGGGAGGATCTACACACTCGCGTCATAGAACATGTACGTATCAAAGCAAGCGGCGTATATGTCTATGTTGACAGTTCCCGCAGAATATTCGCGTAGTTGCGCAATACTACACCCGGATTACGTTGTCTCGTCTAACGACCCTCCTTGATCTAACATCGCAACAGACCGAGGAAACCCTTGCTCGCTTGGTTGTCTCAAAAACTATCTGGGCTCGAATAGACCGTCCAGCTGGTATCGTGAACTTCAGGAGTAAGCGTAGTACTGAGGACGTGATGAATGACTGGAGTTCAGATATGCAGAGGTTATTGGGATTGGTCGAGAAGACTTGGATGGGTATGAATGCAGCTCTGGCCGCTCAGTCACGGGTAAAGGCATAGTTAATATTCACTATGTGTAGAGGAGTGTACTGCTGCAAGCCCCATGGACCACCATCCGGATCAGTGCAATATTCGTAGGAAATCTGCGCTGGCTTTTAAATTCTGCGAATTGCCCGATGGCACCTTTGAATCGTCTGATATTGATGAGGAAGGCAATGACACATTAGTGAACATATGCTTTGGTCGTTCACCCTGTTCTTGCCGTTTGGCATATTCATGTCCTCTGCTCCAAGTGTTGCCCATGCCGCTGTCGATGTTGAGGATTGCTCTCCAACGCTTGCGAGCCAAGAGTGCTCCCTCGTCAAGCGCTCGCTTGCGCTCGGGGGCTTTGTAGGCGATGTCCTCCTTCTCAAAGGTCCTGTCAACCTCAGAGGGAAAGACCATGCCATAAGCCTCTGCTTCCATGCGAGCAAATGAGCTAGCAATATCGTGCTCTACACGAAGAGAGCGGAATTCCGCAACAGCACGAGTATAAGCCACAGCCAACGACACTTTGCGATGCTTGTGGAGGTTGGCCGCAAATTGTACCGCACTTGAAAGAGACTCATTAGCACGTAAAAGGAC
>Ga0307516_10009637_pt1 | contig 10744 bp, 3 predicted proteins | sample 19_EM_MG_FD_203310 | JGI IMG/M metagenome (GOLD analysis project Ga0307516, IMG submission 203310) | Populus trichocarpa ectomycorrhiza microbial communities from riparian zone in the Pacific Northwest, United States - 19_EM | ecosystem: Host-associated > Plants > Roots > Unclassified | place...
ATTTTGGCGTATAATAATGGTGTGATGGACCGAGAAGAAATACCCGAGTACTGGAAAACAAAACAAAACAAAACTCCCACTCATCATCATAAAAAAAACCATTAATTCCCCCATCAGAACCACTCTCCTCGAGATGCAGTTCCCGGAAAATAAATTCTAACCGGATATCACATTTCCACAGAATCAATACTTAAAACACCGGCAGGTTAGCAATAAAAAATCAGAAAAATAAATAAATAATCAAATAGAAAATAAATTATCTCACTAACATGTTAGTGGGATCAATATTTCCAAAAGCGTAAGCAGCAGCACGACCTGAATATGAATAACCTGCATGCCTAAAATTTCCATTTTCCATGAAAAAATAATAATTATATATATAAAAAAGGAAAAATGCAATCAAATTGATAAAAATTAAGGAAAAAATGATTAATAGTAAGAAATATACGGAGCAATAACACCGCGCACATCAGGAGATTTCGTTAATCCAGTATCACTTAGCCATCCCTCAAGCTCTTCTTCTAGTTTTTTAGCTAAAGAAACAAAATTAAAAAATCATAATTATAATTGATTAAAAAAAATTCAAGAAAAAATGCAAAGGGAGAGAGTGAGACTTACGGTCGTCGGTGTACCAAGAACCAGCATGGGATGCTCTTCTGATTTTTTCCATTTTTTTCAGAAATTTGAAGAAAACCCTATTTAAAAAAAAAAAAAAAGAGAATTCTTCTTGATTTTTTCTCTTTTTTTAATCGAGAAGAGTGAGATGGAAGAGATCAAACAGGCAGTGTGGTAATATTGTTATTTTTCTGAGTATCTTTCACTGTTGTTATCTCTACTTTCATTTGTTGTTTATTCCTCATATCAGAACGCACAAAAAGTTGGAGCAAACTAAATTCATTAACGATGCCCAGAAGTAATAGATGGCGCTTTTAAGAACAAAGAAGAAGCAAAAAAGGCGTCCGGAAATGAGCCAGGTGTGGAAGTGACACCATCAGCTGGTTCCTTCTCTCTTCCTGCCTCCAAGTCTTTCACAGTCAATGAGAGTCATTTCTTTTCAGACTCCGGCCCACCGGGAAAAGGAAGCATAGTTAATTTCCGCTTGGTTGTTCAATTTCTCCATTCTCAACAGCACCACAACCTCTCATACACGTTACTTTTGCCTTTTCTTTTCCTTTTCCTTTTGCTTCAGTTATCTCAACCTCTCCTTCCTCTTCTGTTGGGGCCTTCCAGCGTTTGTTTAAATAATGGATGCTTAGAAGTGGCATTGAAGAGAGAAGGAAGAGAGGAGGAAAAAACGCGTTGGCAAAGAAGTCAAGGTTTGGAAGTTACACCGTCTGGTTCTTTCTTCGTCTCTTTCACAGTCAATTTATAATTTTATATACATGAAGTTAATTTGGGACAGCATGGATTTCGCTTCTCCTGGGCCCAGTTTTGGGACCTGTCATTGAAAATTCACTCTTGGTCTGCATGGAGTTAATTTTCTCTAAATATAAGGCCTGCTACAGTCTTTCTAATTGGTAACGTGCTAGATGTTTTTTTAAAAATAGTTTTTAATTAAAAATATATTGAAATAATTTTTTTAATTTTATTCTTGAAATCAATATATTAAAATCATAAAAAAATATAAAAAAAATCAATTTAACATCTTTTAAGATGAAAAACAACAGTCACATTATATCAATTTTTTGTTAATATATTTGCCTAGATATAGATAATTTTAGGTTGGTTCGTTGACTAAAGAGAGTTTGTCTCATTCTTTGATCTTTTCAATTCAAATTTTGAAATCTGTACTCATGTGGGTTCATGTTCAACCAATGGCTCATGTGGGCTGCTCTAAACTAGCTTCGAAATGACCACAAACAATGCGAAAATGGAAGGTAGAAGACACATTTTGATTTGATTTGATTATCCAAGTTCTGACGAGTGTGGTTATTACTCCATTGTAGAGTAAGAACTTTGCCAGACTACACCAGCTAAAACGAAGTGCACAACAACACTGCCAAAGGGCTTGCGATTTGGAAAATTCTGACTGGAATGGTTACAAGCTCCTCCCACCCCTATTAATTCTCTCCTTAATATCACAAGGATCTCCACCCATCTCCTCGGCGGCATCGACTTTCTCTCGAAGATTATAATGAGCTAGAAGTTCTCAAGACACTGTGCTAGTTCATCAAATGTAGCAAGAAAAGTTTTCATGCATCACCGACTCTTACTCAAACTAAGAGACTAAGAGTATATATATACACTAATGCCATTAAATTCTTGTCTGGAAAAAAAATAACCTCTGGATTCACCATCGTTAATGTAGTCTGCTCTTAACTAACTTTGCTGTGAGCACATACAAAGCAAAAATAAAAGGTAGAAGACACATTTTGATGGGATTATCTTTGTTTCGACGAGCATAGTTATACTCTATTGTCGAGAAAGAGCATTGCCAGACAGCCCCAGCCAATCCCAAGTTCTCAACAAGACTGCCAAAGGGCTTGCGACTCCGGAAATTATGACCGGAATGCCGATAAAAACAGGGTGGTAGGCTCCCTCCATCTGTCGTGATCCCTATTCCTTTCGAGCCTCGCGAATGAGATCGACAACAGAAAGAAGCAAAGCTAGAAATGCCACTACCATGCCCATCAATACAAAACCCAGTTCGTCAAAAATTGCAGATATACCCTCTAGAAGTAAGCTTGTGATTAGTGACGTCCACTCATTTGTTTCCTACACCACACGGGTTATCAACAATATACTCAAAAACTAAAGGAGCGGCTATTTTTGTTATTAAAATAACTAAGATGCAGTTCTTATGCTTGCAAATGATCTCTATTACACGAACTGTTCAAGAATTTATCAAATTACATTAGGGAAACTAGAGAATAACAATTACCTCTGCTTGCTGTTGAAGAGATTGAAAATAGTGGATGACTTCATCAAGCAAGAGAGCCTTCCCACCGGAAGGAAATAACCTGATACCACCATACATTGCATTATTTGTTTGTTCTTAGTGGTGTAGCTGAATTGATGTGGCCCGGTGACCTGTCTATCGAGAGGAAGGCAAGGTTTGTTGTCATGATCCTAATCCTAATCCCGAGTTCATGACTGGCAACGCAGGAATGATATCAGCGGGACACTATTTTTATGTTAAACCTCAGAACGTATATATTATAAACAAAATTTTATAAAATTCACGCAACATTTTGTAAAGTTACAAAATATTATATTATTCAAAACTAATAAAATCAAATATTATTTCAAAATAATTCATAATACCCATTACATTTTTAAAATTAAAACTTTAACTACAACAGTGTAATAGTGGAGTGTCCAAAATATCGAATCAAAACTAAAAGGAAAGCCTCGCGAAACAAGCAAAACATACCAACCAAAACTGAAGAAGCAGGAACACTCAACAAAGTCCACATGTTAACAGAAACTAAGAACCTGAAATAATATTAAAAATAAGGGGTGAGTTCAACCAACTCAGTGAGGGAATAACATTTAATATACATTTTAGATATTAATAGTTTGCAAGTCGATTTATCTTGATATACATATACATACTAAGCATATTATCATAACATAATAGAATACATGTCAGATATTAGATGACACCCGAAAGTGACCAGATGACACTCAAAGGTAACTACTGCAGGAGAATCAGTCGCCACAGCCTGATACCTCTCTCACCAGCTAGGTATACAGAATATTATGTGCACATAGACTAACTACTCTTTGTTAGTATGGAGTTACTGACAAGTCCTATATCAAGGCATAATAGATATTTGCATAATTATCAAAGCAATGTATCATATTGAATAGACTTTAGTTAAACAGAATGCGAATGCAAATTCAAGTATAGATAAGTGCTAGGAAAATAAAGCAACAAATATAAATATTCAAGAAATTAACTAGTTGTACTCATCATATAAACAACATGCATATTTATTTATATTACATGCATATTAAATATTATCTCACTCACTCGAAGAAAATATAGAAGTAAAAGGAATATCAGATGAAAGACCCAAAAATCTTATTGAGAATCATTAGAAGTACCTACAACGAATATATAGAATATACTAAAAAACAACTTAAAACAACACAAATAAAAGAATCCAATGCATAAAAAAAATTAGGTTAGTCTTCTAAGTTTAGGGACTAAAATGATAATTTTTAGAAATTAGAGACCAAGACATAATTTTACCAGAATTAGATGATCAAACTGTAAATATCAAAAATACATAATCATACTGAAATTTCACCCATAATCCATCCTCAACTCTTTCCAAAATCTCAATTTATGTTCCAGGGACCAAATTGTGATTTTCCAAAGTTTAGGGGCTAAACTATAAATATCCAAAATGGAGGGACTAAACTGAAAATTACACAAATCAATTATCAAACCGAGATTCATCATCCTTGACCTTATAAGAATACTGTCCAGAATTCCAAAATACAGTTCAGGGGTCAAATTATATTTTTTCAAAGTTTAAGGACTAAACTATAATTTTTATAAATCAATGACTAAAATAAAATTTTATCATTTTCAACCTCAAGACCATTCTGTCCAGATTTTCCAGCAAAGTTTAAACAAATTTCTTAACCCATAACAAATCAATTAAATAAAGTAATTCACAAATCCTTATTTATAACAAGTAATAACACATTCAAAATCAATCACTTAACCTTAAACCTATAATAATCATGAATCAATCTTAACAACATAAACTTCAAATCTTTATAAACCCTAATTTCTTCTTTAATCCTTCCATAAATAAACCATAATCGAAAATAACATGAGAGGGACCACTTACTTGATACTTTTACCTTTCTTGAATCTAAAAATTCAAGATTAAAAATTGAAATTCTTGATTTGATGAAGGAGGATCATAGCAACCACAAGAATTAGAAGAGAGAAAAACAATTCTTTTATAACTTTTTCTTATATAATTAACTTAAGTTAAGAGCTTGGGTTTGGATAAAAAATTTAGGTATTGCATTTCTAAATTAACCTTGTCAAAACTAGGTAATATAGCAAGTTAATTTATTATCTAGATAACTTTATCAAATTTATATCCGATTTAATCCGGCCAATTTTAACAATTTTTTTTTAAATAAATTGTTGTCCAAAACAATGACTTGATTTAGTTTCAATTTTTTTTAAAAAAAAAAATTCCTAGTGTCCCATGACTCGGGTGTTGGTACTTGTATAGTACCTATGTGTAAGCACTTGATTTTAGAGTCATTATAATTAAAAAAAAAATAAGAGAATTGTATATTGCATTCTGTATCATATTTCTAATTACACTTCAATTTTAGTGTAACCCAGTTAATAAGTTGGCCATAGGGATTGTCCTAAGCCTTTCTCTGTTCTTACGGATATTCAAGGGCAAAGAACAGAACTGAGTCCTCAGTTTTGTTCAAGTCAACGCCTGCAACACCCCATCTTCACATTGTGTTCAGCAAATAAGCAGGCAGCTAACATTGAGACTAATCAGAGAGAGACTGAAAGATGCAACACAAAAACACCACTTAAACCAACATTGCTTTATGTCATTCAAAACGAACAAATTGTTATACAAGAGAAGAGAGCAAACTAGCAAATCTTTAACAGGCACAGCCTCTACAGATGACAAACATGATGGTTTTTATTGTTTGAAATTAACAAATCAATCATATACCCCACCCCACTATTTCAGCTGTGAATTACAGCAACTACACTGTAGGGAAAAAATAAATCGAAAGTGGCTTTTATAACCAGCTTCACAACCCAATCACAAAAATGACTCACGTTTCAAACCAGGACTATGGAAACTTCCATTATTTGCCTTCCGGAGCAAACAATGTGCTGAGTGTAACAGTATAGAACAAAAAATACCTGCAATCACAAAGAACCAAAGAGCAATTCCGGTCAGCACCAACATATTCGTTAAGGTATGTCAAGCACAATTCATACGTAACAGAACCAGTAACTTGGTAAGTAATTGACAACAGAAGAGGTGGGAAAAATAAGTTAAAAGAACTCCAGATAGAAATCCCACAAATAAAATTGAAGCATGCATTTCTAGTCAGCACACCTCTTCAGGATTAACAGAAGATTCAATCCCTAGCCTTTTGAGACACTGAGAAACATTCAAAGCAAATCAAGAAATGAAAGGATAGTAGAATGTCCAGTCCATCTTACATAACCCAAGATATCAAGGATGGCTTTCAAGAACAAGACCCTATTAGTAGACATGAATCATCAATGCCCAAATTAATTCCATCAATTCAGTACCTAGCTGCCGTTTGATTCTCCATAAACTGTATGCATCCCTACCTCAAATCTTGAAATGTATCTTACCATCAATCCAAGGTTGATAAAATGACCCTGACCCAAGGTCAGAGGATCATTCTCATTTTTCACCTGGCTCTGATTAAACCAAATGGTCTCCAAGGAGAAGGTTTTACCCAAAGCATGAAAATCACAGCATATCACTTATGATTTAAGAGTAAAGAGCCTCATGTTTGAGGAAAGAAAACAGGAAGTAAATTCAAGAGTTTTTGTCGCAAATGGAAAGTCAATTCTGCTTCCAAACAACATAATACCAGTTCAGTTGTTGCCATTTTTTTTGCTGATGATATCATAGACACTTCTCTTTACTCTAAATTGCTATATATTAAGGAGATGCTACCCCAACATTATCACATTCCTCTCCTGAACTTGTACTTTAGTTTCTTATAACGTCATGAATTCAGCTCTGTAGACAGATCAAGGTTCATTTTGCAGGCACATGTATTGCTATAAATCCCATTTCCCAAGGCATGCTAGCTGAAACTCCCATTCCTGTTAACATTTACCACTTCTTCATATAGATATTCCAAAAGAAATCAGATCTGAATACCACGTTCATTGTTCTCAAAAGAAAAATGAAATTGTGTTTAGCATGCTATTGTTTAAGCCTATAACTAAATCATGTTAAAAAAAGAAGTCCAGTATCTCAAACAATTAAAAGATCGTGTAAAGATGGAATTATCTCCTTTAGGAAGTAAAGTAACAGAAATAGACATACCTATCTCGACTTGTAGCCATGTAGTTTCTGCAAAATGAAGAAATGAAAATTGAAGCATTTGCCCGATGCCCCTAAACATTATCCAACTATCAACAAAAAAATCAAACGTGCTCCAGCATATCATGAAGTTTTGGAACCCTTCGACGAAACAATGGCTCTAGCCTGAAAGATGGAACACCAATCTCCCACCTCTTCGCATCATACATTTCATTCCATGCCTGTACAATCTCGTCAACTTTGAATCCCAAACCTGCAACAATAGAAGAGTGTTAGCATTAATATACATTTTAAACTTCTCCATAGTTAACATATAAAGTACAACCAGAAAGAAGCATTATTGTGCAGTCTTTGTATGTTACCTTCAAGTGCGGATGAATTTGAACAATGGTTCTTTATCATAACAGCTATATCTGTTGGAGAAGCTCCAGCAAGTTCAAACTTCTCTACTGAAACCTCTAAACATTCTTCCCAAGTTGGTAGCTCTAGCTTATATTCCACCACAGATCGCTCGTACAGCATGGTACCCCATAAGAGGTATATCTGTGAACTCATGTTAGATGCTTGCTCTGCAGCTTCTTCAGGAGATGGATCTCTCAATAGCCCATCCAAATCCATTTTCTGCAACTGGTCTTTATATTTGTCAAATTTGGATAGTCCATTTAGACGCTGCTCTTCCATCTCTTCCCACATTTGCATACCCCTCTCCATGCTGTCCTCAGCCTTGTTATAAAGATCCAGGACCTCCTCACAAGGCCCGCTTTCCAAATCAATCTTGCTCCCGATAGCATGGTACCAGCAAAGCTTTGCTTGCTCAAACTGCTGTTGGCCAAGAGCAAGAAGGCCTTCATAGAAGTCAGGTTTGATCCTCAAAGCTTCCTGGTATCTCGTTCCTGCTTTCATATATTCTTTCTTGGCCCACTCGTATGCAATCTTAACCTGTGCAAGTACAGACTCCCTTGATCCATCTTCTGAAAAGAAAATCCGTTTCCTTGCCCTTGACATGTGAACATTTCCCCAATTGAACAAAGCCAAAGCTGCCATCTCTTGGAACTTATCTGCAGCAATATCAAAAAGCTCTTGGGCTTCTTCACTAGTAACAGTATCCTCCATTGCCTCTGAGTATAACTTCATCCCCAGTTCATGAAGATCCAAGAATGAATCAGAATCAAACCCAACATGGTTCTTAAACAATCGTGCAAATTGAACAATCCAATCATCAATACGATTTGACCCTTTCTCAACTTCTACACTTTTCCCCACATTTCCATTCTCTACAACATCACTTGTTTTCTTAGCATCCTCATGCACCTCCTCTTCAATTTCCATCCCCTCATAAGCTGGTTCTTGATCAAGACTAACTTCAACAACATAGAACCTAAGAGACCCCTGTGCACCACTTGATGATTCAGCTAACCTTAGTTCATCGTTGGTAGTAATTGTAATCAAATCACCTTCCGGGTCCCTGTACTTCATAAGGACACCGTTCAAGCCAGGAAACCTATCCCGAACTATGTCTCTTAGTAATCCAATGCTACAATTCGCAGGTAATCGTGCCATTCTAATATCCTCCCCAAACACCAGCTTCACTGTCTTGTCTATCACTTTCTCCTCCTTGACATCTTTGGTAACCACCTTTTCTTCCTCAATAGTCTTCATAACTACCTCTTTATCCTTAACAACAGGACTCACCTTCTTCTCCCGCACAACTACCTTATCCTTATTCTCCACCTTCTTCTCTTCTACTTTACCGCCAATTTTCTTCTCCTCCCCTTTACCACTAATCTTCTTCTTCTTCTTTACCTTTTCTTTCACCACTTTACGCAAGCGTGCCACCCCAGTTTCGTCCACGTTATCCAACCCAATTAATTTCTCGTCAAAACTAATACCCTTTTCACTCATTGCCTTCTTAACACTCTCCAATATCTCCAACCCCGTCATATTATTAGGTTCCATACTCAATACATTATTAACATCCCTAAAAGCCAAATCCAATCTATTCAGAGCCTCATAACACCTAGCTCTTTTCAACAAAGCTTTGCTATATTTTGGCACAACCTCTAAAGCTAAATTACATTCAATGATTGCTCGAGGATACTCACCAAGACCCATTTGCATGTAGCAAGCAGCCATGTTGGTGCGTAGATAAGCCACATCAATATGGTTTCTTGGTAGTAGCTTGAGGGCTTTTTCGTACTTCAGCATGGCACCTTCATGATCTCTCCTTTGAAAGAGCTTGTTGCCTTCTTCTTTGAGCTCTTGAGACATGTTAATGAAAATTGCCGTGTCTTCATCAAAGGCCTTTGAGGATTTGGTTTGCCTCATGTCACCGGTTGTTCTCGGTGATGCCGGCGGCGTTGCTGTTCCCGGATTCTTCTTTTTACCAGTTGGCTTTCCCATTAGATTACAAATTTAGAAACTTCACAGGAATCCAATAAAACCCTTTCCAAAATCAAAGCTTTAGTATTAACTTTGATTTTGATTTTGTTTTTTAATCAAAACCCACTTTGCTAATAATAGAAAAAAGGTAACAAAAACAGAAGAGAAAATAGAGAATCAAGAGAAAGAGGAAATGGGAATCTGATTAAAACATTCAAAAATCGAAGCTTTAGTATTAGCTCTGATTTTTTTATAAAAAAAAATCAAAACCCACAAACTAAATAAACAGAAGCCAAAAACCCGAGAATCGAGCAAGAACTTGAGAATTCCAAATTGGAATCTAAACGAACTTTATATATTCAAAATAGGTGCAATGAAGAAAAAAGACTTTTATTACTCTTTTGTAATAGTTTCAGACAGACTGTGTGTGTTTTAACGGAGAGGATTTTGGTTACAGAGACAAACGTGTAAAAGGAAGGACATTTTATTCACCTACAAGGTGTTCCTTTTTTTTTTGTCCAGGTAAACTATATCTTAACCCTATAAAATTTACAAACTCTCCACTTTAGTCCATAGTTTAAAATTTTCTAATATTAACAATAATTTTCAAAATGTTAGGATATGTTCTTGACATTTAAAATAGTTAATATAAATTTCAATATCTGGTATTTTTTATAGTTGAGGAGTCATCCTCAATCACCTCTAATGAGGATTTAAGAACCCTAAATCTATCCCTTCATATTTTTTATACTCAAATTCAATTTTGTGATGATTGAAAAATATCAAAAACAAATATTTTAAGAATATAAAACCCCAAAGTTTAAAGCAAATATTCATCTTTGTAATGGCATGAAAAGACGGTGGAAACACTAAAAATAAAAATCTCGTGAATATGAAATAATAAGTTTTCTTATTGAGTAAGTTTTCATGATTACTATATTTAATAATATTTTAAAAATAACCTAATTTTATATTATTTTAAAGTTTTTAAATATCTTTATTATAAAAGTCTCGTCTATAGAAATTTGGAAGAAAATAATTTCCTGAGCTATTTAACAATCAAGGGTTAATAGTGGGAAAGTTAAGAAACAAGGGTTGAAAGTAAAACATTTCTGAAACTATAAGGGCTGAAGTATAGTTTACCCTTAATTTCTTCTCTCCTAGGGTTTCGTGCTCATTCTCTAGGAAGAAAACAAAAGTCAACGTGTTTCAGGAGAGATGCTATCTTAGCCGCTAATACTTCCCAATTTGGAGAGTGGAGTAACGCGCCACTTGCATAATGCTAGACAACGTGGGGTTGTGGTGGTGTTATGGGCTGGCAG
>Ga0307516_10009638_pt1 | contig 10743 bp, 12 predicted proteins | sample 19_EM_MG_FD_203310 | JGI IMG/M metagenome (GOLD analysis project Ga0307516, IMG submission 203310) | Populus trichocarpa ectomycorrhiza microbial communities from riparian zone in the Pacific Northwest, United States - 19_EM | ecosystem: Host-associated > Plants > Roots > Unclassified | place...
GTCCTCAGGTGGCGGAGCCGTGGAGGCAGACGCAGAGGCGGACTCGACAGAAGGAGGTACCGGGGATGCGGGCATTCGCAGTGTGCCTTTACGGAATTCGATGTGACCCAAAACCCAGTCAATCAACAGATTGTAGTGGGTGAGCCAGCTATGTCCGAGGACCAGCACGCAGGAGGAATCCAGCGGAGTTACGTAGAAAGTTTTGGAGTTGACTTCACCTGTGGAGAACTGAATGTCGAGTTTGATGGCTTTGGTAATGAAGGTGTTCGTAGAACCGTCTAGGAGGCGGAGTTCAAGCGGAGTGATCACGTAGGTTTCAAGAGAGTGTTTATTAACAAAATTGCTATCTATGAAACAGTGGCTAGAGCCAGAGTCAACGAGAGCGGAAACAGGAGGAATAGCGACAGGGGACGTAATTGAGACGGAAGGCATAAGGGAGTTGGGATCGGAGAGAGCGGACGCGTTGAGGCGTAACTCCGTAGGTGCACAGTCGGAGTCAATGCAACCCCCAGCTTGTGCGGAGTTCTGGGAGCTGCTGTCTAATTTTTTGACTCCGCAGCAGCGGGAGTCATGGCCTTGGCAGCGCGGGCCTTGGCCTTAGAGCTCTTGGAGGTGGACTTTGGACAGTCCCTAGCCATATGGCCTGGCTGCCCGCAGAACATGCAGAGCTTGTCCTTGATGCGCCGCTGGCGCTCTTCCTCGGTCAATTTGCCATCTTTTCCAAGATGGGCGGGGGTTTCGGAGGAGGCGGGCTTGGCACCGGAGGAGCTCTTTGATTTGTCGGAGCTCTTGTTCTTGTTGTCCTTCTCCTTGGTTTTACCCTTGGAGTCGGAGGAGGCGGAAGTGGTGCCTTTGGAGGCGGAGTTGGACGTGGAGGACGTGGAGGACTTGGTTTGGTGCGCAACTTCAGATTTGCACTCCCAGTACCTGGCGTCGATGGTCTGCGCGAGAGTGTGGTAACCATCAAGGGTGCGGGGCTTGCCAACATGAGAAATTTCATCTTTGATGCGGTCGGGGAGACCACTGTAGAAGATGTGGCGGAGAGCGCCATCGCCGTAGCCGCGGACTTGGCCAGCGAGGCGGTTAAACTCGACCACGTACTTGTTGATTTTCTGTCCTTCCTTCATGGACAGGTTGTCCAACTGATGTTCGGCATCTCCGACAGGGTCATGCGGGCCGAAGTTGGACTTCAGTTCGGAGACGAACTGGGTGTAGTTGTCCATCCATAGCGGACAGGCGCGGGGATTGGCGGAGTTGAGTAGGTCCGGTTCAAACCACTCGAGGGCCATGCCCTTTAGGTACGACTGCGCGAAGGTGACCCTAGCGCGGTCAGAGGCGAAAGCCTTGGGGCGATCCTGAAAGTTCAGTTTGCACTGGACGAGGAATGCGCGGAGTTTGCGCGGGTCAGTCCCGTCGAACGTGTCAGGTTCGTGGACTTTGGTGCGACCAGAAGAGGAATCGCGGTCGGCAGATGCCGTAGCGACCTTGGTCAGCGCTTGGACCGCTTGTGCAAACAGGAGCAATGGGTCCGGGGTCGGAGTTGAAGCGGAAGGGGTAGGGGAGTCTGGTAGCGGAATGTCTGGCGGGTTGGGGGACGGCGGGTTACTACCTCCGCCGTCACCGCCATCATTACCAGGGTAGCCGTCGCCGTAGATGTCCAAGACGTTGTCGAAACGACGTGTGGAGTAAACTCCAGAGTCGTTGGGGCGGCGGGCAGCAGGGGTTGGAGTAGTTGGGTCGGGGGCGGGGCCCCCAGGTGGAGTATTGCGATTGGAGAAGGAGAGGAACTCTCCTTCTTCGACTAAATCGTTACGGGAAGTAGAGGGCGCATTGAGCGCCTCTTGGCGCTCTTCGAGCGCACGAGACTGAGCACGGGTAATGATTATTGATCGACTAGTCATGGTTGGGAGTAATTAGCAGGTGTGCAAGAGTGAGTTCGAATATACTGTCAGAACCGGTTCCTCCGACGAACTCCGACATGAGCGGAGTTAAGTGCGAAGGGTTGTCGACGACAGGCGGAGGAGATGCGGAGGTGTTGAGGACTTTGGCTTCAGCGTATGTGCTGCGCCCTTGCGGTACCTGCGTCCTCGTATTTCGGAGGACTTAAGGACAGAGTGACGGAGGTCCGACGAAGGTTGTAGTTGCCAGAAGGCAGAGGAGACAGAGGAGAACAGAGGGGAGTTCACAGGAAGTATTCAAGATGATATTCGAACTGAGGGACAATCCCCTCAGCGTGCGGAGTACTTATAGTTTACATCGGATATGTATAGTAACCGAGAAGCGGAGGAGAGACATAGCGGAGAGGTAGCTAAGAGTCTGCGGATGACAAACGGATGAGTAACATACACGGAACGGAGATCAGTGATAAGCGTAACGGATCAAAAGGTTAACGGAACACAGCTATGAGTAATCAGATCTAATCTAAAACGGGAACAAGGGAAACAGGAACGGAAGCGGAACGGAAGCATACAATAACCGGAGGCGTAAGCGCGGAACTATTTACTAAAAGGAGACAGAGCGTCAACTGTCAGAGTGGAGATGGATACATAGCGTCGGAGGTGTCCGATCACGATCAGACTTGAGTCTATAACAGACTAGAGGCCTTGCGGAGTCACGAGGCGTCATGCGGTCATGACAGTCTCTGTCTCCATTTCTGTCTACAACCTCTTGACCAGAACCTATGCAAGGGATCAATGCTCATTGTCCTTAGTCGTTGAATCCAAGCAGTCACCAACTCCAGCTGGACTAACTTATTGTCCAGCCCCCTGCCTTTGTCCTTTGTCCACTTTCGTCTGGACTTAACCAGACCCCCTACCGGAGTAGACCCGGACTTGACAAAGTCACTCAAAGATGAGTCGCCGTCAACTATGTATTATGTAGTATGTACACTATGTATACATACAATTATATGAATATTTTCATTGTAAACATGTGCAGGTGTCCACCATCCAATTTCTGACATGTACATATGCTTTTGCTTAGTGGCTAGTTGACTTGAAGTTGGTAGCCACAGCTAGTCTAGCCACTAAAGGGCATGTGAAATGGTGCCTCTGACTAACACTTGGCTCAGCTAGCTGGTACCAACTACAACTTCAAAGTCAGCTACTAGCTGAAGTTGCAGCAACACTAGGTGGTAGTCGCAGTGCAGTGTGCATGAGTGCATGTGGGTCAGACCTGTACTAGTAATTAGCAAACAAAATGAAAAAAAGAGAACATATCTATGGAAGGCATGTTGGTGCTGGCATGCTGGCACTTGTGCTGGTGCTGGTGCTGGTGCTGGTGCTGGTGCATGCCCCAGGACTGGCAAAGTTTGGGCTCATGTGGGTGCTGGGGCTGCCAGGGCTGGGGCTCATGCGGGTGCATCCCAGTGCTGGTGCCAGTGCTGGTGCATGCTGGTGCTTGCCTTGGTGCTGGCACCAGTGCTGGTACAGGTGGTGGTGTTGGTGTTGGTGTTGGTGTTGGTGTTGGTGTTGGTGTGGATGCTTGTGCTCATGCTGGTGTGGGTGCAGGCACTGGCACTGGAACATTGTTGTTGTTGGTCCATCTGTGTGGCTGCCCGGAAATGTTGCCATCATCCATCTGCATGCCAGCTCTCCAGATTGTTGTTGTTGTTGTTGTTGTCTGTCCCTGTGGCAGCACTGGCTGCCTGGGAACGTCATTGTTGTCTTCATCACTGTCTGACCCTGTGGGTGACCCAGGTCATTGTTGGTTGTGTCATCTGTTTGCATCATGGTCGTCAGTGGTGGTGGGACCTGGTGGTAATGGCTGTCATTGCCATCATTTGGTGGGGTGGAGAGGGTTGTAATGGTGGTTGGCATTGCGCTGGTGTTGTTGTTGTCATCAGTAGTGGGGTGTGGTTGCTGTCAACAGTGGTGGTCAGCATTGTGGTGGTGGTGGCATCATATAGAAAGGTGGTGGTCTGCACAGGGAAGGTCTAGCCTAAAGGAAGGGAAAAGGAAGGAGACCTGTAGGGTAACCTCAGTAGTCTGGCAAGCTACTGAGGGACTATGGTAATACTAACTCTACTGTATCTGCGCTTTATGCTTATGTAAGTAGATAAACAAACCATAACAGTTCTGTTTATACTCCAACACGTCAGACATCCAACACGTCAGACATCCAACACGTCAGACATCCAAGACATTGTCACCATAATTGGGAGGAGGGTCATGGTGTGGTGGCCATCTTCACCATCATTTGGCTTGGTGGAGAGGGTCATGGTCATGGTCATGGTTTGCGTTGCATTGGTGGTGTTGTGGTGATGGTGGTGTCATCAGTGTCGCATTGTGGTAGTGATATGTAGTTGGTGGTGTGTTGGTGGTGGTGTTGTCATCATTGTGCTGTGGTGGTTGGCATGCAGGTGTGGGTGTGCATGTAGAGGACCTGCAATAATATTTAAGTAAACAAAATGGAAAAAGAAACATACCTCAGAGCGGCAGAGGCAATTGCGCTCTGCAGGCACACAGGTGGAGGTGCAGATGCCTGCATAGAGGGCCTGTAAAAATAATTACTAAGTCAACAAAAAAAGGAAACATGTGTGATCATGCTGTGGTGGTGGAGTGGGGGTGGGGGTGGGGTAAGTGATGGGACTTAGTGAAATTTGGTGAAGTTACCTTATGTAACATGTACTGTAAACGTACTGTGTCAGTGCTGTGTTCCTGTGGAACTGGGACCCTGTGGCAATGTATGCTGTAAGCGCTGTCACATACTGTACTATTACAGTAATTACTGTGAGTACTGTCCTGAAATAAGGGATTTGCTGATGTACAGCTCAGCACAGCTTGGCACAGCAACTTATGGTTTTGCTGATGTGTAAGGTCTGGATACTTTGGATAGCCTTAGTTACTGAGCATCTGATACTATAGACATACCTATGATCTGTCTGTTGGAATATATAATACAGAGGGGACTATATACCAAGGGGAAGCTGGGTGCACTGTACAGTACAGGGATTTGGACACCATGAGGTGCTGACTGTCACACCACATAATGTTGGAACATTTAAAGTTTGGGCAACATGGTGCTCATACTGGTATTCATGCTCCTGATGCTATCTAGAGTTTAAAAGTTCAGTCCAAGGACCACAAAAAGACTGGCAACTGGACTGCAGTTGCCACTGTGCCAGTTGCCTACTTTTGGAAATGATGAAAAAGACTGGTTGCAACCAGTTGCAACTGCATTATGTAAGCAATATATATATGGTATAAAAACCCCTATATTACAGGCTAATTTTGGCCTGCAGTGGGTCTTAAGGGGTGCAAATTTGATTTTTTTGGATGAAGTATGGCACAAATGAATATGTAATGACTTGAACATAATTACTACAGTGTATACATAGTATTTAGATGCTATCTGACACACCTTTGATGTGAAAAACATCAATAAAATGCAAAAAAAACCGGTTTTTTTTTAGTGGTTTGGACCAGTTTTTTGACAGTTTTGGACTGGTTTTTTAAAAGACCAGTTGCAACCACTTTGGACAGGTCTTTAAGCAGTCCAGTCCAGTCCTCTTCCAAAAAAGGCCAAAAAACTGGACTGGACTGAACTTTTAAACTCTAACTATCTGATGTCCACAATTCAAGATCATCCCAATCACTTGGTTTCAGCACTGGGACCCTGTCCAGGAGATTTACTGTGCCCCTCTCTTAACCTCTGCAAATTTTTCCAGATAAACCCACTTAATTGAGACACTGTAAGCATCAACACTTCGGACAGGACTGCGACTTCCTACTACATTGCAGACAGAGTATAAATATCAATGACAAGGACCAACAGCATAAGAATTGCTCTGCAATTCAAATCAAGCTTCGAACTAAGTCTCTTTATGTGACAATTTTCAATGACCATACACATTATGATGGTGAGGGAAAGTCACGGGACCATTAGGGTGCATCACATCATTTGGGACGGTCGGATGGAGCGATGACATCTTCGAGCACCAATCAATAGCAGACAACCATGCGTTAGGGGAAGGACATACCATCTGTTCGATTTTCTTAGCTACCTGTTTCATGGTAGGACGCATGGGGGGATCTAAGTGCCAGCATTCGGAGCATATACCCCACCACTCGTCCGTCAAACGAAAACACGTAATTTCGGCGCTTGGACGATCTGGCGGACCTTTTATGATCCTCGACATGGTGGGAACATTGCCGTGGATGGGGTGAAAGGGGTCTTCACAGGTGAATAGTTCCTGTGGAGATTCAGTTGAAAAAATGGGCAGTAAACTTACTAAGGCCGTCATCCCAAATGCCCACACATCCCGGGCAGCAGTTGCCTCGCCACCGTCCAACATTTCTGGTGCGAGCCATGGTAACGTCGCTCCAAAGTTTCCAGGGGTAGACATGCTGAATGAAGAATTAGTCAGGAGTGATAGACCAAAGTCAGTAAGAAGGGCTCGGCCCTCTTCAGATATCAACACATTGAGCTACAACACGCCCCATCAAATAGAATCGCATTGCGGAGACAAACAGACTCACCCCTTTCACATCTCCATGGTACAGTGGGTTAGGACTGCAGTTATGCAGGTAACATAGCCCACTTGCGATCCCTTGGATCTATACAACATTCAGGTAGTGTTCACTTAAAATACCTACGACGTACCAAAGGGCGGGGATCAACAGATTTATCCCGCACATGATGGCGCGCATTTCCTTTATCCATCCATGGAGAAATGATTGACACAGTCGTATTAAATTGCGTGGTGATCCCAATGAGAGGAAGGACATTTGGGTGAGCGAGCTTGGACCAGGCGTGCACTTCTTTCAAGAATTTCTATCCAAGGATCAGAGCAGGTTGAAGCACGCTGATTGTACAAACCTTGATGGTGACCACGTCTCCTGGAAAACCAAAACGAGGAGTCTTTATAGCCACCTTGACTCACACCCATCAGAAGTAGGGTATATGATTGAGAGGTAAATCTACCTTCATAGTCTTGCCGTCTCCGAGTGAGGCACTGCTCACGGTCCCTGCCGCCTCAGTTTTATTTAATTTCAAAATTCCCGAATAAACCACAGCATGTCCTCCTTCGGAACAAGAGACATAGTCGTTAGACACCGATCCGTCGAGGTTGATACTATATCGTGATGCACGTTTGGCAAGTTCTTTGAGCACCTGCCTGGGGTCCGATGGGTCGAAATTGATGTTGTCATACATCGATTCGCGATCATTCGTATCGTTGTTTTGGTGTGGGGAAGATTCGGGGTCAGACATGAAGACGACTTAGAGCACAACGACACTGGGAGTGGGCTGAGGCAAGCATGGTGTACAGACTAGACCTACTTTATAACCTCGTTCAGGCGAACCCCAAGCCTGGCTATCTTTAGGCAGGACAGCACAAATCCGACCAGTGATTACCCAAAGGATGCGAGGTAGAGGGTACATTCGATATTGACGCCCATTGTGGCAATGTGGTGTGGAGCCGAACTTGAGGTAGCAGGGCGAAAGGGCCGTGTACACTGATGAAATTAAAACACATGTAGTGTGCTTAGCAATGATAGTACTAGACCAAGCGAGATCCATACAGCCATGCTCACCAGTTGAAATTCTCGTGGACTCACTATTTGTCGAGGCGCCTATCACCTGCAAGGAACACCGAAATTTGACCACAAGCGCTGGAAATGAATGAGGCCTTGGCCCACCAGAAGATGACCTCACATACGATCATAGATTCATACCGGGGCCGTTTCCTGTTGGTTTCTGTCAACTGTGGAAGAACCTGGATGCACGGGCTTGTCACCGTAGAGAAGAGACTTGCAAAGCCACCCCAACCAGTGTGTGCATTGCTACCGACAGTCAATGAACAAAACTATATGCAATTCCACAGTCTTGTCAGTCATTCTTTGTGGGAAATATAAAACCACTGGATATTGCTTGCTGCACACAGCATGACGATGAAACAGTGCCAGAGTACTACGACTCTTGTGTGCAATGACCACAATACATTCATATCTTGTCAAAGCTAACAACAATAAGTTAGTCATCTCCGATGCAATGGGGCTAGTAAGCGCTCACCTGCGCTCACTCTACAAAGAATAACACGACATAAAGCAGAAAACAACACCCATATCGTGAAAGATCACCCAACTTTGGAAATACGTGAGGTTTCATCTTTTCTCAATAGGATATGAGAAATCCTTGGATAGCGCTCAACCGTATCTGCACTATGAAAATGGGTGACTGGAGAGGTGGCTGACCGCAGCACTGGTACAGCAGACTGTTATGAAAAATACCGAGATAGTTGGAAGCGCCTGACAGAGCATCAGTTGACCGGGCCAAATTGACCTGCTTCCATCTTGTTGACCTGAGCTTTGCCGTAGCGTAGTCGGCCGTAATATCAGTTCATTTCATTTCATAAACCGCAAACCCCGGCATTTCTATTATTTGAAAGACAGATAACATATCTTCAGTGGTTATATTAGTCAATGGGATTTCAAATATGCAAGGCGCCAACGCTCCTGGTCCGGGGTACAAGGATGATCGATATTATGATCGATGATCGCCCTCTGGTACGGAAGTTCTGTTGAGTTCTGTGAATTGAACCCACCAGCACAACACCAGGGCTTGATAGTCACTTCGTGAGTTGTCGCAGTTGCGCATTGAACAAGTTCTCCACATTATGCACGATACTGTAACTCGGAATGCCGTCTGCGTGGGTGAAGCCTTGCTTGAGGAAGCACAGACCACAATTACCTATGCGATAGGCTCTTTGGAGATCATAACGATGGACGAAGGCAATGAACATAGGCCATGATGCTGAGACGACTGCTAAGAAATACACGACGAAAAAGGCAAAATGTTCTGTCGTACCCGGGCGGTTTCCCCGCTAACCCCAGAACCATTATTGTCAAACATGGATATCCCAAGTGGAGCATCCTTTCATCAATGAACGTTTCTGCTGTATCAAACCACGACTTTCTGTCTGCATTGTGTGGATCCCCTTACCCAAGGGATTTTTCACTTCCGATTCTCATCTGTCCGACATGAACGGTCCGTGACATCATTCTTCTCGATAACTTCACTTAGCTACTTAGCTATTGTACAAGGATTAGACTACTGTGATGCATGAAAACGACAGTATAGCCTGGGAGACTTCACTAGACTAAGTCGCGGAGGCAGATCTGATTCTAGTAGCAATCTCCGAAATGCTGGGGCGCGCTCCCGGAGTACGATTCCAACATGAAGTGCATATTGCCCACCACACATCTGTCAGACGAGAAATTGTAGACTCTTCAGTGGGCCTGTCTGGTGCATCACTCATGATGCGAGTTATGAGACGTGGTATGGTGTTTATATCGTAGAAAGGTGGCTTCCGGGTAAACAGTTCCTGGAAATAAATTTTAATTCAATATATGAAGACGCAGTCAGGTAGAATCAAACCAATGCCGTCATTCCGTAAGCCCATATATCACCTTCAGCAGTGGGCTTAAAATCTTCGAGACTTTCTGGAGCAATCCAGTTTATTGAGACCACAGAGTGTGTACCGACGGGCAGAGTAAATGACGAATGGACAAGAGAAGAAAAGCCAAAATCAGTCAGGAGTGCCTGACCATCATCAGATATGAGGACATTGCACTGCATCAAGAGTATCATCACGATGCATAATAACGGGGAGAAGGGAAACCTACGCCTCGTAGATCACCATGACAGATCACACCAGACTCGTGACTGTGCAAGTAGTGTAATCCCGTCGCGATCCCTACGAGCTGCATGTGGAATGGCATCATTTCTCCGCTCGAATAGAACCCCGGACTTACCAGTGGTCGTGGATCAACAGAATCGTCTTGCACGTAATCAAACGCATTTCCCTTCTTCCTCCAAGTGGAGACCATCGAGACAGTGAAGCCGAAATCAGTGGTAATCCCAAGAAGTGGCTGAATATTCTCGTGACGTAGTTTCGACCAGGTGCATACTTCCTGAAGGACACGCTAAACGACGATGAGTGCAAGATGCAGCCCTGAGGAGTATGCGAACCTTGATAGATTCTTGACTGGAAGGAGGATCGGCGTGGATGGTTTTCACGGCGACCTTTGTCCCATCTGGGATTAAAGTTCCTTCGTATACATCCGCAGAGTCGCCGGTGAGGGGACGTCGAGTAATATCTCGACTAACCCTCCCGTTGAGAACGACAGTATACGAGGATGCCTGCTGAGATAGTTTTTCAAGTGCAAGCCTCACGTCCATGAGCACGGTGGTAGCGGCAGAAGCGCTAGATCCACATGATTTTTATAGTACTGTGCGTGCCCTAGCTGCATGCAAATGATGGTTCCATTTTTTTGCCAGCGTCCCGTGGCACGTTCATCAAACCCTCAAATTTCAACCACTACCACGGAGGCAGAGCTGCAAAGGCTTGGTATCGATGAAACGTTTGATGGCATCCTTCCAAGTGTGAAACCTTGAGAAGCAATGGAAATCGATGGAATGTGTCAACTGGATCCGATAAGTTATCGAGCAGAATGACGAACCGTTCTTGTCGGACAGATGAGAATCAGAAGTGAGAAGTTCACACGATGCAGACAGCAAGTCGTGGTTTGATACAGCAGCGACGGTCAAAATCGACGATGCTTGGGGTAAGTATCCAATAATTTCCGTGAAATTTGACAAGGGTTGCCCTGCACACACAACGCGGTAGTGAATATTTAGGACTAGGAAAAATGTAGTGGAAAACTTTAAGTGTAAACTTCAAGTATAATCTGGGTAAAATATGGTGACAAAACTTCAAATTGTGTACCAGATTATATGTGA
>Ga0307516_10009639_pt1 | contig 10743 bp, 12 predicted proteins | sample 19_EM_MG_FD_203310 | JGI IMG/M metagenome (GOLD analysis project Ga0307516, IMG submission 203310) | Populus trichocarpa ectomycorrhiza microbial communities from riparian zone in the Pacific Northwest, United States - 19_EM | ecosystem: Host-associated > Plants > Roots > Unclassified | place...
CAGTGGATAATATTCATTGTTTCCAGTGGCAATTGAAACTGTGGTTTTGTCACTGCCCAATATAATAGGGACAAACACTGCCCCATGATTTTCTGGATCCTCAGAAAGTTCATTCTATTTGAATTAGTTTCAGCAGAGCATGTAGGTGTATATCATAGTATGCTTACACATTGATTCCATGCCCAATTTCCTGTCATGAGATTAGACCAAACACACTGACCATTTTCCCCATACACCAATTTTGGAGAGTAGTCAATGTGGTTCTTGAAGTCAGGATTCAATAATTGATGGTCCAATAGTATTTGTGGATCACAAAAAACCACCTCATATGTAGCTCATTTCCAACTTGGTACACTTGGGTCATCAGCTGATGTGGTTGCCTCAGCTGATTCCATCAAGAGAGAAGTCCATGGGGCATCTCCCTCTGAAATAGCATCAATGGAGCCATACACATCTTCACTACAAAACCAATGCAGAAGGAATCCATTGTGCCATGTCAACATTGAACCTGGGAGACCAGGGAGGTCCACATTGCGGAATGTCCATATTGGGTTATGAGACTGGTAGATAAGTAAGTGCAGTAATGAGGGAATAAACTGTCAGAACTGGTTCCTCTGACAAACTCCAACAGGAGTGGAGTTAAGTCCAAAGGGGTGTTGATGACAGGTGGAGGTGTTGAGGACTTGGCTTCAGCATATGTGCTGTGCCCTTGCAATACCTGTGTCCTTGTATTTTGGAGGACAAAGGGACAGAGAGACAGAGGTGCCAGAAGGCAGAGGAGACAGAGGAGGACAGAGGTGAGTTCACAGGAAGTATTCAAGTTGATATTCAAACTGAGGGACAATCCCCTCAGCATGCGGAGTACTTATACTTTACATCAGATATGTACAGTAACCAAGAAGTGGAGGAGAGACTTAGTGGAGACATAGCTAAGAGTTTGCAGATGACAAACGGATGAGTAACATACATGGAACAGAGATCAGTGATAAGTGTAACAGATCAAAAGGTTAACAGAGCACAGCAATGAGTAATCAGATCTAATCTAAAATGGGAACAAAGGAAACAGGAACAGAACCAGAATGGGAACATACAACAACTGGAGGCATAAGCATGGAACTATATACTAAAAGGAGACAGAGCATCAATTGTCGGAGCAGAGATGGATACATAGTGTTGGAGGTGTCCGATTATGATCAGACTTGAGTCTGCAACAGACCAGAGGCCTTGCAGAGTGAGAAGGCATCATGTGGTCGTGACACCTGGGACCTGATGGTAGCATTTCTACACAATGCCTTAGCTCTTTTGCAGATTGAAAGGAAATTGGCAGTTGCTTGATCTGTGATATGGGTCGGTTTCAAGGAAGGAATTTTAAAAAATTGACATACCAGTTCCAAAGACAAAAAGTTGTCAATAGCCACCATACTTAGACATGAGTGAAGAAGCCATGAGGTGAGCTGCCAATCTACCCTTGATGCAAAAGGATAATACAAGTTTTCTTGCCGAAAGCCAGCATACTGGTCAGCAAAAAACTGGTCCATGAATGTGGTGCCACCTGGATAGATAGAAGGAGTGCTTGGGTGAGCATCAACAATTAAGCCAGGGGCATCCTCTTGCTGCCCATCATTTGGGTTGTACACAGGGTCTTCATTCACTGCAAATCCATTGTAGGCAGATGCATCGTCTACTTCAGGAACTATGTCATGATTAGAGCAAGGCTGATACTGAGGCATGTAAATCCGAGCAGCTGCATGGGAATAGCTACAGTATGCCTGTGATAATTTGTTCATCCACAAGCTGCAAGTATTTGAGGGCTGATTCATATGTTGAAGGACCCACATCTTGTTTGTGAACCTCTTCCCACAATCAGGACAGAATGACATTTTCCCTGCTCAACAAAACTTCCACCTTAGTACCTTAGGCATGGTGAGGTGATGTGATGGCCCATGAGTAAGTGAGGTTGCAAAGTTGCTTACAACTCAGCAGTAGTGTGTACAAGTCCCCAAATTACCTTCACATTTTTCAATACTGATGACCAGTAGTGAGTTATCAGTGTTCAACTACTCACATTTACTGTGTCTGCTTTCTATAGCCTCCATCCAGCTTTCCTCAGTGCGAGTGGATAGTTCTTCACTCCTGAATACTCAAGAATATTTGTTGCCTTCTTGTGAAACCATTGTCCTGAAGCAAGAGGAAGACCAATCCGATGAGAGCACTACTCTTGTACAGGCCAGTCAGATGTATGGTGTGAGTGGTCTGCTTCCACATTCTGGATCCCAGCTAATCAGTAGAGCCTGGCTGGAGGTGTATGAAATGTCAACAATCACAGCCCCCAACAATACACTTGAAGTGCACTTACTTTTAGAGACAGCGATCAGTGATTGCAAAGTACAACACATTCAAAAGTCTCTTGCAGACCAAGTTGTCCATGTGATCAGCTACAATTACAATACAGCCGTTTGCAGGTGGAGAAGGCACTGTCGAATCTCACCGCTGTGGAGCTGCACATTGGGCGAGTGTGCATGGTTGTGAGGTGTAGTGGTTTTAGTCTGGATTGTAGAGAGCCACACACCATCTGTATGACTTGACTTGTACACGTTCCAAGTTCTCAGTGCCTCATTCCAACAATAGTTGAGTACACTAGATACAATGTAATACTTGTATGTATGGTGCTCGCCATCATTGACCAGTGTGTCATCTTGCATAGTCCTGCTATCAGTGCATCATTGTGGATGAACTATCATGTCCATATGCTTGTGATGTTGTTGATAGCCTATGCCTACATCTGTTCATCATATGTCAGGTCAGTGCAGTGCTTCCATGAGCATGCTTTGTTGTTGTCCTGATGCATCCAGGAAGGAGGTTGCTGCATCAAATGTCACAACTCACTACTTGTAGCCATGCTTTCATTGAGCATGAGCTGGTGGATATCATGGTTAGTAGTTGTCATATAGCTGCATGAAATGGATAAAATTAAAAGAACTCACCAAATGCCATTGAATGACAACCACTAGGAGTGGGTTCAGTATGAGATTGCAGGTGGATGGGTGGCTTACTACTAAGAGATCCAGGCAACCAAGATGGTTGAAGAATAGTGGCTGAGACACGATAGTCAGATGAGAGTGTGATGAATGGACTGGAACATTGAACTCACTGCCACAGAAGTCAGACAGTTCCCTATTTGCTTCAACTCATCCTCCATACCCATGAAGCCCTTTGGTTCCTTGCCTGCTTTCAAAGCATTAGCAATCTTCTTGTGATCAGCAAATATCTCTTGCTGAATGTCACCCTTGGTCATCAGGAATCAAATCCTATTTCACCCCATCCCAGACAATGACCATTTTGTTCCTCATCTGAACAAGAATCTCTGAGCAATGTCCAGTCAGGTCTCTTGTCAACCTTGGAGTGCCCGACTTGTGAGGTGTGTCTACTAAGCATCTGTGGGCTGTGTCAGACTTCAATACTAAGACCAACCAGGCTAGATCTAGAACATAAACATATGTTATTGTCTGTTTTTATTACAACCATGTCCAACTCCGGGTATTATCTGGTTACTCCGGTCACATCACAGTCCTATAGCTCAACTCCAGTCGCTCTCAGTTACTCTGGTCATCATTGCGCAGTTATACTTCCATTAAGTATGACCCTTGGTCTATTCCCTGTTCGCTCATTACCACACCTTGCCATCAACCCTGCTTGTTTGTGAGTTCTTCATGAACTCGATATATCCTATACCTTGTAGCATTTTCACCGGACCTGACCTAGTCCTTACTCCGGTCATCCCTTGTCCGCCTTTAGGCTGTTTACTTGTCACCGTATATACTTGTCCCTAGTTTGCACTTAGTATAAGTACTCTGTAGATTATCCTGTACTCCTCAGTCTGAAATCAACTTAGTCTCTGTCTGTCTCCGTCTCCACCACCTTGACCAGAACCTATGCAAGGGATCAACGCATGTCACCCTTGTTGTTGAATCCAAGCGGTCACCAACTCCGGCCGGACTAACTCCTTGTCCAGCCCTCTGCCCTCCTCCTTCGTCCGCCTTCGTCCGGACTTGACCAGACCCCCTACTGGAGTAGACCCGGACTTGACAGTTTTCCAGGAAGACCTGATGCTGTACAGGAGGAGCTGGCATCATTGAGTCAGGCTAGTTTTATTACTAGTAGTGTTGAAATTGATCCCACAACCATGCTGTCTGCTTTGTAGACTCTGTGACAACTGTTGACATCTGAGGACATGTTGACCGCTTATGAGTAGGAGGATAGCCAATGGTGTGTGGAGTTGAGAAGTCTGTAAAGGCTGTGCAGATCTGGACAAAGGGTGTGGGAACTGTAGGACCTGTGGCACAAAAAGGTCAGTTTGCTGATGAAGAGCAGTGTCATATCCATACTTTTCCCAGTCGCAACTCTGGTCTAACCTTGGCCCGCCTGACCTCTCCTTAGGCATAGATGCAACTCCAGATCTAGTCCGGCCATCTCCAGCCCTATAGCTGTACTCCAGCTCAACTCCAGTCACTACGTCCATCTCTGCCTCAGGACTAACCCCTGTCTTCCTGCAGACAGATCTGCGGTCTAACTCCACTGTGTTGGACCTGTACCTACCACTAGTCACTACTCTGGTTTCAGTCCGGCCACTCTCTTAGCCTTGTCTGCAGCATAGCCCAACTCCGGATAGTATATCCAACTCCGGCTCAGTTCTGCTCCTGCTCCTGCTCCACTTCCTCTGTCAGGTCCACCAATGGCTTAGGACATTTCTATGTCCAACTCCAGACCTTCCTCCAGCTACTCCACCCTTCCTCCACCTGCACACTCCCTCCACTCTTACACTCCCTCTGGTTGTGCACTCCCTCCACTCTTGCACTTCCTCCGGTTGTGCACTTCCTCTGGTCCCACTTCCTCCAGTCCTGGACATCGCTCCAGACTTAACATTAGTTAAGTCCACCTCTGACCCTTACCTGTCCTCTTCCAACCTAATTCCCTTTACTTCACTGTCCCTGCTTTTCCTCCATCATCCCTGTAAAACTAGTTCCCCATTTCTGCTTCCGCTCTGGTTTATTTTCCTGTACCTAGTTTATTTTCCTGTCTGTTTCTGCTCCATCCCTTGTCCTGACTAAGGTGTTTACTTGTCACCGTATATACTCACCTCTAGTTCTCTTTACTATATAAACTACCAAACTCCAGCCTAGTAGTCCTTAGATCAAATCTCAACTAAGATACTCCTCACCTCTGTACTACTCCATGCTCTCCTAATTCCACTCTGTTCTCCTGAACTCCAGCCAACTCTGGCCTCCGTCCCATCTTGTCCCTTGGTCCTATGTCCACTCCTAGCAAGTCTCCTACTCGCACAAGGGCAAAAGCCACCTCTGTCCCAGACTCGATGCTAGACCTCTTAGGACTTATCCCACCTCTGGGATGTCCTTCACTCCAGACAAGCTGCGCTCAACTCCGGACTACTTTCCCACGGTCCGGACTTACTCCGCAAAAACCTGGACTTACTCCCAGTGCTCCTCTAGTGCCCGGACTTCGTTCGTATGACCTGGACTTGACTCTCCGCACTAACTAGCACCTACTAGTGTCTGGACTTACCTCCTCATTAGTCCCCTGCACCCCTGGACCTTCTAGTAAGATCATCGAGGAGAACTGGTCTTGACAAGCAGATGGTGACAGAGATGAGCTCAATGATGAAGACATTCTGGCAGAAGAAGGGTATGGGACATTGTAATGGCACCTTAGTATTGCTACCTAGACACACTGCATACAAAACATATGTGTATACACATGCTGTCAGGTCAACACCTTGCAGATACAGCCTATGTTATGCAAATGTGACATGGCTGCAACATGACTCTCAGGATGATTACCAAATACTTGCCATTTTTGGACTGGGTAGTACACTGCCACATATATTTGGCCATAACTCACCAGAGGGATTTTTGTGATGTAGGTGGGAAGTCCTTTAGGTTGATCCCATGATCCCATGGCTTCCTCAGCGGCATGCATTCTGATGACTTCTCTGAGAAGACATCTAAATACTCCCAGAATTCTCAGGGTACAAGCTTCTGTGCATCCTCTAGGGTTGACTCATCAATAGCAACCTTCGATTCATGCAACTTCAAAGCCTGAATCCAAGTTTCCTGGGATTCACTTTCTCATAATAACTTAGCAAAATGTGTCTCCAAGAGTGACTTGCAGTCAGGAGGACACCAATTTAAGTTAACCAAGCCAGTAGTCCAATCTATATTGGGGTTATGTTTTTTCAACCAGGTATGGCTGAGGATCAATGGCATCTTTCCAAGACACATGACTGCACACCATAGTTTTTTGGCATGTTTCCCAACATGGATCATAAGTAATACATAATGTGTGATATCGCCCTCCTGGTTCCTAGTGCCATCTATGTTCAGCACAGGTATGGGCTTTACCAGCTTAGACAACTTCAAGTGATGATGAAGAGTCCAGCTCTTGTCAACAAAACACCCAGTAGTGCCACTGTCTAGTAGGGCACCTACTTCAATAACATTAAGAGGACCATGGATGCAGATGGGTACTGTCACTTCACATTCCATTGTGAAGGACCTCCGTAAGTCCATAACAGAAACAATGAGACAACCCTAAGGGCAAAGACCCAAAGAACTACCACACAACAAGCTCTGAGGAGAATAGGACTGAGGTCTTAGAGCGAAAACCTGAAGAGAGCTTGAATGGAGAGCCTCTGGGTGCTGGATTGCAGCAGTATATATACTATACTACACATGTCCTGTGCGAGGCTATACATGAGGCTGTAAGCTGTATGAGGCAGTGAACACAGCTGCCATCCTGTGGTAAGGCTATGCTAATGACATCAAGGAATACAGCATGCACAGCATGAGGCTGTGGTCCAGACAGGTCTACAAATAAGATGCACTAGATAAGATACTATGCTATGATAAGATAAGATGTCATCTAACCGCAGATTAGACAAGACAAAAAGTCAGACCATTACAAACAACCTCTTTGGTTCTGGCGGGACTTTCTGGTTCCTCAGGGGGGCCAAAGAAGAAGAAGGGGAAGAAAGTTCATTACATAATGGCAGGGAATTAAGCACACACAACTTAACCTCCAGTGCTGAGCCCTTTTCAGGGACTCCCTTAGAGGGTATACTAGCTACACTGAATACAGGAGCCTTGTCACTACAGTCCTCAACAAACAGAACAGAGTACTTGTTTCCTATGTGTTTATATAAGGTGACTTATAGTGATAAATGGTAACTTAGGTGTCCTTGGTATATAAAAAGATGTCTATAGACAAAAGGTTCACAAAAGGTTGTCTATGTACATCCATGGAAAAAACCATTTTTCCTGATACTGGACCACCTGCAGAAGCATTGTCCCACATGGTTGGGAAACTTGAAGAAAGACCCTTATCAAGGTGTCTAGTGAGCTATCAACATTTTGATTTCAAGTAATTTAGATTATATCAGGAAATGTTGTGGTCTGCTCAATTTGGGTAGAAACATGGCTATTGATAACAAATACATAATGATTGTTCATTTGAATCTATTAGCTATAAAAAAGTTAGATCAGATAGTATTGAAGACCAGAAACTGACACATGCGGTTCCTCAGAATGATATCAAATATGAGTTTTTGCACTGTAATAGAAGCATTATCATGCTGCTGAAATACCTGCTGAAGACTGTGGAAAACATTGGCTTGTGTTCCAGAGTCTTCATATTTCTTGACAGCAAATGCAATAACATCTTGGGGATTGCCTTTTGCCTGTATACAGAAGTAGGAGTACTCATAAACAATGATGCATCCTTTGATCATTATAATAAATAGAAGGGTAATATAATTTGCTCACCAACACCATGAAGGATGCACTTATGCATGGAAGAAATGGTAGATCCAGGAAACATCAAGGGAAATTGGAAAGATGTTCCAATATCACGTGTTTGCTGGGATTTGATTAGATATATCAGTCTTAGGAAAAAATAGAAATTCATCTTACAATCTACAAAAAAAATGAGATGTATAAAAAAGGTAAATACTCATAACACACTAATGCCTAATTGTCAAAGTGAGAACAACCATAAGACTCTAGGGAATAAAACTAACCTGCTAATGGATTGAAAATGAGGGATAAGAGACAATGTGTCAGAAATATAAAATGTGACCAACATCCTAATGACAAATTACACTACATTGTGAAATTGTGTGTATGTTAACTTACTTGCTGTAGCGAAATGAAGAATTATGATGTGAGAACAGACCCAGCTACCACTGCCATGAAATCACTCACTGACTGTGAAGCCAACAGGACCAGAGTTGGAGTGAAGGCAGTGAGAACAGACCCAGCTGCACCAGCCATGAAATCACTCACTGCCTGTCAAGCCAACAGGACCAGAGTGGGAGTGAAGGCAATGAGAACAGACCCAGCTGCACCTGCCATTAAATCACTCACAAACTGTCAAGCCAACAGGACCAGAGTGGGAGTGAAGGCAGTGAGAATAGACCCAGCTGCACATACCATGAAATCACTCACTCTCTGTCAAGCCAACAGAACCAGAGTGAGAGTGAAGGCAGTGAGAACAGACCCAGCTGCACCTCCCATGAAATCACTCACTCTCTGTCAAGCCAAACAGAAACAGAGTGGGGGAGAAAGCAGTGAGAACAGACCCAGCTGCACATGCCATGAAATCACTCACTCTCTGTCAAGCCAACATGACCAGAGTGGGAGTGAAGGCAGTGAGAACAGACCCAGCTGCACCTGCCATGAAATCACTCACTCTCTGTCAAGCCAACAGGACCAGAGTAGGAGTGAAGGTAGTGAGAACAGATCCAGCTGTACCTGCCATGAAATCACTCACCAACTGTCAAGCCAACATGACCAGAGTGGGAGTGAAGGCAGTGAGAACAGACCCAGCTGTACCTGCCATGAAATCACTCACCACCTGTCAAGCAAACAGGACCAGAGTGGCAGTGAAGGCAGTGAGAACAGACCCAGCTGCACATGCCATGAAATCACTCACTGCCTGTCAAGCCAACAGGACCAGATTGGGAGTGAAGGCAGTGAGAACAGACCCAGCTGCACCTGCCATGAAATCACTCACAGACTGTCAAGCCAATAGGACAAGAGTGGGAGTGAGAACAGACCCAGCTGCACCTGCCACCATGAAATCACTCACTGCCTGTCAAGCAAACAGGACCAGAGTGGGAGTGAAGGCAATGAGAACAGACCCAGCTGTGCCTACCATGAAATCACTCACCAACTGTCAAGCCAACAGGACCAGAGAGGGAGCAAAGGCAGTGAGAACAGACACAGCTGCCCCTGCCATGAAATCACTCACTGCCTGTCAAGCCAACAGGACCATGTTGGGAGTGAAGGCAGTGAGAACAGACCCAGCTGCACCTACCATGAAATCACTCACCAACTGTCAAGCCAACAGGACCAGAGTGGGAGTGAGAACAAACCCAGCTGCACCTGCCATGAAATCACTCACTGCCTGTCAATCCAACAGGGCCAGAGTGGGAGTGAAGGCAGTAAGAATAGACCCAGCTGCACCTGCCATGAAATCACTCACTGACTGTCAAGCCAATGGGACCAGCATGGGAGAGAAGGCAGTGAGAATAGACCCAGCTGCACCTGCCATGAAATCACTCACAGCCTGTCAAGCCAATAGAACCAGAGTGGGAGTGAAGGCAGTGAGAATAGACCCAGCTGCACCTGCCAGGAAATCACTCACAGCCTGTCAAGCCAATAGAACCAGAGTGGGAGTGAAGGCAGTGAGAACAGATCCAGCTGCCTCTGCCATGAAATCACTCACTGCCTGGCAAGCCAACAGGACCAGAGTGGGAATGAAGGCAGTGAGAACAGGCCCAGCTGCACCTGTCATGAAATCACTCACCAACTGTCAAGCCAACAGGACCAGAGTGGGAGTGAAGGCAATGAGAACAGACCCAGCTGCACCTGCCATGAAATCACTCACTCCCTGTCAAGCCAACAGGACCAGAGTGGGAGTGAAGGCAGTGAGAACAGACCCAGCTGCCACTGCCATGAAATCACTCACTCCCTGTCAAGCCAAAAGGACCAGAGTGGGAGTGAAGGCAGTGAGAACAGACCCAGCTGCACCTGCCATGAAATCACTCACCAACTGTCAAGCAAACAGGACCAGAGTGGGAGTGAAGGCAGTTAGAACAGACCCAGCTGCACCTGCCATGAAATCACTCACAGCCTGCCAAGCCAACAGGACCAGAGTGGGAGTTAAGGCAGTTAGAATAGACCCAGCTGCACCTGCCAAGAAATCACTCACAAACTGTCAAGCCAACATGACCAGAGTGGGAGTGAAGGCAGTGAGAACAGACCCATCTGTACCTGCCATGAAATCACTCACCAACTGTCAAGCCAACATGACAAGAATGGGAGTGAAGGAGTGAGAACAGAAGCTGCACATGCCATGGAATCACTCACAGCCTGTCAAGCCAACAGGACCAGAGTGGGAGAGAAGGCAGTTAGAATAGACCCAGCTGCATCTGCCATGAAATCACTCACCAACTGTCAAGCCAACAGGACCAGAGTGGGAGTGAAGGCAGTGAGAACAGACCCAGCTGCACCTGCCATGAAATCACTCACCAACTGTCAAGTCAACAGGACCAGAGTGGGAGTGAAGGAGTGAGAACAGACCCAGCTGCCACTGCCATGAAATCACTCACTGGCTGTCAAGCCAACAGGACCAGAATGGCAGTCAAGGCAGTGAGAACAGACCCAGCTG
>Ga0307516_10009640_pt1 | contig 10742 bp, 8 predicted proteins | sample 19_EM_MG_FD_203310 | JGI IMG/M metagenome (GOLD analysis project Ga0307516, IMG submission 203310) | Populus trichocarpa ectomycorrhiza microbial communities from riparian zone in the Pacific Northwest, United States - 19_EM | ecosystem: Host-associated > Plants > Roots > Unclassified | place...
GCACTGGTCATCGTACCAATCAAGAAAGACGTGTTACAAGAAGTCATCGTCTGTCAGAGCACACTGCGTTGGCGGCGCATACTGCATCGACGGCAAATCCGCCAAATCCGCCCGATTTGTTGGCGGCAAATCCGTCTGACTCTGATCCAAGATCATATCGTGAGGCGCTTAATAGCCCTCTATACAAGCATTGGAAGTCAGCCATGCAAGAAGAATATGCATCTCTTATGGAGAATAATGCATTTACACTCGTCAAGCATACCGAAAGCAAGCCAATTGGCTGCAAATGGGTTTATAAGACGAAGCATTATCCAGACGGAACGCTCAGATACAAGGCCAGACTTGTTGTCAAAGGATATGAACAAGTGAAAGGCATTGATTTTGATGAGACTTATGCGCCGGTTGGAAAGCTGACTACTTTACGCTACCTTCTGTGCTTTATGGCATACAACAGCTGGAATAGCGATCATCTCGATGTGGTTACTGCATTTCTCAACCCCGAAATCGATAAGGTCATCTTCACAGAGTTACCCGAAGGCATTGACTGGTTGTCCGAATCGAACACGCCCAGGACAGGTTTTCTACGTTTGAATAAGACGTTGTATGGACTCAAGCAAGCTCCAAGGCTCTGGCACCAATCGATCGATGGCTTTCTACTCTCTATTGGCTTCCACCAGGCATCGGCAGACCACAATGTCTATATATGCAACCAAGGTGTAATGCTACTACTTTATGTTGACGATATTCAACTCCTCTATGCCAAATCTGCTAAGAGCAGAGCCATTGACGTCAAAGAGTCGTTGATGCGCCAGTATAAGATGAAGAACCTCGGACCGGTCAAGCAGTTCCTAGGTCTTGTGATCAATCGTTTGCCGGACGGCTCCGTCACACTTGGCCAACAGTCATATATCAACACGATTCATCATCGATATGGGATGGAGAACGCGAATACGGTCAATACACCAATGGATTACAAGACCAGACTGGACAACATGTCAAACAAAGCCGACGCTGAAGCCGATCAAGCACAATACCAGTCGATTGTCGGAAGACTCATGTACGCCGCACAAGCAACTCGCCCCGATATTGCATTCGCTGTTGCCGCGCTTAGCAGATACCTGCGCAAGCCGTACAAGATGCATATGACGGCCGCCAAACGAGTCCTTCGATATCTCAAGTCTACCGCAGACGCTAAGTTGATCTTTTCTGGTCCTGGCGGGAGTTCGGAAGGGCTGGTTGGCTATACAGACTAGGACTGGGCAGACGATAGGCATGACCAGAATTCTGAAGGCGGCTATCTTTTCAAAATGGCCTGAGCACCTATTTCGTGGAAATCGAAGAAGCAAACTGTCATTCCAAGATCGACAACCGAAGCCGAATACCTAGCTTGCTCGGAAGCAACTCGAGAAGCCCAAGCACTCATATACCTACATCGAGACGTTACTGGTGAAACCATGGTCCCACATATCCACTGTGACTCAAACGGCGCGCTGAGCACCATACGCTCTACGATAACGAGCGACAAGGCCAAACATATCGATGTGCCTTTTCACAACTCTCGACATCTTGACGCTGCTGGTGTTGTTAAAGTCACTGAGATCAATACTCTCGAGAACCTTGCAGACGTTATGGCAAAGGCACTACCGCCGGAGAAGCATCAATATCTTACACACGGCATTGGTCTTCGCCCACCTCGATAAACGGCCTTATTTTCGCTCATGGCATCGGTTCCTCGCGCTCACCCTGTTAAGCGGTTCCTACATTTGCGCGGTTCCGATATACACGCCGAGACAAAAAGTTTGAGTATCTTTATTGGATTTATTGGATCTATGTCTTTATCGTTTTCCAGTTGTACGGCACTCTTTTTCCTACTGCGGGTTTCTCCCACAGGGTTTACCCCAGAGGTTTTAATGAGGCCATTGGGACTTTATGTTTTCCATTTTTCATCGTTTATGGCGTTTCTTTGTCGTTCGGTCTTGCTTGCATGCTTGCTGCCATGGAGCGCAGCAAGAGGGGAAGTGTTGCAATATCTCACTCGTTCAGCTTTATCACGTGTAGAATCACGTCATATACGTGTATTCAGACTTTTCACTTTTCCTGCCTTTCTCGCTAAGACAAGACAATACACACAAGACTTCATCGTTCCATCAAACTTCCATCATAGTTATGTCGAGATTATAATGGAAGTTTGATGGAACGATGAAGTCTTGTGTGTATTGTCTTGTCTTAGAGAGAAAGGCAGGAAAAGTGAAAAGTCTGAATACACGTATATGACGTGATTCTACACCTGACAAAGCTGAACGAGTGAGATATTGCAACAGGTTATGAGCGCGGGTTGACGCTTTTCTCAACCCATAACCTCTCAATTCTCTGTCAACCCTTGCCTATTGTTTTTCGCACAGCTGAACCTGACTTATCGTCGGCATACCTTTGAGACCCAAACACGATACAGAGCCAACACCATGACCGATTCCACCACGTACACATGCAAGCATGGCTCAACCCCTTTTCTCAGCGCCAGCAACTATCACTCATGGAAGAATAACATTTCGAACCTCCTGGGTATGGACGACTCTCTCGATATTGTCCTCGGTACTGAGCTTGCCCCTGCAGCCAATGCCACAGCACAGGCTCGAGACTTCCACAAACGATCGCAGCGAGCCTTTGGAATGATTTGGTCGTCAACCGAACATAGCATTCAAACCTTTCTTAACTGTCTTGGACATTGCGACCCGTATATAGCCTGGGAGGCCCAACAACAGCGATACGATGCCGCCGTATCTCAGTGCGCACGTGTCGCCACTCTTGCCCGCCTACATTCTGCCGTCATGAAGTCTGGAACTTCAGTGTCAAACTATATTTCCTCACTGTCGGACATCAGTCAGGAGCTGGAAGGGACTCCAGACGAGGTCACAGAGCGGTACCTGATCATGCGCATCTTCGCAACCCTTCCAGAAGAATTCGCCAACATCGTGGAGATTCTTAAAAACCGACCGATTGAAGAACAGACTCTGAACTCTGTCAGTACAATTCTGATCGAACACGAAACGGCACGAGCTCTACGCAACGCCACTACTGGTTCTAACTTGAATCTTGCCGGAACCTCTAGTAACGCTCTGACGGCCAATGCCAACGATGGCAAATACTGACGAACGGGCGGAAAAGGCAAATACCGACGAAAACCGTACAATCAAAAGCAAGAAACCTCAAATACCAGTGATATTATATGCTACTACTGTACGAGGAAACGCCTTAAGGCGAGTGACTGTCTAGCCAGGAAGAGGGCCACCGAAATGAAAAAGGGAAGGGAAGAGAAGGGTAGAAAGTCTGCATCTGCTCATCGAGTCGCAACAGAAGACACCATAGTACACGGCCTTACAGCAATGGCAAGAACAGCTGGAAATACTCGCGACACCAACAATTGGATAATTGACTCAGGCGCGACCCACCACATCTCACCAAACCTGACGGACTTCCAAGACTACCACCCACTCAAGGAGTTCATTGAAGTCGAGTCAGCCGACTCTGTCAGTCTTGCAATGGCTGCTGGCAGTATCAACCTTCAGCTCGACTGCGGGATACATCTCAGGGTGGAAGCATTATATGTACCGGACTTCGGGGCCTCCTTACTTTCGGTACCCCAGTTGATTAAGGAAGGCATTGATGTCAGTTTCCGCTCCAATTCACGTACCGCCTACATCACATCAGTGGGTTTCACGGAACAACCCCTTGGCAGATGTCTACCCGATTCCATGTCCTTTGTCCTCCTCGGCAAAGCAGCCTCCAAACCCACAAGTGTTACTGCATATCAAGCGAATTTCCCATCATGTCGGACAGACTCGGAGACGACATTGCGGACGGATGTGGACTCACGCCCCCAGAAGGACTCGGAGCCAATATCGGTATGTCAATCAACGGGACGAGAAGATATTGAAATCTGGCACCGACGTCTTGGTCATCTGAACTTCGGTGATATCCGGAAGCTCCTACCTAAGGGGTCGTACTCTCAGAAGGCAATCACCAACGCATGCGATATCTGCATCAAAGCGAAGGCCAAGGAAAAGTTTCAAAGGAAGGCTCCAGCGCGACGAGCGAGTAAGCCCCTGGAACTGATCCACTCAGACGTTTGCAGGCCCATCAGCCCTGCATCTCAATCTGGACGCCAATACTACATACTCTACATTGACGATTTCAGCCGATATACCTGGGTATGGTTCCTTCGCGGAAAGTCCTCATTGGAGGTCTGTACAGTATTCAAAGACTTCAAGACCTTAGTTGAGCAGCAACTAAAGCATTGCATTACTCGGTTCTGATACGACAATGGTAAAGGAGAATACGATAATGAAACCTTCCCAGCGATCCTTACAGAGTACGGAATCACCTTTGAACCGTCACCGGCATACACACAGCATAAAAACGGTGTATCCGAAAGAATGACACAGACACACAACGCAAAGGCCCGTGCAATGCTGCAAGACTCTACTCTCCCACCGAGTATGTGGGCTGAAGCCATCTCAACGGCAAACTACTTGCATACTCGAAGCCCGACTTCATCCAATGATGGTATAACTCCATACGAGAAACTCTTCGGAAGGAAACCAGAAGTAAGCCACCTACGAAAATTTGGATGCAAAGCCTACAAAAGACTGCCAGTCATCCACCGAAGCAAGTTCGGCACACGTGCTGATATACTATTTATGCTTGGCTACATGCATGATAGTACGACTTTCTGGCGCTTCTGGGATCATCGCCGGAGGCAGGTAATCCAGGCGTCCAACGTCACCTTTGTCGAATCTGCCCTGTAACTCGAATGTGGCAATACAGAGAATGGACGTGGACTCGTCCCGAATGGACTCGATACCTCAGACGGGTCCGCAGTCGATGGTGCAGCGTGTGGACTTAGCATCTCGAGGGAAAGTCCTGATAATATGGAGAGCGGACATGGATTCATCACCCTGAATAGACGTGGACTCGTCCCGAATGGACTCCATACCTCAGACGGGCCTGCAGTCGATGCCGTGGCATGTGGACTCGGCGTCTCGAGGGAAAGTCCTGACAGTACGGAGGGCGAACGTCAATTCGTCGCCCCGAATGGACGTGGACTCGTCCCGAATGGACTCCATACCTCAGACGGGCCCGCAGTCGATGCCGTGGCATGTGGACTCGGCGTCTCGAGGGAAAGTCCTGACAGTATGGAGGGCAGACGTGGATTCGTCACTCCGAATGGACGTGAACTCATCCCGAATGGACTCCATACCTCAGACGGGCCCGCAGTCGATGCCATGGCATGTGGACTCGGCGTCTCGAGGGAAAGTCCTGACAGCACGGAGGGCAGACGTGGATTCCTCGCCCGGAATGGACGTGGACTCGTCCTGAATGTACTCAATACCTCAGACGGGCCCGCAGTCAATGCTGTAGCGTGTGGACTCGGCGTCTCGAGGGGAAGTCTTGGCAATATGGAGAATGGACGTGGACTGGTCCCTGCAGAAACTTCTAGCCGATATGATCTTCGGAAAAGACCTAGAGTGGTCGCCCACCGGATGCGGGTGGAAGAGGAACCAATGGATTCTACAGATCCGGTGTCCTACCGGGAGGCCATTGAGCACCTGAGGCAGTGGTCTGAGCCCAGACTCCATCGACAGCGCTCCCAGGTTGGTTGTCTGGAAGGCTCCCGTTGTCGCCCGTGCCTGTTGGTTGACCAGCAGCTGCAGCTCGTCTGCGCGTCCTGTCATGCCTCTGACGTTGCCACCCTTCCACCACAGCTCCGCGCCGAACATGGCGACGGACTGGACGCATGCCACCATGACCCGTCTGCAGTTGGTCGGGAAGAGGCCTATCTTGCCAGTGAGCCGGCGTAGCCGCATCATCGCGTTCCTCCCACTCTTCAGCCTGGTGGCGTGGTGCTCCTTCAGTGTGAGTTGCGAGTCCAGCCACACTCCCAGCCATCTCGTCGCTTCCTTGTTGAAGGGGACCTCGGAATTCCCGACCTTCACCTTGGCCACCCCCACCGTGCCCTTTTTTTTCCGGCAGAACATCGCTGCCTCCGTTTTCCCCTGGTCGAAGGCCACCTCGTTCTTCCCTGCCCATTCGATGGCTGCCGCTGCTGCCTGTGACAGCTTGGCGGCAACTTCTTTGTCATTCCTCCGCTCCACGCACCATCCGATGTCATCGACGAAAGACAGCCCGCTGCTGCCTGGTGCTGCTTGCTCGACGGCGTCAAATATCCCTGACAGGTATGTGACGAACAGGATCGGCGCTGCCAGAGAGCCCTGTGGGACCCTGGTGTCAACTGCATTGGGGTCTCCCACCTCGCCATCTAGCACGAGTCTGACCCGCCTGTCGGTCATGAAGCTCATCGTCCACCTGATGAGGTCCGCTTCCACTCCCAGCTCTTCCATTCGCTTCCCCAGAACCGTCTTGTTGACATTGTTGAACGCCGACTTAACGTCCATGAAGAGCGCTCCTGCTACCCGTTTCTTCTTCCATGCCTGTTGGGTGCGGTTCATTAGGATGGCAACCGCATCGACGTAAGATCTCCGCTTCCGGCACCCGAACTGGCCTCGGTGCAAAGCTTGCTTCCGCTCCAGGTGGTCGGCGATCAGGTGGGCTGCCGTTCTTTCTAGGAGTTTGCTGATGATATCGAGTAATGATATTACCGGATATGCTCGCACCTGCGAGTAGTCCGGCTTCCCTGGCTTGGGAATTACCACTCCTTTCGCCGTTTTCCAGATGCCCGGGTGGAAGCCCAGCCGGATACATGCCCGTACCAGCTGGGTGATCCGCTGTTCGTCCCACTGCCAGAACACTTTGATGATCTCCACCGAAATCCGGTCGTCTCCCGATGCGGAGGTGTTCGCTGCCCTCTTCAGAAGCGATCCGACTAGTTGAGCGTCGATTCGTCTGAATGCCTGGCCTTCGTCCTCTGCTGGCGTGTAACTGCCCGGAGGGCCTTGTGGGAAGTGAGCTTGGAGGATACCTTGCTCCCGTTTCCAGTGGCCTTCAGCGATGCTGCCATCCTCCCGTACTAGTGCCTGGCCAGTTTTGTCGATTCGGGGTGTCGTGTAGGCTGCTGCCGTCCACACCTTATTGCCGTCCGCCTCTTGCAGGAACCGGTTCCAGCAGTCCCTCTTTGCTTTCCTTATTGCGCGCCGGAATTCCCTCCTTGCCGCTTTCACCCGCGAGATTCCTGCCACCCTCCACTTCTGCCTAGGTCTTCCCAAATCCTTCCGCAGCTCCTTCAATTCCTCACACCACCACGGCTTTGACCGTGAGCACCAGCGCTTCTTCCTCGCGTGCTTGTCCAGTGTTGCGGTCATCACCTCCCTAAGCGATCCTGCCGCCTCTGTCACCTCCTCCTTCGTACTCTCGTCGGACAGGATCGGGGTCCTTCCCGCTCCCGCCAGGTAGCTCTCCCTTGCCTTCGCCCTCCTTTCCTCCGCCTTCTTCTTTTCCATCTCTTCACTCTCGTTTGCGGGATCCCATCCGCTAATGTCCCAGCCAGTGGTCTCCATGCTCATGTCCGCTCTTGGGTCGAGGGTGCCCAGCACCTCCCACGCAATGAGTTCGTGGTCTGACCCGGTCGCCTCTTCACCAAGCAGGCACCAGATCAGTTCGATGTTCGGGGAGGACAGAGTGAGGTCGATGATGGAGTGGTTCTCAGCCCCTGGGCCCATCCTCGTGGCCTCATCCGTGTTCCAGACAAAGAGGTCCTCTTCTTCGATGAGCCGCTCCCAGAAGGTGTGGTTTCTGCTGCGTGTTGCCCTGGGGTTCCACCTCTTGCTGTGGGCATTCATATCACCGGCGATGATCACCCTCCGGTGCCTGGCGATCTCGGACCAGGCTGCTCGCTGCGCCGGCCTGTTCGCTTTACTGCCCTTGTGCTGATCGTATGTGTTGGCAATGACGATCGTGTTCCCTCCCGGCAGGGTGACCTCCACCACCTGCACATGGTTCTCGCTCTCGCTGGCTAGGTCTTTAAGCTCCGTCACCCGGCACCTCGATGCCTTGTTGACAGCAATCCAGCACTTCGCCACTACGCCCTCCTCCCCCTTGATAAACGTAAAGCTGTGGTGGGATCGCGTGCTATCTTTCTCCTTCGCCGTTCGGGGCTCCTGGATGAGTACCAAGTCCACTTCACGTTTCACTGCCGATTCCAGCACCGCCTCCATGACCTGCCCGCCCCGTGCGCAGTTGTGCTGCAGCGCCTTTAGCAGCATCGGTGGTCCCCCGGGGCCCCCCATCAGACGGCTACGGGTGGGGTGGTGCCACTTGGTTCCATTCCGGTTACCTCCTCGTCTTCCGTCCAGTCTGGAGCGGGCCTCTACGGCTCGCCTCCTGGGACCCAGCTCAGTGGGGCCGATCCTCTAGCGGTCGTGGTGGTGGTTGGGCGTGTGGGCTGCGGCGGCTCAGTGTAGGCCTGGCCCTTACGCCTGCCCTGGGCAATCTCAATGGCGGTCTTCTTTGCCTGGCACCTGGCGTCCTGGGCCGGGTGCCTGCCCCCGCAGTTCGGGCACTTCATTACTGTGTGGGGGCAAACCTTCCCAGTCTTGCCACACGTTGCCACCTTGCACCGGTGCTCCTCTGTCCTGTGGCTGCCTGCACAGATGGTGCAGGTAGCTGAGCCTTGCAGGCACCGGAACTCTGAGTGTCCCCATCGTCCGCACATGCCACACAGGGTGTTCGCTTTGTTCGGGATGTATGGAAGAGCCCGGAACCTGTTGCCTGCCACCCACATTTCCACCAGTAGCTTTTGGGCTGCCGCCTTGCCTGGCACCTTGAAGATCACTGAGGCCATCTTCTTTGGAAGCCGGCCAGCCTGGAAGTGACGCTCGATGGTACTTACCGCCCGCATCCACTTCATCGAGAGGGGGGGGAGCACGACTCCTGGGTTTTCCGCCTCGATCTGCTCCCTGAGCTCCGTGAGCCCGTTCGGGTGCCGGTACCGGTCATAGGGCACGAGGATCTTCAGCTCCGCCCACTTCTTGTTCGCGACAACGTTGATGATAGCTCTGTCGGCTTTGCGGGCCGCTTCCAGGATCTCCTTTTTGAACCGGAGGAGCATTGCCGCCGATGCCCCGAAGCGCGCTGTTGTCGACAGCCTTCCCTGCACAGAGATTCTGAATGCCTTGGTTCGGACGTGGGCCGGGGCCACCCTGCTGAGCGCGATGTTCACGTGCGCAACGGCATTCGTTGCCACCACCTGGTCTATCTGCAGTGCTCCGGAGGCCCGCTCGAAGACAATGCCACGCTCGTCACAGGGGAAGGAGTGCTTTAGCTGCTCCAGCCCAGTGGGCGCGCACTCCTCCTTGCCCTTACGGCCCACCCATTTGGACCCCTCCTGGGGCAGGGCCGCTGCCGCCGCCGCCCGCTGTGCCCAGCTGCTCTCCTGCTGCCCCTGCTGCGGTGCCTGTGGCGATGCCGGTTTCTGGTGGTATTGTCGCTGCCACTGCTGCCGCTCGGGCGGGGGGGGCTGTTGCTGCTGCTGGCGCTGCTGCTGCTGGCGCTGCCCCTGTAAAGGTGCCATACGCCCACGCGCCCGCTCTTCCTCCCACTGGCTTCCCCGCACCCGCATTCCTGCCATATGGGCGATCCTCCGCCCCACGGCCGTCTCCTCCGTATCGTCAGCGTCGCCTGTCAGGTCCCAGATTTGTCTGGCTGTGGCGCTGTATGTCTCCCCCTCCTTCTGGCTCAGCTCCCCTGCCTCCCATCGCTTCATGGCTGCCGCCTTAGCCTCCTCCCCTCTGCCCGCCTTCTCCGCGTCCTTTATCGCCGCCTCCTCCTCCCCCCTCTTCTCCCGCTCCCTCTTCTCGGCCTCCGCTGTCTGCGTTCGCTTCAGGATCGGACGAGTGGAGGCCGCTGGCTTCTCCGGCTCCCTTGCCTTGGCCGCATCGACCGCTGCCTGCCTCTTCCGTTGGCGCGCCGCGCGGCCCGTGGCGGGCGGGGTTGCGATCTGCACCGCCTTCCCCTTACCCTTTTCCTTTCCTTGCTCTTTCCCCCCCCCCGTTGCCGCAGGCACTGGCTCTCCCGGCGCCGGCGCATGACTGGACCCGTAGAGAGCTCCCCGTTTCACCCCTTCCATGACGTCTCCTCGCTCCGCCTCTCCTTCCGTGGCTGCTGTGGCCACCACCCCTTCCATGGGCTGTGTCGCCCCAGCTGAGGCCAGCGCCGCTGCGCCTGCGATGACCGCCGCGCCCGGGCCCTCCTGGGGTGCCCTTCCCTCGCGGGCCATCTCACTAGCCAGGCTGTCCACTGCCTGCCTCAGCTCCCGGATCTCTCTTCTCCTCGCCTCCAGCACCCGCGCCAAATCTTCCCACTGCTTCATCTCCCACTGCCCCTTCTGGGTCAGTTCCGTCTCGATGGCGTCTAAGGCGAGTAATTTCACTGCCAGCCTCTTCTCCCTCTCCTCCGCATCCACCAGCAGCCTCGTGGCCGCTCTCACCTCCCTCTCGTTTTCGTCGGCGGCCCGGGCTTCCCTTCCTTTTATTACCGCGCTTCCAGCGCGGAAACCTTCTCTTTCATTTTCCGCTCTGCCCCGGTTATGGCTGCCAGGATTTGCTCCAGCGCCGAGGCTGCTGCGAAGCCAGCCGGCATCGGTCGCGCCGCTGCCCAGGTGCGGGGCTGTTACACTTGGATATCGAGCGCATAGAGATAGCTCCGTAGAGACCTCGGCAGAAGAGACCAGAGGAGAAGGGAGCGGAACGCGGAAGGACTTTACTCCGGTCCTAGCCGCTTGGAAGCGAACT
>Ga0307516_10009641_pt1 | contig 10742 bp, 15 predicted proteins | sample 19_EM_MG_FD_203310 | JGI IMG/M metagenome (GOLD analysis project Ga0307516, IMG submission 203310) | Populus trichocarpa ectomycorrhiza microbial communities from riparian zone in the Pacific Northwest, United States - 19_EM | ecosystem: Host-associated > Plants > Roots > Unclassified | place...
AGTACCTACCAGAATGAGGCAGAGGATGGCTGTGACCTCAAGATGGGAACGGACGAGGAAGACATACAGGCGCAGATTTCAGATGAGATGTGATCCTAATGTCGCAAGGGTGAATATTTCGTTACTGATTGCTTACCGTTCCCACTGATAGATGCATTAAAGTTCAGGACTCAGGAGAGGTGCAAGCTTTCGCGATCGGCAGCTAACCAAAGAGGGCAAGGCAGCGCTCGTTGTGATAGGTGAATAATTTTCACCTGAACGTCACGGGTGCCTGGAAGATTGAAGAGCAAGATAGAGCCGTAGCTGGATTCTGCGTGGAAGTCGGACAAGGCAAGCGCCGCAGAACACCATCAGCTCGCTGTTACCACGGAACTCAAGTTTCACTGGCAAGGTCTAGTGAAGTGATCGGTGAGGGCACTATTTGAGTTTGACCCCATGGCCAGATTTGAGGGTGGAGCGTTCGACATCCCTCGACGACAAATGTTGGAGGCCAATCGTTTCTTATTATCGGACAATTTTTACAAAGTTACGGAAATATAGTTCCACCCACTAGATCCTGTGATGCTCCAGCTATTGTCACGATGTCAATTTATTTTGATATCCTCCGCTACTTAGACTGATAGACTAGCAATGTGTATAAATTATCACCTAATGAAATTTGCGTCCCAAGAACGTACCTACTCATCCTCTATGTCTCCGAACTCAAACATCCCATAGCGGTCTTGTTTGGCACAAATCACCACTTCCTGCAGCCTTTGCACAAGCTGGGGGTACACAGAGAGATATTTACAGTCCTTGCGGTCAATGGAAGCCAGTCCTTCTCGAAGGAGATCCGCATTGATGCATGCAAATGGGTCCTCCGCAGCATGCGGGTCAGTCGGGTCGATGAGGCGTAAATGAAGGAGATTGCCCTCCTTGTGGTCAACAGTTGCCACTAGCTTGCGATCACTGCATAATGCACGGAAGCGGTCGATGGCTTCGGGGTAGTATTCGCTTTCCGGCTTAGGCAGTCTGACGAAGCTACGGTGATCATTTAGAGAACGCGTTGCAACAAAAGAACTCTGATCCGTACCTAAGACGAGCTTCATGGGCTTGGCCAGGTAGAAGACGGAACTTGGAATCAAGTGGACGAAGGTGTTCAAACTTAACAGTGGACTGGTTGCCATAGTCAATGAATGTGACCTCAGCCTCCTTTTTGACAGGAGAGGTGCGTCGAATTCTGGCACGGTACCACGACCCATCAGAAAACTTCGCTGATACAAGGTCACCATTCGTTGGCGCAAAATTGGATGGTGCAGAAGCCGATTTATGATGAAGAGAGAATTCGCGCATCAGCTTCTCCAGTAAAGCTATTCCTGTTGCCGTACAGTTACATCATCGCTGTTTCTACTTGTGCAGTGGCACTTACCCTCGGTATTCAAGATCTGTACGGAAAAGTTCAAGCCGTTTTTCGTCCGCACGTCACTAATGATAACATCCATATATTCGGGCTTCAATGGCGTCGCATTGTCAGTGGAAGCAACCTGAGCAGCATTTTCTGCATCTTCGTCATAATCACGCCACAACTGCAATTGCCATGTCAGTGGTTTAACAAAAGGAATCAGTCATTGCGATCGGTACTCACGTTCCTCCGAGCTCCCTTGGCCGCGTTCTGAAAATTGCAAGTTACATAATTTGTTTTTCTACTGTCGACGGAAATGGCCGCCCACCTCTGCATCATACAATTGACGAGACCAGGAAAGAGTGTCGGCCGAGAATGAGTGTACGGATGCGAGGCCCTCGCGAACAAGTGTGACTGCAGCATTCTCATCCCTAAGCCACAGCGCTCCAATGAACCCTCCAGACTTGTCAACAGTCTCGACTTCAAATTCAACATCCCGTTGCATGTATCTCCGGGTAGAAAACTCGAAGGCCTCGGTACCAAATGGCTCACTCTTTTCTGAGGGATTTCGAGCAGTCCGAGGTGCCTTTATTCCTAACGAGCGATTAGTATTGAAAAGTGAATGCGTTGGGTGTTAAATTACCACCAAGGACCAGTGTCAACGTCTGGTTATCCTTGAGGAGGAAAAGCCTTTACGAAGATATGAGTCAGGACGAAAAGAATAGCAGGTGCATCAATGACGACAGACTTGAATCGCGATCCGGATGCCACGTAGTCCACGACAGCAGGTATTTTGCCTTGTCGCTTGAAGCCGTTTAGGAATGAATTTGCACGAGAACTCATCTCAGAAATGTTGATGGGTGGCTTCGGTGGAGGGTGGTCCTTGCCAGAATGTATGCCTCGTGTGTCGGTGACCGCACTTTAAGGAAATGTGAGTGGAGAAGAACCCGCCACGTCTTTGCCCGACCTACGACTGTTCAGCAGCCATGAGCTTGTCATAATCTGGTGCACGATCCTCGTCATCCCGACGGTGACGCACAACACTCGCAAGGCCTTTTTCGATCAATTGCTCAGCAATATTTCTGCAAAAAAAAAGTCAAAATACGACGGCAAAGAAAGAAAGAAAAAGTGACAAGACCTACGAGTTTTGACCGCCATAGCGAATAGTTGCACATTCTCGCTCCTCGAACTCGCCTTCGCGTGGGCGAATGAAATCCACAGTGACTCGAACGCTTTTGCCAATCAATCTCTTGCGCAAGAACTCACGTGCTTCCTGAGCATAGAATGCTTGCTTTGGATCCGACAGTCTTGATCGCTATGTCAGCTGAATAATCGGAGCCTGACCAGAACTCACTTGGGCCCCCTCGTCGAGCTTAATTGTAAACGGTGCTCCTTCCCGCTGTCCTTCTCAACCACGGAGATCTGATCACTGCTCCATATCCGAGTAACGGTACCCTCGAAGGATTTCGTAGTATTGACAGTCGAACTGCCATTGGCAGGAGGTGCAGATGAGGATGGCATGTTCGCATAGAGGCATGCCTTCTTTTCTTTCGCAGCCCTTTCAGCAACACGGATACGTTCCATTCCTCCACTGCTAGCAAGCAGGCCAGCATGCCAATCCACGACACGAGCCAAGCCAGCTGCCACCAGATGTTCAGCGATATTGCCTGCAGGGTGAAGAACTGCGATGTTGTTCTCGTCTAGATCCTATGCGAAAGAAAACTGAGGAAACAACTCACCTGACCCGATGAAGATTGATGCAGTGGCAGGGGGAGCTTGGTTTACGCCAATCTGGAAAGGAGTGGCCGTAGAACTTGGTAACGATAAAATAATTACGCGAACCGGACGCTGGAGTAGACGTGATTCTGTGAAGAATTTCGCCTGCGAGGAGTAAATGTGAATTTCTGCTGGGCGCGAGAAAAATGCGATGCCGAACCTCTTCGGCCCATTGTTCTGAAGGTTCCCCCGATTTCGAAGCAGTTTTTGGACATCGTACACCAGCAAGGGCAATGTTGACTATTTGGTGGTCACCGTCAGGCATAAATAGTCTGACCCTCAGAGACGACCCATCGCGAACGGACTCCACCAGAGCTAGATTTGATAAAGATCGATTACGTCCACCGTACATAAACTCCAGGCTCACCATCAAGCGATTTGCCTTTCCACTCGGAAACAAACGCCGCAGAGTCTGTTGGCATAGTATGATGAATCACCCGAGCCTTTTACGCAATGAATGTTCCCGTGCCAAGGACGAGAGTAAGGGAACACGCACCTGGGGACCATGAGGATTCCAAACACCCTTCCCCGTGGCCTTGGCTTCTGCCTCGAGTTCCTGTTTCCGAAGATCTGCTTCGGTAGGCTCCCTTTTCAGCTCCTTCAGTTTGACCCAGCCGCTCTTGAGCATCTCATCGGCAACATCAACACCTCCGATCTCAGCTGTTCCGAAATCGCGCACAACACCATCATTCGATGGTAAACTGTGCATGGATACAAAGGAGATTGGTTTGCCAACGGCGAGTGCGCGAAGGAAGTCACGAGCCTCGAATGCCCATGGCTTTAAGGTGAACATAAGAAAAGATGATCAGCTAGGATCAAAACCACAGGGTGGATTGGTGAGGACATACTTCGTCGTCGCGAGTGGTATTGCCCATCCTGGGGGCGTTCACTTCGGCGAGATGGAGCATCCTGTGCCGCAAGGGTGTCTCTCCAATGTATGTCACAAAAGTGGAGAGGGCCACTTACCTCTCTTTTGGAGGCTGTCCCTGGGCACCAGGGGAACCTCGTAGGACAAGTGTATCACCAGAGATGACGGCTAGGTGTGGTGTAAATCTGAAACAGTGTATGAGAGTTGGAAACAACGACACCTACATTTGACAACCTGTTCCAGCAGTGTCAACAATGACGAGCCAGAGAGTGAGAATCGCCACTCACTGCTTTCATGGCCATGATGAAAAGAGATCTTTGAAGACGAGCAACAGATGCGTTCGTGTGAGCTGGATCGGATGGGAGTGCATTGCTATATATGGTATTAGCCCCTGAGCACTGCCCTAGTGGGCTATCAGACGCCGTTGGGGCTCGAGAAACAGAAACAGAACCAGCCGCAGCTTTAACCTCGACCACAGCCCACTGATTCCATCCACTGCAATCATTCCACACGCGCAGTACCGCTTCGCATTTTCCAGGAACATTCCAGCTGCGGAGTAATATAGGGCTACATATTCAGAGTCACTCTTATACCCCCTCTGTCTCACGATACCCACCTCAATCTCATGAGCACGTCTAGGTTCCAGGAGCATCTCTCGTCAGAATTCTTGCCCACCGAGGTCGCAGACTCAGTCTATACTCGGCCACCCAGCACCGTTGGGTCTACCAGGGATGGTACTGACATCATCACGCAGATACGGGAAGCAACCTCCGCGCCCTCACCGCTTACCAGCTACCTCAAGGACCCCGCCGTCATCAGCGCACTCGATGCTTCAGATGGAACGGGGAGCCACCGACATTCCTCTTCCAGCTCACGCAGTCGTCGTTCTTCATCCATCTTGGGTGTCGTCCTTGCTGAAGAAGAGAGACAAGCACACCACCTCAAGTCCATACTTCGGTCGACTGGAGACAGGCTCAATCGAGAGATGCGCAGGACAAACCAGGCCATCACTAGGGCCGAGCAATCCGAGGCGCGTGTGCGGGAACTGACGTCTCGCGTAACAGCCGCAGAGTCAGGCAAGCACTACGTCGAGCTAGAGGCTTCCTCTGCAAAGGAGGAAATAAAGCGTCACCAATTGCAAATACAGAGCCTCGAAGTGGAACTCAGGCGTCTTCGTTCTGATGTTGCTCTACTGGAGAGGCAAAGAAACGAGGCAGAGGAAAGTGCTTCCCGTGCCCGTGACACTGCGAGGAAATTCCAGCTAGAGCTTCGGACCCTGCAGGCCGAGGACGCAGGCAGGGATGAAGGTCAGCGGTTTGGAATACGCAAGTGGTTCAACTCGGGTCACATGGAAGGCTATGACACTGGTTATGCCGAAGGCTTCGAGAGTGGCCGGGAGGAAGGCTTCGAACAAGGGCGAGAATATGGATTCACAGAAGGACAGGAATTAGGGATTAAACAGGGGGGAAAGATAGGAAGACAAGATGGGTATGATGAGGGATGGGAGCAAGGTCGGAGAGCAGAACGCGACCATGCTCTACAGACCTTCGACAATTTTTTCAATGCCGAGGTTGACCCTCAGGATCATGAAGTAAGTAATCGGCCCTTTAGTGAAGTCTCGGTTGGCTAACCACTAGAAGTCCAAAAAAAAGGCCAAACGATGGTCGAACTGGATGCGCCGCTCAACTGCTTCACCGCCACCCGCAAAGCCTGCAGTGGGGCTGAGTAGACCAATCTACTCCGAGTCGCCTGAAACTCGTCACAGATAGTGATAGCGTGCTTCCTTTGTTGATTTTGGTTTTAGCTCACGGACATAGGGGACTTTTGCTGCTTAGTACATAGTATCTATGTATCCATTGGGACTGTTTGTATTGTAGACGCTTGTAACAACACGAAATTCCTTTTTTCTACATATCATATGGCATCCACACCGATACCCCCCTCGTTGCATACCCCCGGCTTTGCTGGCGGACGTCGCAAGGGTCCGAAGAATTTACCCAAACTACCCTTGTCTGCCTTCAGTCCCCCCAACACCGGGACATCTGACACGTTTCCCTTGCCCCCCACTGCCAGCGCAGTCGTCCCCGCTGGGATCATTGACTCTCATCTTCGTGTCCCCGAAAGTATCGAGCAGTACAGGCAGGTCATCGGACAACTCGTCCTTGAAAGGATCAGGGGAGTGGTATTAACAGCAGACACTCAATCGTCTGACGATATCCCTGGCCTATTGCAAGGGTTGGCTACATCCATCTACCTTGCTATCATGTTATTCACGGCAGCGTGCTACTCCACAGATTGCGATCGCGCTTCGATGTACCCATATTAGCTGTATCGATCCCATTCACGCTCGATAAACCTCCTCCGTCTCAGCCTCCCTCTTACTTATCTGGATCGAATCCACCTGTAACCTTGTCGACCACCTTTATTCGTGCTACCCCGGAGGCAGTCAGCAGCTTAACTTGGGCTTTGAGCAATAGCGATGTCGTCGATATTGATATCCAGTCGGATATGATGGCGGGCGTCGCGACAAGCGGTTCCTCCCTCTACGACTCTTTTGAAGATCTCCTCACTAAGGCGACAATCACGCCAGCACGCACGGATGGAGGGGAGAACAAGCGGGCACACATCGTTCTCAGTAAGACTCCGACTCTTTTTTCTACCCTTTCCGCGACTGATCTTATCCGGCTAGGCAATATATTTCCTCCCCCGCTAGATCTGGACCAGCCCATTGTCAAGATCATGCAACTTCCCGAGTATTTACAGTATCAATCACGTGTGTCCTCACTATCGTTATTCGAGAACCTGCACTTGAAGATCACCCCACCCGTGCGGCAAAGGTTTGGAACTGGAACAGAGTCCACAGATAGCCGGAAAGAGTGGAAGAGCAGACTCAAGCTGTACAGTAGGTCTTCGAGTCATTCGTTGGCCATCCCAGTGCTTACAGCAACATGCGATGCGTAGTTGGACCTGTCCTCGAGGCCTATGGATTTGAAAGAATGCTTTTTGGATCATCGCCTTCGTCGGCAGGCGAGGCTTTCGACCTGCCCATCAGTTGGTATGACCTTGTTCGGGAGTCATTCGCGGAGCTTGGTGTAGAACAAGACGCCATTGACAACGTTTTCATGCACAATGCGAAACGTGTCTACGGAAGGTCGACTTGATGTGCGCTGGACATCCGACTGGATGACCGGTTTTATTTTATCATATCCTGCAATCGTGTCTCGTTTGTATAAATCGTAGAACAACTTGTGGTGTGATTTGACAAATACATGTTATTGCATCCTGCTGTTGTCCTGCTGTGCATCGGTTGTGTGCACAGTGACAGTGTACATACGAGCCAGGAATTCCTCACTAACCAACAATCTGCCCACACTAGGTCTGTCGTGTCCCCACCACCTTCTTAACTCTTCAGCTCCTCTCTTGCGCGTCGTGGCTTCCAGCAACCGACCCAGAACTGATGTGGGCAGCGATGACGAGGTCACCTATGGTGTTGGAAGGCACGTAACGTCGTCGTGAGTGATATGAAAAGCTTCGAGTTCTCCAGTCTAGTCTCATTCGCACCTCCACGAGATTAGGAGCAGCAGGGAGTCTTCCCCGGCGGCGGTAAGTCTGCACCCCTTCTACTCTTCAGCATGTCCCAAACCCTTCTTTTATTATTCGAGACACCGTCTCACATTAACCTCTGTTATCGCTCCAGAAAAGACCGAAACGCTCATTCACACCCACTTCAGACGATGGGGATCTCGTCGTCCCTATTATTAACGAGGATGACACCGGTACGCCGTCACCAGAGAATACGCCTCTAATTCGAAAGCCTGTTGGCTTCACATGGACTCCATCTACCAGTGCCCACATTGAGACATACGAGGCCCCGTCACCCCCCAAACCTCCAACTGCGTGCTATTTCCTACCTGGTCAGGCTCCCCCTCCTCCGCCAAAGCCACCAAAGCAACAAAAGCCCAAGGCAATTCGCAAGAAGAAGAACCAGGAATATTCCTCACAAACAGGAAGATTTAGACTTATGGCGTCTACACCTGGACCATCCACGATGTCACCCGCGCCTGCTGACTTCCTCACTCTGACACCATCTGGAGGCACAGACTTGGCTGGTGTGACTCCGTTTCACTCTTCAGTCGCTATCATGGGATCGCCCTCTGGCACCTTATCGTCCAGCAGCTCCGCTGTTGCTACTTCATCTCCAAACCTCTCTACACAACTACCCTTTAGCTCATCTACGATGCCCACTCCAAACGGCCTGACGCACTACAGTCATGAAATGGAAATGCATAGAAATGCTCCCGCTCCGGCCCAAGTGAGCGTTGGCGAATCACTAGCACCGCCTAGAAAACGCGGGAAGCGGGGCAATACAATACCAGAGGGCACCGTGCCAGATGTGCCGGGCTCACAGTTTCTTCATTATCAACACCCTCAGGGCGCAACCACTGGCTTAGCACCTCATGTTTCCTACAATTGCCATAGCTCGGATAATCGAGCCGAGTCAACGAAGACCATTGGCAGCAGTCGGCCTCTTACCCACAATAACACAGACCCCCAACCTAACACAGTTTGTAAGGAGATTCACCCTCTTGCATCACCATCCTGACACTTGGAAAGCCACAACTCATTCTAATAGTACAAGTACTCAGCGTCCGCTGAGGATGCTAACCTTATTGATCGAAGACCTGAGAAGTGGTGTGGTAGATTCTCAGTTAGCCGAAATTAAGGTTCCTCTGAAACCTGCCGAAGACCCGGATGATGGCTTCTGGGCGGATGCTGTGGATGTTTGCAATGCCCTTCAAGCCTCACCATCGCGTATTGATGGTCATTTTTTTTTTTTCGCCGGTTCCAAGGTGTTTGACTTTGGCATTTGTAGGACCGGCTAAGGTCTACACGATGAGAGCAAGGTTCCGGCAGTTCTTCATGCGAGTGGATTTTCATGACAACCACCACGTTACACCAGCTCATCTTGGCGTCTCGAAACAAAGAACGCTGAATGTCTACGTGGAAACGGTACGCATGTATCTGGATGAGTTTAGTTTTATGCTCTATATTCCCTTTTCTAGCCGATACCGCAGGGTCAGCTGCCCTGCCGTCCTGGATATACCAGTGATACCCGGCACGGACACGATTCTGATTCTGATTCAGAGCAATCGACATCTATTGCAAATACACGCCCACAAATGCGTGTGCACACACGAGATGAGCAGATCGAGGCCCTGTCGAAGATCAACTTTGCAGCTCCAAAAGGAATATTGTCGCCAGGTTCGGATACTGGTTCACACAAACGAAAGAGAAACAAGTTGCATGGTAATATATATCATTATCCGGCAGTGTGATCTCACGGGGACTGATCGCTCATGGCGTAAATGTTATAGGCCACAGTCGTGCGAAACCTACTGCACTTCCTATTCCCGCCCAGCTCGCAGAGACAGAGGAAGAGAGGGACGACGCGATTTTCAAGTGGATTAAGCCGCAAGTCGAAAACCATCCGGAGTTCCTACAGTATATGCAGTCGAAAGCCAAGTTGCAGCGGGTGTCCGAGGTCCTCAAACAATACGAGATCGTTTCACACATGTTAGAACAACTGTCGGGACTGACGACGCCGGTGGACTGTGATGGGGCGCCTGGCTGTGTGGTTAAAATGGTAAGACTCGGCCTTGGACCTACTTAGATGCACCTGGACCATTGATATGTTCTAGGACCACGTGTTGAGAATACTCAACCTAAATTCAGATTGGGCACAGAGATGTCAAGATACATTGGCTCTGGTGAAATTTTATGGTATCGATGGAACACGATACGAAGATTCTCGCATCGTCGATATGATAAACAGTACTGCAGTTCCCAAGCCAAACGTCATGGACAAGTTTTTGGAACTGTTACACACTGTGGACTGCACTTTTACAGAAGATACATTGGGGGAATCTGCGCTGTTGCATGATATTAATGACGATGAGTAGAGTATTAGGTATATCTGAATTATACTGCCATGTGCTTTGTTTATTTCTCAGACACAGTTATCCCGGTGATGTCTAGCAGCCAAATGTGTCATGATATTATCCTTCCAGAGACCACGAGCCATGCGCTACGATATTGTAGGGAAAAGCAATCTACCATCCAACCCACGATCACCGTGAATATCTACCTTCATACCTACTCCAGCAGGCACACAGCCCTCTCCCAAAGCACGCTCCAACGCAATTTTGCAATGGAACCCAGAACAATGCATGGGCAAAATGTACGCCGGAGCAGGCCTCAGCTGACGGGTTAGGAAGTCCACGGTGGGGGGAATGCGGTGGTTGAGATCCGGTGTACCTAAATGTAGCCCGCCGATAATCTGCCATCGTCGTCTTCAATGCATCGAATCTGGTGGACAAAAAAAACAAACTGACCATATGAATTGGTCTCGAGAACCTTCGAACAGCATCTTTGACGACATTCACAATACCTGCGTGGGAGCATCTGATCGTGGACAGTTCAGTGTGGGTCCATCGCACACGATGTGACCGTACGCGCTGAAGATAACAAGCCCTTTTCCGGCAACGTCAACCACGGCATAACGCTCGTCCATAATGTGCTGCAGGGATTAATAAGGCCAACGGAATGAAAATTGAACACGACATACTGGTTCCGAGGTCCACCTCCCACATTTACCGTCTTCCTCCACGAATCTAACACCTCCTGGCAGACCTTCTTCAAACGGCGTAACTCTTGGGA
>Ga0307516_10009642_pt1 | contig 10739 bp, 8 predicted proteins | sample 19_EM_MG_FD_203310 | JGI IMG/M metagenome (GOLD analysis project Ga0307516, IMG submission 203310) | Populus trichocarpa ectomycorrhiza microbial communities from riparian zone in the Pacific Northwest, United States - 19_EM | ecosystem: Host-associated > Plants > Roots > Unclassified | place...
AGCACCGACGGCAGCGCGGTCGGGAGCACCGACGGCAGCGCGGTCGGGAGCACCGACGGCAGCGCGGTCGGGAGCACCGACGGGAGCACCGACAGGCTGCCGGCCGAGGGCGCGGTCGGGATCATGGGCGGGCATGCGGAGGCGCGCGGCTCGGCGCCGTACCGGATGGCCGCGACGCTGGCCTGGCGCCTAGCCGGCGCCGGACGTCTGGTGGTGACCGGCGGCGGCCCTGGCGTGATGGAGGCCGCGAACCTCGGCGCCTACCTGTCCGGACGCCCGGCCGAGCAGGTGTCGGCGGCGATCGACCTGCTCGCCCGCGCACCGGACTTCCGCGACCACGATCCCTACACGGCCGCCGCGCTGGCCGTGCGTGCTGCCTACCCCGCGCCGGCCGCCGCGGTGGGCGATGTGGTCGCGCGCCTCACCCACGGTGGTCTCGCGCTTCCCACCTGGCTGTACGGCCATGAGCCGGCAAACCTGTTCGCCGGGCAAATCGGGAAGTACTTCTCGAATGCCGTGCGCGAGGACTCGATCCTGCGGTTGTCTCGTGGCGGAATCGTGTTCGCTCCCGGTTCGGCGGGCACCGTTCAGGAGGTGTTCCAGGCCACGACCAAGACCTTCTACCGTACGGACGGCCCGTCGGGCGCCTTCGTCTTCCTGGGCACCGAACATTGGGCGACACTGCCGGTGGAACCGTTGTTGCGGGCGCTGCTCGCGGCATCGCCGTACGGCGATCAGTCGCACCTCATCCTCGTCACCGACTCCCTCGACGAAGCGCAGGCCGCGCTGACCAATACCGCGCATCGGGCGTAGACGATGCGGATTCGGCGCCAGTCGTCCATCGGCAGATCGATCTCGGGTACGCACGACAGCGGCCGGCCCCACGGTCGGGACCGGCCGGCGGCGGTGGGTTACCGGGAGAGCGAAGTGCCCGTCGAGCGCAGGTTCTCGCACGCCTCGATGACGCGCTGGGCGAGACCGTTCTCGGCCAACTTGCCCCAGGCCCGCGGGTCGTACGCCTTCTTGTTGCCGACCTCGCCGTCCACCTTCAGCACGCCGTCGTAGTTGCGGAACATGTGGTCCGCGACCGGGCGGCTGAACGCGTACTGGGTGTCGGTGTCGACGTTCATCTTCACCACGCCGTAGTCGAGCGCTGCGCGGATCTCCGAGAGCAGGGAGCCCGAGCCGCCGTGGAAGACCAGGTCGAACGGCTTCTCTTTGCCGTACTTGGCGCCGACCGCGTCCTGGATCTCCTTGAGGATCTCGGGACGCAGCTTGACGTTGCCCGGCTTGTAGACGCCGTGCACGTTGCCGAAGGTCAGCGCGGTCATGTATCGGCCGCGGTCACCGATGCCGAGCGCCGCGGCGGTGGCCAGGCCGTCCTCGACGGTCGAGTACAGCTTGTCGTCGATCGCGCCGACGACGCCGTCCTCCTCGCCACCCACGACGCCGACCTCGATCTCGAGGATGATGTGCGCCGCGACACACTCGGCGAGCAGTTCCTCGGCGATCTGCAGGTTCTCCTCCACCGGCACCGCCGAGCCGTCCCACATGTGCGACTGGAACAGCGGCGCCCGGCCGTTGGCCACCCGCTCCTTGGAGATGGCGAGCAGCGGGCGAACGTAGGAGTCGAGCTTGTTCTTCGGGCAGTGGTCGGTGTGCAGCGCGATGTTGACCGGGTAGTTCTTGGCCACCTCGGTGGCATACTCGGCGAGCGCGACGGCGCCGGTGACCATGTTCTTGACGGTCGGGCCGGAAGCGTACTCGGCACCGCCGGTGGAGATCTGGACGATGCCGTCGCTGCCCGCTTCGGCGAAGCCCTGCAGGGCCCCGTTGAGCGTCTGCGAGGACGTCACGTTGATCGCGGGGTACGCGAACGCGCCGGCCTTGGCACGATCCAGCATCTCGCGGTAGACCTCAGGGGAAGCGATGGGCATCGGTGCGCTCCTTGATCTTGCATAGCGGAAGGACGGCAGAGGGCAGGACCGCGCTGTCCTCCACCAGGCAGTATTCCGTAGCAATCAGCGCTTCGGGTAATCACCCTGGTTAACCAAGCGGTCGTACGGTAAACACGCAGTCTCGCCCTAGCAGGGAGTCGACCATGACGCAGCCCGACGATCGAAATTTCGAAGCGCCAGAGGCCGATGCCGCCGAGCAGGCCGCGTACGCCGATCCGACCGAGAACGACTATCCGGCCAGAAACCGGCTGACCATCTCGGACGGCGTCGAGGTTCCCGAGTGGGACGCGCTGGAGCAGGCCCAAGTGGTCCCGGACGAGGACGACTACCGCTGATCCCCATCGGCCCCTGTCACCGCCTCCGCCCCACAACACCCCTAGGTACGGGTGTCGTCGAGCGCCCACAACACCCCTAGCGCACCAGTGCCGGCTCGGCTGTGCCATTCAGTGCGGTGCAGCCCACCACCCCCCGAGTGGGCTTCGCGGCTTCGTCGGTCAGGTCGGGCGCGCGGCCGACACCCACAGTTCCGCGCTTGTTTGGTGGCCACCGCCGCTCGGTGCGGTGTGGGTGTTGTCGAGCGCCTTTAGAGAGTGGCGCGTGAATCGGTGCGGTGGTTGTCAAGTCGGTCTTGGAGTCGGTGGGCCGAGTGCGAGGTCGGTTGCTCGGCGATGTCGACTGTCGCCGGTGGGCGTCCGGTCGGGAGGGGGGCGTCCGGTCGGGAGGAGGGCGTCCGGTCGGGAGGAGGGCGTCCGGTCGGGAGGAGGGCGTCCGGTCGGGAGGGGGGCGTCCGGCCATCGGCGAGCCCGGCATCGCGGCGCGCGGGGGTTCCCGCGGGCGCCGACCTGCCAATTGTCTGCCTTGTCCGACAATGCACACGCGGGTCGTTGTCTTGCAGCGTCGTACACGCGAACACGAGGCCGCAGACCCGAGTTGCCACCCGACACATCCCGAATTATCGGGCACCGTTGTTACCGTTTCGGCTTACGTGGATGTTTGCGGCCCCCCGGCGGGCCGTAAACGTCCACGTTGACCCGCCAGTGCAGCGGCGGCCCGATCACCGCCCGACATATCGGGATTGTCGGGCGCCACGCTCGCCGGAACGCGGCCGGCTGGCCGGATCCAGCGGTCGCGGCCCGCGCTGGGCGACGTGACGAGCCGAGCAACATGCCGAGCCGACGTTCGAGTTACGCGCCACGCTCTTTAACACCCGTACTGCGTCACTGGAGAAGGTCATGCCCCCTGGTGGGGGCACCCCGTGTTCGGGGAAAGAGGGCATGCCAAACCGCCGAGATTAGGTTGATCTTGAACCTCGGCGCGACGTTTTATTCAGTTTTGCCCCGAGTTGGCACTCGCGTGGGCGCTGGAGACCTCCAATTTAAGCCCTCTTACGCGTCAGCGCTCCAGTGGCACGGTCCCGGTGTTCGAAGCAAGACCCGCGCGGTCCCGGTATTCGGGCGTCAGCGCCGGAGTACATAGGACGGGTTCGCCGCTACCCAACTGGCGAGGTCGTCGCCTCGGGTGGCGGCGAACAGGTCGCGGCCGACCTTCGGGTAGACGCCGCCGCTGACGCTCGGTTCGCTGATCCCCACCACGGCTGCGGAGCGCATGGTGGCCGCGACCGTGAGCAGCTCGGCGGTCGGGCCGTCGATCTTGAGTCCGGTTTTGTTCAGCAGCTTGAGCAGCGAGTTCAGCGCCGCCGGGTCGGTCCGGAATCGCGACGATGCGAGCTTTCCGACCAGCGCGCCGAGATAGCGCTGTCCGGTGCGGTCGCCGTCGTCCGAGTCGAGTTTGTGGCTGGCGCGGAGCACCGGCGCCACGTCGGGGCCGCGCAGCGTCTGGCAGCCGGCGCGGTAGTGCTTGCCGGTGCGGGTCGACGTGAACGCCCGGTCGAGGCACACCTCGACGCCGCCGACCGCATCGGTGATGGCGGTCAGCGTGGTGGTGTCGACCAGCACGGTCGCGTCGATGGCGAGGCCGGTCTCCTTGGTCACCACCCGACGGCTCAGCGCCGTGCCGCCGAAGGCGAGGCTGGACCTCATCTGGTCGGTGCCGTGGCCGGGAATCGGCACCCGGGCGTCCGGCGGCAGGCTGATCAGATAGATCCGGCTGCGATCGACCGGTACGTGGACGACCGTCATCGTCTCGGCCCGTCCCCCGTCCTCGCCGGGACCGGTGTCCGTGCCGAGCAGCAGGAAGTTCACGCCCCCGGTCTGGGCCGGCGCCGGCGAGCCGAGCAGGTTCTGGGTGGCGGGCGCGGGCGGGCGGTGCTCGGCCAGCGCGACCGGCACCGCGGCGGCGGCGATCAGGACGGCGGTGGCCACCCCGGCGGCTCGGGCCGCGGTGCGACGGCGCTTACGGCGTACGAAGGCTCGGTTGATCTTGTCGTGCACGGACCCGGCGGTCGGGGTCTCGGCCTCGTGCCGGGCAAACGCGGCCCGCAGTTCTTCCTCGATCATCAGGAGGCCTCCACCAGGTCGGCGCGGAGCGTGGCGAGCGCACGCGAGATGGACGAGCGGACCGTTCCGACGGCACAGCCCAGGACGTCGGCGATCTCCGCGTCCGGCAGGTCCTCGTAGTAACGCAGCACCAGCGCGGCGCGTTGCCGGCGCGGCAGGGTGGCCAGCATGGTCCAGATCTGGTCGCGTTCGGCGCTGTCCTGGGCGTGGTCCTGCGACGCGGCCACGGTCGGATCGGGATCGGCGAACAGCCGCACCCGCCGCCACCAGGAGTCGCGGCGCAGGTCAATGAAGCGGTTGGTCAGGACGCGACGGACATATCCGTCCGGTGAGTCGGAGTGCGACACCCGTCGCCAGTTCAATTGCACGCGAACCATCGTGTCCTGGACCAGATCCTCCGCGACGTGCGGATCGCCGGTGAGCATGACGGCGTAGCGCAGCAAGCTGGGTAGCTGGCTGTCGGCGAACTCCTGGTAGGTCACGTCCACCTCCGCTGATATGACGGGATCGGACCCCCGGATCATTGCGGTCGGCCGCAATACGTTCGCGGCGGCGGGTCACCCGCTGCGATCATGTGCCCGTGCTGCTCACCGTGACAACCACCTATCGGCCAGCGACAGATCTCGGATACTTGCTGGTCAAGCACCCGGATCGGGTGCAGTCCTTCGACGTGCCCACCGGTACGGCCCACGTGCTGTTCCCGGACGCGACCCAGGATCGGTGTACGGCGGCACTGTTGCTGGACGTCGACCCGCAGCGGCTACGCACCCGGCGCGACGCGTTCACGCTCGGGCAGTACGTCAACGACCGTCCGTACGCGGCGTCCAGCCTGCTGGCCAGCGCGCTGTCCAAGGTCTTCCGGTCCGCGCTGCGCGGCGCCTCGAAGGACCGCCCGGATCTGGCGGCCACCGCCATCCCGCTGGAGATCGGCGTTCCGGTGCTGCGTTGCCGCGGCGGCTCCGGCCTCGCGTCCGCGCTGTTCGAGCCGCTCGGCTGGCAGGTCACCGCGACGCCGATACCACTCGACGACGTCCCGGACGATCACCCGCTGGCCGGCGACAGCCCGTACGTCGATCTGGTTCTGCGCGGGACGCTGCGGCTGGCCGACGCGCTCAACCACCTGTACGTATTGCTGCCGGTGCTGGACGACGCCAAGCACTACTGGGTCGCGCCGGACGAGATCGACAAGTTGTTGCGTTCCGGCGAGGGCTGGCTTGCCGGCCATCCGGAGAAGATCCTGATCACCCGGCGCTACCTGGCGCACCGCAGGTCGCTGGCGGCGAGCGCGCTGGAGCAGCTCGACCATGACGAACCGGACACTGTGCACACGCCGGCCGACACCAGCACCGACGAGGACGCCGAACTGCCGGTGGTCCGCCGACAGTCGCTCGCCGAGCAGCGCCGGGACGCGGTGCTGGCGGCGCTCACCGAGGTGGGCGCGACCCGGGTGCTCGACCTCGGCTGCGGCGGCGGCGCGCTGCTCGGTGCGCTGCTGAAGGATCGCCGGTACACCGAGATCGTCGGCACCGACGTGTCGTCCCGGGCGCTCGACCTGGCCGCCCGCCGGCTGCGGCTGGACCGGCTGCCCGAGCGACAGCAGGGCCGGATCACGCTCTGGCAGTCCGCGCTGACCTACCGCGACGATCGGCTGCGCGGGTACGACGCGGCGGTGCTGATGGAGGTCGTCGAACACGTCGACCCGCCGCGGTTGCCGGCGCTGGAGGCTGCGGTCTTCGGGCACGCGGCGCCCGGCGCGGTGGTGGTGACCACGCCCAACGTCGAGTACAACGTCAACTATGCCGGCTTGACCGGTATGCGGCATTCCGACCACCGCTTCGAGTGGTCCCGCGCCGAGTTCCAGTCCTGGGCCGCCGCGGTGGCCACGGCGTATGGCTACGACGTGACCTTCCGCGGCGTCGGCGACGTCGCCGAGCAGGGCACGCCGACCCAGCTCGGGCTATTTGTGCGAAAGGAGCAGGCGTGACCGCCATCGACATCCCGGAACTCGCCCTCGTCGCGCTGGTCGGCATCTCCGGCTCCGGCAAGTCCACCTTCGCGCGCCGCAACTTCCGGCCCACCCAGGTGCTGTCCTCGGACTACTTCCGCGGGCTGGTCGCGGACGACGAGAACGACCAGTCGGCGTCTGCCGCAGCGTTCGAGGTGCTGCACTACGTGGCCGGCAAGCGACTCGCGGCCGGGCGCCTGACCGTGGTGGACGCCACCAACCTGCAGTCGCACGCCCGCGCCGGGCTGGTCCAGGTCGCCCGCGAGCACGACGTGCTGCCGGTGGCGATCGTGCTCGACGTGCCGGAGCAGCTGGCCTGGGCGCGTACGCAGGCCCGGCCGGACCGCGTGTTCGACCGGCAGGTGCTCGATCGGATGCACCGGGACCTGCGGCGTTCGCTCGGGCATCTGGCCCGGGAGGGCTTCCGCAAGGTGCACGTACTGCGCGGCGCGGACGAGATCGAGTCGACCACCATCCGGTACGAGAAGCTGTTCAACGACAAGCGGGAGATCACCGGTCCGTTCGACATCGTCGGCGACGTGCACGGCTGCAGCGCCGAGCTGGGCACGCTGCTCACCCGGCTCGGTTACGCGCTGGTCCGGGATGAGGCGGGACGGCCGGTCGACGCGGTCCATCCGGAGGGGCGTACCGCGGTGTTCGTGGGTGATCTGGTCGACCGCGGGCCGGATTCGCCGGGCGTGCTGCGCCTGGTGATGGGCATGGTGGCGGCCGGCACGGCGATCTGCGTGCCCGGCAACCACGAGCAGAAGCTGGCCCGCAAGCTCAGCGGCCGCCAGGTCCAGCTCACCCACGGCCTGCCGGAGACGCTGGCGCAGCTCGCCGTCGAGGACGCCAGCTTTGTGTCCCAGGTCCGCGGCTTCATCGACGGCCTGGTCAGCCACTACGTGCTGGACGGCGGCAAGCTGGTCGTCGCGCACGCCGGCCTCAAGGAGGCCTACCAGGGCCGTGCGTCCGGCCGGGTCCGTGCTTTCGCACTCTTCGGCGAGACCACGGGCGAAACCGATGAGTACGGCCTGCCGGTCCGTTATCCGTGGGCCCGCGACTACCGGGGTTCCGCCGCGGTGGTCTACGGACACACGCCGACACCCACCCCGGAGTGGATCAACAACACCATCTGCCTGGACACCGGGTGCGTGTTCGGCGGGTCGCTCACCGCGCTGCGCTGGCCGTCCCGCGAGTTGGTGTCGGTGCCGGCCGCGAAGGAGTACTACGCCCCGGCCCGGCCGCTGGTATCGGTGGCTCCGGCGCGGGACGAGCTCGGGCTCGACCTGGCGGATGTGACCGGGCGGCGGCACCTCGAGTACGGCTACGGGCGGACCACCATCGCCGCCGAGAACGCCGCCGCGGCGCTCGAGGTGATGAGCCGGTTCGCGCTGGACCCGGCCACGCTGGTCTGGCTGCCGCCGACCATGGCGCCCTGTTCGACGTCGACGTTGGATGGCTTCCTCGAACACCCCACGACCGCGTTCCAGGATCTGCGGGCGGCCGGCGTGCCCACGGTCGTGTGCGAGGAGAAGCACATGGGTTCGCGGGCCGTGGTCCGGGTGTCCCGATCCGGCGCCGGTGACGCGATCTGGACCCGGACCGGCCGGCCGTTCTTCGACCCAGCCCGAAACACTCGGCTGCTGGACGGCGTACGGCGAGCGGCCACCGATCTCTTCGACGAGTTGGACACCGATTGGCTGCTGCTCGACGCGGAGCTGCTGCCCTGGTCGGCCAAGGCCGGCGGGCTGATCCGCGAGCGCTTCGCCGCGGTCGGCGCGGCCGGTCGGGCGGCGCTGCCGGCGGCCCGGTCGATGCTGGATCGAGCCGCGCGGCGCGGGCTTGAGGTGGCCGCGCTGCGAGACCGGATCGAGCGGCGTTTGTCCGAGATCGCCGGCTTCTCCGCGGCCTACCGGTCGTACGTCCGGCCCACCGACGGGTTGACCGGTGTGACGCTGGCGCCGTTCGCGGTGCTGGCCGGTGCCGGCCGCTCGTACGCCGACCGGGACCACGGGTGGCACCTCGCGCTCGCGGATCGGCTGGTGGCGGCGGATCCCGTGCTGTTCACGCCGACCCGGCGGATGGTCGTCGATCTGGCCGATCCGGCGTCGGAGGCGGCCGCGACCGACTGGTGGCTGGCGCTCACCGAGGCCGGCGGGGAGGGCATGGTGGTCAAGCCGTACGCCGGGCTCGGGGCGACCGACCAGAAGGGCCGGCTGGTGCAGCCGGGGGTGAAGTGCCGCGGCCGGGAGTACCTGCGGATCATCTACGGCCCGGAGTACACCCGGCCGGACCAGCTCGCCGGGCTGCGCAAACGGTCGCTCGGCCGGAAGCGTGGACTGGCACTGCGCGAGCACGGGCTCGGCCTGGCGGCGCTGGATCGGTTGGCGGAGGGTGCCGCGCTCTGGCGCGTACACGAGTTGGTCTTTGCGATCGTCGCCTGCGAGTCCGAGCCGGTTGATCCACGGCTCTGACCCAGCTCTTGGACAACGTCCGCATGGACCTGCCCGGTACGCTGCATCGCGTGTACATCCATGCGCTGTCGGAGCAGCTTGCCCTCAACCCGCTCGACCCGAAGGATCTGCTGCACACCTTCGGGTTGATCGGCGTCTGGGCTGTTCTCTTTGCCGAGACCGGCCTGTTGGTCGGCTTCTTCTTCCCGGGCGACTCGCTGCTGTTCCTGGCCGGCGTCGCCGCGTCGCCGGTGGCTGACTCAATTTTCGGTCACGGCAGCCGGATCTCCCTGGCCGGGCTGCTGATCGGCGCCCCGGTCTGCGCGGTGCTCGGCGCCCAACTCGGCCATCTGCTCGGCGCCCGGTACGGCCGGCGGATGTTCGAGCGGCCCGACTCCAAGCTCTTCAAACGAGAGTACGTGGACAAGGCCGAGTACTACTTCGACAAGTTCGGGCCGGCCAAGGCCGTGGTGCTGGCCAGGTTCATCCCGATCGTGCGCACGTTCCTCAACCCGGTGGCCGGCACGCTCGGCATGCCGGCGCGCAAGTTCCTGCTCTGGAACATCGTCGGTGCCGTCCTCTGGACCGACGGGGTGCTGCTGGTCGGTCACCAGTTGGCGCAGCAGATCTATGACGCGATCGGTGACAAGATCGACCGGTACATCCTGCCGGTGGTGGCGCTGATCGTGCTGATCTCGGTGCTGCCGATCCTGATCGAGATCATCCGCGAGCGGCGCGCCAGGAAGCGGGGCGAGGGCGGTCCGGACGGGGCAGCGGCGATCGGTGTGGTGGCCGCCGCCAGCATCGCCGGACTCGCCGAAGCCGCGACGCACTCCGACGACGACGAACCTCGCACCCCGCCACGCAGCCACCGCGCCTAGCCGCGCTTTCTGCGGACCGAACGGCCCGGGACTCGTGGAGGTAACCGCTCACTGAGCTACTCGTTTCCCCGGCGGGAACCACCGGATTGCGTTCAACGTACGCTAGGACGTACCTTGGGCTGTACGCAATCCTCGCCAATCCGGGAGATCGTCATGAGGGTGCTAACCATCAGCGACGTTCGCAAGAACTTCGCCGCCGTCGTCGACGCGGTCATCGACGATGCCGAGGAGTGTGTGATCCCACGGGGCGGCGGCAAGGCCGTCGTCATGGTCTCCCTCGACGAGTGGAACGCCATGAAAGAGACGTTGCACGCCCTCGGCTCCGCCTCGAACGCCCGCCGCCTGCTGGAGAGCATCGCGCAGGCCGATGCCGGGCTGGTCGAGGAGCACCCGCTGTCCGAGTCCGACTCCGCCGTTCCCCACTCCGGCAAGGAAGCGGCGTGAGCCTACGCATCGCCTTCACCCCCAAACGCCTGGCAGGACTACGGCTGGTTACGGTCCCCTGTCCGGATGGTCTTCCCGCCGCATCAATGACGAACACAGGCTCATCTACCGTGTCCGCGGCACTGACCTGGAGATCGCGGCCTGCTACGGCCACTACACCGACAAATGACCGCCAGCCCAAGGTTGATCATGGGGTTGGCGTACCCCATGATCAACCTGGGTCAGGCGGTCTGCAGTGGTCGGTCCAGGAACTCGTCGGGAATGCTGCGGAGGTCGTCGAGGCGGCCGGCGGCCAGGGCACGATAGGTCAGCATCGCCGCTTCCTCGAGGTTGCGGGCCCGCTTGTGGGCGAGTTCGACGCTGTCCGCCACCAGCACGCAGCCGTGCTGACTGAGCACGAAACAGTCGGTGCCGTCGGCGGCCATCGCGGCGGTCAGTGCCGCCACCTCGGAACTGCCGGGCAGGCGGAACGGCACGGTCACCACCCGACGCAAATAGAAGGCGTGGTCGGTGGTCGCGATCCGGATCTGCTCGCCGAG
>Ga0307516_10009643_pt1 | contig 10738 bp, 8 predicted proteins | sample 19_EM_MG_FD_203310 | JGI IMG/M metagenome (GOLD analysis project Ga0307516, IMG submission 203310) | Populus trichocarpa ectomycorrhiza microbial communities from riparian zone in the Pacific Northwest, United States - 19_EM | ecosystem: Host-associated > Plants > Roots > Unclassified | place...
GTTTTGTCCGGCGTGGTGTCCTTGCTTGAGGACTTGGGTAGGGGTACGGTCCCGTTTGATACTGTCACTGAGGTTTCAGGCAAGCTTGGTTTGTTGTTCTTCGGGTTCCCTTTGAAGGTAATACTCTCTTTTTCTATTCTCTTCTAAAGTTTTGAAGTTTTTTATTGGTTAGAGACTCAAAATTGATTAAGGTAATGCGCATGGCAGTTGTGACTGTATATTAATCTAAACCCATCCCAATTGAATGTGTATAAGAATATTTTTTTAACATATGCTTTATAAATTATCACATTCAATGCGTACATTAATTTGCAAGTAACCCTTGCATAATCTTTTTAGGTCATCTTGAAGTATTCTTTTAAGCAAATCTTGAGATGCTAGTTCCTCCAAAGCCAAGTTTACTGGGGCCGAGCACAAGTCATAGTAAAATGCACCAAGCTTTGAAGACCTGATCAAATTATTAGGCTAATATACTGAATTGTTCTAGGCCTTAGACTGTATTATATTTGACAAATTTAGCTTGTTGAAGCTGTCAAAACTGGTTCTTTCTTCCCCTTTTCCCTTCATACTTTCCAGTTCTTCTGTCATATCATGTGCTTGTAATAACTTCTCTGCCTATATATGATCCCAGGTGATGAAGATTGCATGCATGTGTTGTCTAGAACTTAATGTAGTAATTAACCTACATGATCTACTTCTATTGATTCCTTGTGTTTAGTGATATCAAAGGTGCTGTCTTAATTCTATCTTAATTAATACAGGCAAGAGTGTCCTGTGAAGTTCTGGTAAATACACACAATCAGACAATTGTTCGTCAAACTTGTTACCCTGAGGTGAGTTGGCATTACTCTATTTGGTACTCTCACGGAATATTTGGTATGTTGTAGTTGTTTTTTAAATTAGTTTTTATTTAAAAATATATTAAAATAATAATTTTTATTATTTAAATTTATTTTAACACATTAAAATGATTCAAAATTAAAACAAAAAAATTAATTTAAAATAAAAAAATTTAACATTATTAAAAGCTTTGATTGAAACGCCGTCTCAAACAGGCATTTATTATCAACAACGCTAGGAGGAGATAGTCACTGTTAATCATATTATATATTTATTAATTTATATTCATAGTAAAATATTAGTGAATACCATATAATGCTTTATAGCTAGGTTGTTTAAGAGTGTATAACTGTAGCTTTTTAAAATGTTTTTTTTTTTGGGAAATATATTAAAAAATATATATATTTTTTAAGAATTATTTTTAATATCTATACATTAAAAAAATTTAAAAATATATAAAAAATAATTTTAAATAAAACATTTTCAAAATTTAGAGAAACACCCAACATTTTGAATGTATCCCTCAACCGCCCAATAATTGCGCAATTTAAGATCTTGGTACTGCTGCAATCCCATTAATTCTGGGTCATTTTTTAAAATAGCACGGTAAAATACTTTTGGAAATTAGCACAAGGAAAATCCCAGATTGTGATATTCCCAATAAGAAATTTAAAATCTTTAATTGTTTTATTAATAAAAGGTTAGTTGCATTTAATTAAATTTCAATAGGGTTTTATTAATTTTAATAACACAATTAAAGATTTAAAAAAAAATCTCAAGAATCTAACGCAACTTATTAAATGTGTTATTTTTCAAAATCTTTTTTTTATCTGTGCTACTCGTCTAAATTATTTTTTGAGAAAGTGCCATTCTTTCTGAAAAAATGAAAGATTCCTTTCCTAAAGCTACAGCTCCATCTGCTGAAAAGGTCGTCTTCCCTAACAATGCAGTATTCTGGATTTCAAGTAACAATTACAAAAGTAGATTATTGCTATAACTGAAATACTTAAACTTGTCTGCTACCTACATAAAGTTTATTCCGTAATTAATTATTTTTCACTGCTGAAAATGACATTGGTTATGTAATGTCAGTTAAGCTAAAAGATTCGTTGGGTGCACTTAATTTTAAGACTTTAGCTAAAATATGGATCTGTTTGTACTGATCAGAGATGAACTTGAAGGGCTTGCGGGCGCCGCTGCTGCAGCATAAGCTAAAAGATTCGTTGGGTGCACTTTTAAGACTCTCCATGCACAGGAAAGCTAGAGCAAGTGGAATTTTATGCACACATCAGATGTGATACTATCAGCATGCACTGTTTCTCTCTTACCAGTATGTATTTTTACCTAGAGAATCATTCATTGGGCCACATAATATATATATATATATAGTAGATAGGGTCCCCGCCGCGGGCGGCTTTTTTTTTTTTTATGAAATGGGAAAAAATTGTTTTTTAACACGAAAGTAAAGGAGTGTGCATGAATCGATTATAGGTAAACTGCTATTGAAGGTAAAAGTCTGTAAATTTTGCATTCAAGTTTTGAGAGGCTGTCTACATGGCTTATATACAAACATCAAAAACAGGATGGAAGAGCAAAAAATCTGTGCCTGGGTTTTGTGCAACAAAGGGCCTTGTCGTTGATATCAGCAAGTCCAAAGCCATGAAGAAAGCAAAATGTAGTAGTGGAAATTGGAGCATAGCAACTGTGCTTGCTTTAGCAGCCAATACAAAATAAATTTAACATTTGTGCATGAAGGTCTCGAATGCAAGAGATGCTGGAAAGCAAGTAAGCCTGCAATCACAGAACAATGAAATTAATTAAGAGACATTAGAACAGCATAGGCACTGACAGTAGAAGAAGTTTTCTGGGAAGGTTGCTTGATCATTGAAAAGAAAGAAGGATGTAAATTGAGTTAGAGGTTCAGCAATAAGATCCTTACGCTCAGAACAGCAAGTAAAATTAGCTAAAGCAAGAGTAGAGGTTTGTTGGTTGGTAATAAAAAAAATGGGTTGATGAAAAAGAAATCGAATATAGCGAGAATACGATGGAAGAGAGCAGGTTGCGTGTAAATTCAAAGAGGTTGTTTTCAAAAGGGTAAGCATTGTTGGTGTGCCATTCGAAACTGGTATCAATGGAAGAGAAAATCTGCAGGAGTGTCTCATAAAGCCCATATCTTGAACAAATTCAGAATAGCAAGTGAATGAGCAGAGTTGCTTGAAGGCATAAACAGCAGCAACAATAATATATTATACATGAATTGGAGGCTAACCTAGGTGCTTGGTGGCAGTGAGGCTCGCTGCCTTTTTGTGCGAGGAGAAGCATCTTGAGTCTATCTGGAGCCGAATCTTGGATCTCAAGCTCATCATCAACACCTGGATTATTGGCGTGGGATGAACCAACATGGCTGTGCGAAAGTAAACACGAACATTGAAGGGAAAAAAACATACAGTGATGAATAAAAAACAGAGAACTTGCATGCTTGTCATGCATGTAATAAAACAAAAGCAGATAACATTAAAGAAATGAAAACAAAATGTGTCAATAAAGCTTGGATCTAGTGTTTAAACCTACGATGTGCTCCAAAGTCAGTGAAGTCGAGCTTTCTTTAAGATCCAGTAGAAGAGAGATCAACAATATTTGGTTGTTTCAGATGAAGGAGTTTCTGAAGAACCAACAGTTGCAAGTGTATCTGCTTGCGTGATGCTTCCTGGGGTAAGAGGATTGGTTTGATGTTCTGTTAAGGAGCTGGAACAGCTAGGTTGCAGGGTAGTTTTATTGGCCCTGAATATTATATACACAATGAAAATTATGAAATAAAATTATTTCGAAGTACTTATTATCCTGTTAGATAGATATAGAGTTGTTTAAAGATTTATTACCTGAAGATATGATTTTCTCCGGCTTTAAATAATTTTTTAAAGTCAGGATTATCACAAACCACAAGCCGTCCCATTTTCCAACCTCCAATGATAATCCATACAAACCACCCGTGAAAAATCTTCTAAATCTCTATCCCGTGAAAAATCTTCTAAATCTCTATTTAGAAGAGAGGGATTACTATACCTAGAGTGCTAGCTTTAATTTTGTATTTACGTAGTTTTTCTGTCCAACAAACAATCACTCCTCTTTTTAACATATAAAATGATAGGTTTAGCTTTATATTTATAGGAAATCCAAAAAACCCTATAAATAACAAAATATATATTTGCTCTTTAAATAATATTAATATATTATTTAAGGATAATTTTAGAAATTTAATCAATCAAGTCCTTACTTGATTTTTCTAGGTTTAGAAATATAATCTCTGTATTAATTATATTCTAGTCCTTAATTTCTAAAATATTTTAATCAAGTCATACTTAATTAAATCATCCTAGTTTAATTTCTAATTAATAGTTTTTAATATGTGTGACCGATTATGTTTCTAATATGTTAGCCCAAATATAAATTATAATTATAATTAAATAGAATTAAATAAATTAAACTGTTTAATTTATTATTAATTCAATAATTGATTAATTTATATTTGAAGATCAGGTGTGTCATCTAACAACGTGTCATGATCCCTAAAATATTAGAAAAATCATTGGTGGTTTGACTTAATTACCTTTCAGTAACCCGTTTTTTAGTGTAATTAATATTCTTTCATCAATAATATTTCAATTTAACATTAAAGCATGAAGTATGTCTGTCATGTTAAATCATGTTTGTTCTCTATATAATAATTATTGATTGTTTGGATAAGATTTAAAACTCTTTTCATATCTCATCACATCTTAGCCAATGATTTCTCAGTTAATACTATTTGAGAACATATGACATATTTTTCTTAATTCACCTAGGGTGATGAGTCATCTCTTGATCACTCAAGTACTTTCATATAGTTCATGTTACACCTAATGTCTGCCCTTTCATTACCTCGAATAAAATAATATATAATAGAATCAAAGCATGACATCTTTATATAAGATGACTTAGTGATCTCAAGTCTAAGGATCACTTACACAACCGTCACATGAGCTTTTTCATAGACATGGGTGATCTCTTTATATGAAATTCTCATACGAGTCAGTTCAGTGTATATGTCTTATGACAAGCACCTATATATTAGTTTTAGGTATCATTTATACCTTATTATAGAATGCAACTATATAGGAAATATTGTATATAGAAAATATTGTAGTCATACTCTTGTGTGGTAACCCCCATTATTCCTATTGTATATTGTCCTACACATATATATAGAAAAGGTTGGCAAACCAATAGGTTAAGCCTCCTAATTATTCTTAACTTGGTATCAGAGCCTTCTGCCGTCAGAACTCTTTTCTTCTTCTCCCCTTTTGCAGCTGGCCTGCTCTATGCTTTTCCTACATGGATTCTACTGTTGCCGCTGACTTCTCCCTCACCATCAGTGGTGTAGCACAGCCGGCCAGCCATTTATAAGCTGCTGCTGGTGGTCTCTTTCCTCCACAATAGCAGCCTCCACTTGCAGAGCATGTCTCTGATTCCTCATAAATATCTATCGTTCCTCTGCACCTTATGGGAACACACACTCCAACTATCATTCCTTTGTCAAACACCCACCAAGTTGTTTCGTAGAAACTTACAAACATAAATTATCTCTATTGGCAAATGCAGATGAAGCCCTATCTTCTTGGTCAAGGTGTTTTTCACTTCGTTGACGGCTCAGTGTCATGTCCTCTATCTCATGTTTCTGACAGTTCTGCTGGTTCTTCCTCTACAATTAACCCTTCTTTTCTTCATTGGAAGCAACAATATCAACTTATTTTGAGTGCCTTACTCTCATCTCTCTTTGTGGATGTGTTGCATCTCGTGGTAGATTGTTATACCTCGCATTGTGTTTGGCGCACTCTTGAAAGAGCGCTTGCATCTCCGTCTAATTCTCGCATCATGCAACTCCATGGCTCTTTTCAAAACCTTCGACAAGGAGACTCATCGGTTAGTATATACATGCAACAAGCCAAATCGTTATTCGATGAATTGACTGCTGATGGTCGTCCCATGTCTCTTGAAGACTTCAATCTCTATGTGTTTCGTGGCCTTCGTGGTGAGTTCAAAGACTTGGTAACGAGTCTCATAACCAAGGCAGAACCACTGTCATATGCTGACCTTCACAGCCACCTTCTTACCCATGAATTTCTGCACAAGAACTCCTTTCATTCCATGGATGCCGCTCCCTCTCTGTTGTCTTCTTCTCTGTCGCACAGCCACCACTGCTGCCAACACCACAGCCCTCTACTCATCTTGCTATGTCTCATCACAACTCAAACTTCAGCAGCAACAGGGGTCGTTCTTGAGGCAATTATCGTCTCAACAACAACCGCTACACTCACCAGAACAGGAGCCAATCTGCTACAGACTGGCGGCCAAACAACTGGTAGTCGACCAGGCGCAACTTAGAGGTTGGGTAGTGGTCTGGACAACAGCATGTCCGCTACCAATTGTGCTCCAGTTTCGATCACACAACTTCCCATTGTCCCCAGTTTCGCAGTAATACCCAACAACCCTCTGCTCACCTTGCTGTTGTGAATGTTTCTGCTGCGACTTGGTTCCCCGATACCGACGCGAATCAACACGTCACACCTAATCTTGGAACTCTGACCGATTGTGCACCCTATCTTGGTAATGATTTTTTGCATGTTGGTGACGGTAAGGGCTTTGATATATCCTATATTGGACATATTACGTTACATTCCCCAAAACACATTTTTACATTATCTAATATTCTCCATGTGTCTCATATTACCAAATCGTTGTTATCTGTTCAAAAATTCTGCCGTGATAATCATGTTTATTTTGAATTTCACGCTTCTATGTTTTATGTCAAGGATCTCATCACCAAGGAAGCTCTCCTTTTCGGTCAGAGTAATGATGGTCTTTATGTCCTCTTCGAGTCTTCTGCCACGTCAGTTCCTTAAGCTTTTTGGTCTCTTTACATCTCCGCGACTGCCGACTTGTGACATTATCGTTTGGGTCATCCAACCCCTCACATTTTAAATTTGTTAGTTTCCAGGAATAAAATCGTATGTACTTCTAAACGTTCTCTTACTCAGTGTCAAGCTTGTCCTTTAGGTAATTTGTCACGTCTGTCATTGCGATCTACGGGTCACAAAACTTCTGCCCCACTTGATTTAATATTTAGTGATGTTTGGGGTCTTGCCCCTATGTTTTCTTCTTATGGCTTCCGTTACTTTGTTATATTTTTTGATGCGCATACCAAACATATATGGTATTGTACGCTTGTTGCCAAATCTGATGTGTTTCCACTTTTCAAACACTTGTTGAGCGTCAGTTTTCACTTAAAATTAAATCTGTTCAAACTGATTAGGGTGGTGAATATCGTAAGTTAAATAAATTCTTTTAGACCATTGATATTCATCATCGGTTAATCTGTCCTCATACTCTTGAACAAAATGACATTGTTGAACGTCGTCATCGATATATTGTCGAAACTGGCCTAACCTTTTTAGGTCAGTGTAGTGCACCATTGCCATTTTGGAACTATGCTTTTGAATCTTCAGTATATCTTATTAATCGCATGCCTATTCTTGTTCTTCATAATAAATCTCCATTTGAGTGTCTGTTTTGTCGTACTCCTGATTATAATTTTCTATGTACTTTTGGGTGTCTTTGTTTTCCCTTTTTGAGTCTATATCATGCTCATAAATTAGATTTCCGGTCCTCTCCATGTGTGTTCTTAGGATATAGCTCATATCATCTTGGTTATCGTTGTCTTGATTTAGCATCTCATCGTATTTATGTCTTCCGTCATGTTAGTTTTCATGAAAATATCTTTCTTTTTGCGAATTCTGAACATATAACACATTCACCGGTACCCTCCACACAACCTACACATCTTCCATCCTTGAACCCTCTACTCTTTCCGCCTACTACTTCCCAAACCGGCCCTACCAGCAACCCAGTTATGTCATCTGCCGCACCCCAACAAACCACCCATTTGCCCAAAGATTTTGCCACCCCTTCCTCACTGTCCAACACTGCCATACTGTCACCATATGCTTGTCTTTTCAATGATCATTATGCAAGAACAGGTTCCCCATCACCAGATATGCATGCTCTCAGGTCTGCTGCAGTAGACTAGCCCGGTTCTGCAGCAGAACAGCCTAGTTCTGTCGCAACTTCACCAGTGTCTGTAATGTAGATTGCATAAGTCCCTATATGGTTTAAAATAGGCTTCGTGGGTTTGGTACACTCGTCTGAATGACTTCTTGCTATCTATCAATTTTCGTGCCTCTAAGGTGGATACCTCATTATTTATCTTCTCTGCTGGTACTGATATTTGTTATCTCCTGGTCTATGTTGATGATATTCTGCTTATGGGTAGTAACTTCTTCCTACTTTAACGCGTAATCCAGCTATTAAGCTCAGAATTTAAGCTTCGCAACCTAGGTCCTGTTCACTACTTTTTGGGTATTGAAGTTCAGTCTACTGGTATAAGTCTTATGCTCCGACAACATAAATATACACTTGACATCCTCACTCGGGCTGATATGTTATCTTGAAAACCTGTTGATACTCCTATATCTACATCCAAAGCTAACATACTGCCATATCCTTTGTTTTCTGATGCTACACGCTTTCATCAAATTGCAGGTGCTCTTCAATATATATCTCACTTTTACGAGACTGGATATTTGCTTTGCTGTTAACAGAGTCTGTCAGTTTATGCATAAAATACATAGCCTCCATATTACTCGTAGTCCCTCATTTTCCTTACATGGTTTTATTGATGCAGACTGGGCAGGTAGTGTTGATGATAGAAAATCCACAAGTGGTTATCTTGTATTCTTTGGCCAGACACTGATTTTGTGGAAATCAGGTAAGCAACGTACAATTGCTCGTTCTTCCACTGAGGTTGAGTACAAAGCCTTAGCCGATGGCACTGCTGAGGTTATCTAGCTTCAGTATTTATTGATAGATCTTCAGATTCCATCTATTTCTGCTCCTACCATTTGGTGTGATAATCTTGGTGCCACTTATTTGTCTGCGAATCTAGTTTTCCATGCTCGCACAAAACATGTTGAGGTTGATTATCATTTTGTCCGAGATAGAGTAGCGAAGAAGGAGATTCAGATTCGTTTTATTTCCTCCCAGGATCAATTAGTAGATGTATTCACTAAGTCGCTTCCTACTGCCTCGTTTACTGCTTTTCGTTTCAAGCTTCGGGTTGATCCTCCACCCTCAGCTTGAGGGGGCATATTATAGAATGTAACTATATAGGAAATATTGTAGTCATACTCTTGCGTAGTAACCCCCACCATTCCTATTGTATATTGCCCTACACACACACACACACATATATAAAGGGTTGGCTAACCAATAAGTTAAGCCTCCTAATTATTCTCAACTTACCTCAATTTATAAGAACAACTGCTTTCTTGCATAAAGAAAAGAACAAAATATATACCAGTCTCTACAGCTCTAATGAATGTTCAGTATTTAAGAGAGCATCGACCAAGAACATTTTAGGAACAATGCTTTAATGCAATAGAAATCATATAATTATAACAACTTTATAATTTTCTTTGCAAAGCATTTTTATTCCATGAATTTTATCTTTATTCTAGATTCATTAATATAATATTATATGAATATGAAAAATAAATTAAACTTTTATTAATAATAAATATGTATTTACTTGAGTATAATAATATCATGTATAACCAATCGATTAGTTACAATGTATATTAAACTAATATTAACGTTGTCAAATATGTCTGTAATAACAATTTCACAACTGTTTGTCCCAGACCTAAAAGCACTGAACCGCAACTGGAAGATCCAGTAGTGTTAGGTAGCGTCATTGAATTTCTTGTCATAGACATAGCTATGTGTAGATGATCCAAAGAAATTCACGATTATTTTACCAACCAGCATGAAATCAACGAAATCTTCTTCGTCAGTAACATTGCAAGGTAGAGGTGGTTGGATGAAGCTGTGGTCATCTGGGTATATGTTTGTATTTTTTGTCGTAATCAGTGACTTAGTACATTCTGGGCAGGCTTCATACCACCATCCTTTGCATAAATCATAGTCGATAACCGAGGCCCAGAAAGTGAATCTGTCATGCTGCATGAATTAAAAGAGCACAATGCAATAGGAAAAGGATGTTGTTATTGTAACTTGAAGATAAAAAATGTTTTTTAATGGGAAAGCAAAAGTCTAAAAAGAAACGAAGAGGAAAACTTCAAAAAAAACCTTGTGTTCATAGGGACTCATGCAGAGAATCTCTCTAATTATGTTTCGATTCTCATTTCTTTATTCTTCAATTGTCATGAAGGCTCGAGAGGAAGATGGTAGGAGCTAGACCTCTACAGGTAACTGGCCAAAGCTGAAGTACTGTCAAAGAAATGTTTGTTACAAATTTGTATTCGAGATGGAAAGAAAAAACAAAAAGGAAAAAAAGAAAGAAAAACCAATGGGTCAAATCATGGAGAAAATGCAAGTGTTAACATACTAATTCTTGTAAGCTAGGAGCTCAGGTATATCAGGATTGAAAAACCAAAGTGAAAAAGTTGTACCGATAAGATTTGGCTTTCTCGAACAAAAGCAAGGGGAACCATTTTTAAAAATATAACAATAAGTGATGAACTGGTACTGCTTCACCAACTAAAAATAAAGGAAATTGAAATGTGAAATCGTAACGAAGGAAGCAATATAAGAAAAATAAATAACTAACCTATAAACTTAGCTGCACAGAAACCTGCAAAAACGATAACTGGTATGGCAAGTCCGTTGAGTGCAGACTTATCAAACCTCCGTGCAACATCGCTCCAAAGAGTGATGCGCAGCTCATCCCCCGATCCAAAGTAATTAAAAATGCAATTATAAGTGAATTACATTCATTCTAAGTTAT
>Ga0307516_10009646_pt1 | contig 10736 bp, 16 predicted proteins | sample 19_EM_MG_FD_203310 | JGI IMG/M metagenome (GOLD analysis project Ga0307516, IMG submission 203310) | Populus trichocarpa ectomycorrhiza microbial communities from riparian zone in the Pacific Northwest, United States - 19_EM | ecosystem: Host-associated > Plants > Roots > Unclassified | place...
CTTCTCTCCTTTTGTTTCCTCACGCTTTTCCGGTACTTCCGATCCTTACCCTTCCTCCTGCGACGATCACGCTCATCGTCACTGGAATCAGAGTCTGAGTCCTCCGAGGCATCCGAGTAATCATCCGGGTCATCATCATCGAAATAAACTGACCGTCGCCGGCCATACTGCGGTTCCTCCTCGGTTCCAGCCAAGCCATGGGCATAGGCCATGCACGTCTCGAAGCGGAGCTTCCCCTTTTGCTCGCGAACACGCGGGACTGAGATCAGTGTCTTCCGGTTCATTCCGTCCTGTATTCCCCAGCAAAATCTTGAGGTCAGACTCTCGTACAGGTCCTCCCGTCCTTTGCAAAGTCCTGCCAATCTCTGAGTCCGCTGGATGTAACGTCGGAATGTCTCATTTGGTCTCTGTCGCAGGTTGTCCATTGGATTCACCTCGTCCTCGACCCCAGTATCTCCCATCCTCTGGTATCGGCATAGCATTCCCTCCTGCACGGCCGTGGGGTTCACTTCCCATTCCCCGTCCATGGTGTCAATGTATTCCTGCACGCGAGGCGCGCAATGGGAGTAAATTAGGGTGACATGATCCAGGTTTTGTTCCACATCTGATTTGTACATTCCGTTCAGGGCCTTCAGCTCAATGTATCTTGTGACATTCCTCAGGAATCTCTCAACATCCTTGCCTTCTTTTCCTCGGAACGTCTTAATCAGTGGGTAGCCCGTTGCCGCCGTCACCATGACGTTCGGAACCTTCACGGCATCCACGACAATGCCATGAGCAGCCTCCGCAGTCGACATTTTGAGGGGTTCTTGCTCGACGGGTTCTTGTTCGGAGGGTTCTTGTTCGACGGGTTGTTGCTCGACAGGTTCTTGTTCGACGGGTTCTTGCTTCTTGACAGATTTTCTCCTGGTCGGTCTTCTTGGGGATTCCTGTCGCTCGGCAAATTCGCTCAAATCTTCTTCTTCTTCGATCGACAGACTCCTCAATCCTGCCAAGACACCGTTCTCTAGGACCACTCTGCTGACCACCCAGCGCTCCCATCTTGGAAACTCGTAATGATCCCGAGCTCTCTCTCTGACTCTCTCAGCTAAACGTTCCGTGCGGAGCTGACGCTGGCTCTGAGCGTCCGCCAGTTCGGAATCCTTTTCAGATGAAGTCTTCATCAGCGGAGCTCCTTCACGATTTTCTTCACAGAGAGACGTTCAATATCGGGCCACGACACGCCGGCCCCGCGCTTACCGCTGGCTGCTCGCCGGCAGCTACGTTTGACACGAGGATCCTGTTTCCAGCCGCTAGAACTCTGATGAAAATTCGCTCGACCCGGTGTTGAATATCTAAAGGTCAGTCGACCCCGTTCCGGGTTTGGCGCACCAGATGAAGACTAAACCTATGCGGGGAGGGCGAGATACGAAGAGACAGGTCACCGAAAGAAAAGAGGGTGGGTAGAGAAAAAAAGAATTGTGACCCCGTTGCTAGTATGTCGTGTACAGGATGTTGTCTAGGGTGAGGAGCAAATCCTCCTCAGAGACGAGCTAAAGAACCATCCGTGCTAGCTAACCCTAAGTCTCCCACGCTAACCCCATCCAGACTACCCGTTCCACCTTTTGGCCGTTCGGCGTGCAACTCCCCCTCAGCGGGCACTCTAGTTGCTCGAGCTGCGCGGCGGGGGTCCGGTCGAAGTGGGGATTCTCGTTTACATACCGCACCCCGCCGATCTCACGGCATGACGACTGTGCGGCCGTTTCACAGTGCGTGGGGCGATGCCCATCAGCATAGTTATAATTGGACCCGGATGGACAGGGGTAGCAGTCCCGCCAATCAGAGCAACCAGCTCCCCTATTCGCGCACGATGAGGGTGCTAGGGTCTCGCGATCGGCCAAATCAGCGCAAGCCAACGAGGCGGAGCCTAGAGACTATTTGAGGGGGGAACCTGGTTGGTGTCTTGGCGTTGGCTACAGGGGTCAGGTCCCTGTCACCTTACGAAGTGGTGGGGGGTTTTGTGCATTGTGGTGCTTGAAGCTATTATTTGCAAAATAACCCCTTTGAAGGAATTTAGTTTCACGCTAATTCTGACATTCTGCTAGTTTTCGTCGTGGGTGTGGTAATTGTATACCACTAAACCACACCCCCGATGTAAAAACTAGTGAAATGTGAGAATTAGCCCGAAACTAAATACCCTCAAAGGGGTTATGTTGCAAAATAGTACGCGCCTCCAACACATGGCGCTTAACATGTTTGGGAAGAACCTTGCCCATGAAGAGCAGGGGGGCCACGGACACCGCCCCACTTCGACCGACACCCTGTCCCCCCAGGCCGGACATCACCATCGAAATCTCATAGTGCCAAGCACACAAGAGGGTCCCAGAAAACGAGAAAGCAGACGAATGAGTCAAGCTCGACCTCAAGTGACAGATCTCCGATGCCCAGCAGGTAGACGCCGGTTTTTTTTTTGGTTTAATCATACTCACATACAACCTATCTAGACTATGGCGGTGGACATTTTTATCAGTTTTTCCCGTCTGCTGTCTACTGTCTCATCGCCCCGCTTCGACCGGCCCCCACCCTCCGCCCCAACAGAATTTTCTGTCGGGCCTTCTACTCCAGACACACCTAAAAGAGATGTTCCCGAGTCTTATTCTGGTACCGGCACCACCAACACTGGGGGGTGGATCAGTTCTTCCTCCAGTGGAGGTATTGCCCAGGAACACGAGGCGGGCCTCTTGATGTCCAGGCGCCAACGATCTCCCATTCCTGGCAGGCTGAGTAGCCGTAGTCCTGTCGCTGCTCTGAGCCCTGACTCCATCGACAGAGCACTGAGTTTTGTTGTTCGGAAGGAGCCTGTCGTCGCTTGTGCTTCCTGGTTCACCAGCAGCTGTAGCTCATTTGCCTGGCCAATGGTGCCCCAGGTGTGGTCACCCTTCCACCACACGTCGCCCCGCTTCGACTGGCCCCTACCGCCCACCGGCATATGAAAAGAGCAGAGGGAAGGATAATCGTGCTGGAAGTCATATATGTACCTCTCCCACACCCTCTGGTGCATAACCTACCACCTCCTGCCGAACATATGACTATTCCCTCCGGCATCAGTATTTGTCGGTGTATTTTCACACAACCTGTGCTACCATTTCAACCAACGTACTCCCCAGCTTCGAACGATCATGTCTGCCGATAAAATTTGGAGGCAGAAGGAAGCTGAGCAGCGACAACTGGAAGCTCCAGGAAACTCCAAGAGTCAATCAGTTCCCGAGTCTGTAACGTTGAAAAAGCTATAACCAGCCAGCGAAGAGAACCTGCAAAGGGCACTGCGATATCTCGACGACTTCTACAAACATGAACAACGCGCAGCAGCACCCGTCATCGACCAAGTTCATTCTCTCCCCCCGATGGGAGATATTGCCCAATGGGTCAGGTATGTGGTTTGCACGAGACAAGGTCACTCAGCGGATGTCATCCAGGGCGAAACAATGCTACAAATATGGCACGATTTAAGAGGAGGGCTCTACCGAAAGACTCTCAAATTATACAGTAATACGGAGATCAAAAGGATATATACGGTAAGAGCACACACTCGTCCAACGCATCTATACTGATCAAGGGGTAATTTATCACCGATGGTGACCTCGGTTCCCCTGGTGAACCCTTGTACCTCCAGTTCGGAAAACGGTAGTGCAAGATGCTATTCGACCACCTTGATTTGTTCAATACTCTGCAATATCTCTGGTGCCGGGACCAGCACCTGTACGAATGCGAACACGATAGGGTTCAGTTTGCCCTTCTCTTACAAATTCTTGTCTATTCGTGCAGCCTGCCGGGAGCAGTGGTTGAGTCGTCCTGCCACAAGGGGTCGAATGAGGTTTTGACATACGGCGTAAGGGCCCATCCCTGGTCGTCCCCTCGTCCATCATCTAGTCGGTCGTTAATTGAAACTAGGATGTGAAGCTTTCTATCGTCATGAACGCCGGTCAGAATGTCGTCATGGCCGAAATCACGTATCGATATGTTAAGAACCATAGCCAAAAAGAGTCATTCAGATCCACGCTGATTGAGGATCCCAAAGACTACGGCTATGGACTCTGCCCTGTCACGCTCTTACTTGCACTAGCGTTCGCGGATGATGCATTTGAAGCAGCCAGGACTCCTGCAGAATTATTTGCCAAGAAAGCATCGAATAAAGGAATTCTGCACCTGAGATGGAAACGCTCGGTACTCAGCCAGCCTCTGTTTAGGCAGATTGTTCGAGGGGAAGGTAGGGCAGTCAGCGCGGAAAAAGGTCTACGCGTCGACGTTCTTCGTCCACATATTGCTGGAATCATTCAAAGGGCCGGATTTGAGGAGGATTTCAGTCTGTATTCCATCTGCCATGGCACTGCCAACATAACGGAGGGGAAAATCCCAGCAGCACGGCACAGACAGATGATGGGACTCCGGCAGCCGAAAACCTTCGAAAGAAACTATATCGCGTACACTAGCTTCGCGGATATTCAGGCCCTATCGCAAGACTAGCCTGAGAGGTTAGACCTTCTTCGCTCTCTCGCAAGGTCTAGTTCTCGAAGGGACGTTAAAGCGCCGAACGAACTGCCTGCTGAGGAAGTTGCCAAAGTGTATCAGTCAGAAGAGCTGAAAGAAATCGACAAAGACCTAAGGGCCGCCCTTGATGCTCAGAACCATGCCGCTGCGGTTCAGGTAAAGGACGCTAGACGCTACAAAGTGTGTAAACTCCTTTCCGACAGTCTGAAGTTGTATCGAAAGAGCTGGATTGAACAACGAGACGGCGAAAATGGACGGATCAGCGATGATACCTAGTACGTTCTGGAAATCCCCCCCCACGACCTGGAAATGGAACGACGACGTGCAGCTGCGGCTCTTTCGGTAGCATTCAATCCGATAACCAGGTAGCCTTGGTGGGAGATCTGGTAACAATCTGTCGCGGCAAGTCAGGAGCGAAAAATTGGCAAGCCGACAGCGAACACCAAAGTTCCCGCCAAGTCGACAGTGGCTGTCCTTCTCCGACGGGAAGGGGGCCCGGGCGATGCCTTTCCCCCGCTCCCTTGCACACCTCAAGCGAGAAATCACGGAGAAAAAGTGGAAGGAGGCACGTGAGTGGGCGGGCAGCCGGACCTCAAGGCCGAAATACCGGATGCCGAAAGGCCTGAGACTGGACACCTAGGTTGCTGATAGCACCAAGAGGCTTGCCTCAAGGGCCTACCAGCTGAAATCAGGACACGCGCGCGCCGGGTAGTACTTACACTGGGCCAAAGTCAGGTCCTCTGCACAGTGCTGGTGGTGCCAGAGCCTGAAGCAGACGAGGGACCACCTCTTCAAGGAGTGTCGGAGGTGGAGGGGACAGCAGAAAATTCTGTGGGAGGATGTGAGGAAGGAGACGGAGAGGTGGAAGAGCCGGTGGAAGATCCAGGATCTGCTGGCCGACGGGAGATGCAGCCAGGCAGTGCTAGACTTTCTCTCCACCACGGATGTTGGAAGGCTGGTGCCACCTGAGTATGAGGGTGACGCAGGGAGTAAGGTATCGGAGTGGAAGCTCCGGGAGCGGCAGGAGCGGGAGGAGGAGAGGGGGGCGGAGGCGGCGGTGCTGGGTGCCGGGGAGGAGCTGGGCGGGGAGGAACAACCGCTGTTCTTACCCACCCCCCTCCATGGCATCGGCAGGAGAGTAGGGGGATGCTGCGCTTCTTCTTGTCTTTTCATTTGTCGACTTTCCTTGGTGCGTATCACGTCTTCTTGGGACAGGCCTGGGCGGAGGGCAAATAGGGGAGCTTGCAACGAGCCGCCGAGCGCGGACTGCGGACGGGAACCGGACTGTACATATCCTCGTCATGATCTACCTAGGTCGCACGCGAGCAATGAATAAACAAAAAAAAAACGTCAGCCACAGCCGCCAATCTACCCGCTATTCTCTCCTCCATCATACTCGTCGCGTCTCACTCACCATCGTACTCGTGTTACTGTCTCGTCGCCCCGCTTCGACAGGCTCCCGCCCTCCCCTCGCCCAACTTCCCGCTGTCCCTGATCATCATCACGGCTGTCCCTGTCGCTGTGAGGATACTCGTCAACCTAGTCGTCGTGTTGGAATATAGGGATCGGTAGAGACGAAGATAGTGAATAGATTGATTGATACATAGTCGAAGGCAGAACATTCTCTCTATATACGATGGGCCTCGGGGACTCGCCAGCGGGGAAGGACGGAAGACTGTCTCCCGAGCCGGTGCTCGGAGACTCAGACAGCTGTCATCTCCTGACGCCCATTATTCTGACACGTCGCGTCTTACTCGCCATCGTAATCCTCGCGTTTTACTCGCCGTCTTACTCGTTGTGTCTTATACCAGCATACTCGTCACGTCTTACTCGCTATCGTCCTCGCCGCCGGTCTCCCCACCGCCATCTCACCGTCAATATCGTCCTCGCCGCTTCAACCGGCCCCGCCCTCCCATGGTGCTCGTCACGTCGTATTGTACAACTTCCCGCTGTCCTGTCACTCTGAGAGCTGCGCTAACTCACCAATATACTGGTCGCCTCTTTCTCATCGGACTCGACGATGGATGCGAGCAACGCGAATCGATCCACCGAACAGTCGGCGTCGAGCGAACCGCCGTACCGCCAGCGCCGCGACACCTCACCATGTCTCCCCCGACTGCGTTACCCTGGGAACATCTTCAGCCTGCTAGCTGCACCCGCCTCTAGCCCCTCTGGTCATTGTCTCGTTGCCACGCTTCGACCGACCCCCGCCACAGGTCCCCCTCTCTTCCTTGTCTTCCTCGCCCGTCCTCGATCTCCTCCGAGGTTTGCAGTTTGTTGTGAGAGGTAAAACCGCGGCTCACAAACTTCGGTCATGAACTATCATCCCGGAGGGCAGACCAGGGCGGAGAGGAAGGGGAGCCACAACGAGCCGCCTTGCGGGTGGTGTCAATACAAGAGACCGCAGCAGAAGACCCTGTGGGCGGAGGTGCGAAAGGAGACAGGAAGAGGGAGGAACAGCTTCACGATCCACGACCTTCTCGCAGACAAGCGGTGCACCCATGCAATTCTAGATTTTTGCGCACCACGAAGGTGGGAGCAGGGTGGGGATCCGGGGAAAGAAGACGAGGAAGTGGGAGGGGTTTCCTATCGTGTTTCTCCTCATTTCGTTTACTCTCCTCACCTGTCGTTACAGTTACTGTTTCTTTGGTCTCTTTAATTGCCGACGGTGAACAGGAAAGGACTGTACATAATATCGCCATGATCCAATAGGGTCGCATGTTCGGGTTAGACAGTGTGGTGCGCAGAGGGAGCGGATGACAATGAAGTGGCGACCAAGCTCACAGCGGCAGCAGCAGCCTCAGTTGAGTGGACAGCTACAAATGGAGTGGCCTTTGACCAGGGCAAGACTGAGGCAGCCCCTTTCCGGAGGGGGAGAAAGAAAAAGAAGAATAGTGCAGCTACAGTGACTGCGACAGTCGGTGGCAACAATGTACAGTTCAACAAAGAGGCAACCTGGTGGCTCGGGGTCTGGCTTGACGCGCATCTCACACTCAAGGATCACCATGCCATCTGGCCGAGAGAGGGAAGCAGGGCAATGACAAGGCTAAGGCGTCTTACATGGCAGATGGGGCTGTCGCCCGCCAACTGCAGAAAGGTCGTGACTGCGTGCGTTCAGTCTGTTGCCATGTTCTGCTAGGAGTTATGGTGGCAACAGGGATCACCTCTGAGGAACCATGGGAAAGGCAGGCGAGCTGCAACTTCTGGTCAACCAGGAGGCATGGGCGACAACGGGGTGCTTCCAGACTACTAACCTGGGATCCCTGTCGATGGAATCAGGACTCAGAGCGGCTGCGGCTCAGCTCGAAAACAGACAAAAGCGGTTCGGGCTACAGCTGCTAGGCCTACCACACCGGGACCAGGCACGGAAAATCGTCGGTGCACCAACGGGCATCGGACCGAGGCTTACCAACGCCCTTGCCTATACCCGGAGGGCGGAGGACAAAGTCTTGCTTGAGGACCCAGAGACCCTCGACGGTGAGCTGATCCAGGAAGAGGAAGCCAAGGCAAAGGCCGAGGCGGAGAAGCACAGACCAGGGCTTACCACGTCCACAGATGGGTCTCGGCTGGATGGCGGGGCTACCGGTTATGCGGTGGGGTGGAAGCGCGGCCTTACCTGGAAGGATATCAAGACCCACTTGGGAGACAACCAGGAAGCCTACGACGCCGAATGCGGTGCCATGGCCCGCGCCCTGGAAAAGGCGGCCAGCAGAAACTTGACACCGGAGCGGGTCACAATTTTCTCAGACGCCCAGGCTGCCATCAGGCGGATGGCATCCGCCGAGCCTGGCCCCGGTCAGCAGTACGCTCTGCAAGCTAGGAAACATATCGCGGTGTGGCGGAGGCAAGGCCAGGTATCACCATTGAGATCCAGTGGTGTCCTGCCCACAAAGGAGTCACGGGCAACGAGAAGGCCGACAAGTGGGCGAAGATCGCGGCGGAACAGCCTGACACCCGCGGGGTGGAATGGCTGAACTACATGTATACCGACCGGTCGGAAGTGCGGTAGATGCCTCTCCCGCGATCCCTAGCAAACCTCAAGCGGGAGATCTCCGAGAAAAAGTGGGCGGAAGCGCACCAGTGGGCTGGAGGCCGGACCTCCAAGACGAAATACCGGATGCCCAAGAGCCAGCAGCTGGACGGTACAGTAGCTGGGAGCACCAAGAGGCTTGCCTCGCGGTTCTACCAGCTCAAGACGCGGCACTGCCTAACTGGCCAGTACCTCAATTGGACAAAGAAGCGGCCCACCCCGCAGTGCTGGTGGTGCCGGTACCGAACTCAGACCCACGACCACCTCTTTAAGGAATGCCCCGAGTGGAAGCCACAGCAGAAAACCCTGTGGGCAGAGGTGAAGAAGTAGACCGGGAGGTGGAAGGACTGGTGGAAGATCCGGGACCTCCTGGCGGATGAGAGGTGCAGGAGGGCGGTGCTAGACTTCCTCGCCTCCATGGATGTGGGAAGACGGGTGCCGGCCGAGGCAGAGGACGACGCTGTGAGCGCGGTGTTGGAGCTGGAGGTGCGGGAGTGGCTGGAGGAGCAGGGAGCGGGGGCCGAGGAGCCGGGCCAAGGGGGGGAACGGTCATTGTTCCTACCCACACCTGACTTCATGTCGTCCGCGGGAACGGCATGAGGCCTGGATTGCTTTCCTTTCTCCTTTCCTTTGTCGCTCACGCTCTCTTTCCTTTCCTTTGTAACTTCCTCGGTGCGCATCACATCTTCTTGGAACAGGCCTGGGCGGAGGGCAAAGGGGTGCTAGCAACGGGCCGCCACTGCACGGACAGCGGACAGGAACTGGACTGCAAATAATCTCGCCATGTCTCCATAGGTCGCACGCGAGTAATGAATAAATAAAAATAAATAAAATAAACACTCATGTGACTGCTGTGCGTCTCTGTTCTTAGTTTGTCGGATTTTCACAGTATTGAGCTTCTCGCCGCTACGTGAGTGGGCGTCGCCGTGAGTGACCATCGAGAAGTGGGGACAACCCAATTAGGTTAGGGTCTTACAGCGACCAAGTACATCGAGGCACCCTCTCTCCTTCCTCTTTACTTCTTCGTTTCTTTCTTCCACTGTACACTCAATACAAACGTTGCTCGCCGCCTCTCCTTCTCCGGCTTACTCGTGTCGTCAACCAACTCACAACTCGACGAGTGTTCTCACTCTCATACTCGTAAACCTCCTAATTCGCTCTCCTCCTTTCATCACCCTTGGACTACCGAATACGGGTGTAATCGCTATACCTCGGAATACCTATATATTTGGCAGACTCGCTTCTTCTCCTTCAATCGATATTCATCATCCAAATACATCGACACCGCTCTCTTTCTCCCGCTCTTCGCGTCACTCCGCAAGAACATCGGGAGCCCCGTCTCTCTACTCACCTCTTGCCTCTCGCCTCGCCTCTCGCCTGTCGCCTCTCACCTCGCCGCTCACTGCACGACGCTCGCCTACTCACACGCCGTCGTCGACACACACATCGTTTGCCATTCGCCAGTTGCGCGTTGATCCGCTAGTTGGAGCCTTGGAGGCCCGCAGGCCCGGCATCCTTACACCATGGATACGTCGAAGCGCACTGTCCGAAAAGTGCCGTCGATGGCACCTTCGGAAACCACGCCTTCCAAGAAACCACTTCGGCAGGCCGAACGAATCGAGGTCGCATCCATCAACTGGCTATCTCTTGCGCCAGTGAATTGGATAATAGAATTCAGACAGGCACTGAAGAGTGTTGTGTACAGATTCACAATTGAAGTTCACTGCGCGATGGGCATCTTCGAGGAGTTGGGTAAGACACATTTCAAGGTATACAAAGATATGGTCTCCGGTTTGCAGATGCTCTGGGCGCAATGGCGGCACTTTTCCGGTGTGAAGGAGGTAGATGCGGACATCCTGCGGTCTAGTCCGGTGTTTTTTGACTTCAAAAACCTGTTGATTTCAAAAATGACGACGCCGAGGAACTCTAACCAGCATAAGGAGATGGCCGCCATCAGAGCCAGGGCCCGCCAGGTACATCATGACGTCATCACCCTCCAAGGCTGCCTGGAAGAAGCCGAGATGAGGGTTTTCGAGACGGCGGGGGATGAGGCTGTTGGAATATATGGATCGATAAAGACGAAGATAGTGAATTGGTTGATTGATACAACGTCGAAGGAAAAACATTCTCTCTATATACAACGCGCCTGAGGGACTCGCCAAGGGGAAAGGACGGAAGA
>Ga0307516_10009647_pt1 | contig 10736 bp, 9 predicted proteins | sample 19_EM_MG_FD_203310 | JGI IMG/M metagenome (GOLD analysis project Ga0307516, IMG submission 203310) | Populus trichocarpa ectomycorrhiza microbial communities from riparian zone in the Pacific Northwest, United States - 19_EM | ecosystem: Host-associated > Plants > Roots > Unclassified | place...
CGCGGCGATTGAGTCATGATGAGCTACGGAGGAACTGTGTCAGTCTTGCGGGCGAGCTGTGATTCCACAGAGGGAAGGAAAAGTATAAAGGAAGGGCGCGGTAGCTAGTCTGGAGATTCTTTCTCCATGCAATCTATTATCTCTCTCCACAGACCTACCTCTCTATCCCCGTGACCGGCGCTGCGACCACCACTCCCGAGAACAACGAGCCCACGCAAAGGCGTGTGAGAAGAGCTGCGAAGAGACCACGCCGGGCGTGACGGATACCGCGACAACAACGAGCCCACACAAAGGCGTGTGAGAAGAGCTGTGAAGAGACCACGCCGGGCGTGACGGATACCGTGAGAACAACGAGCCCACGCAAAGGCGTGTGAGAAGAGCCGCGAAGAGACCACGCCGGGCGTGACGGATACCACGAGAACAACGAGCCCACGCAAAGGCGTGTGAGAAGAGCCGCGAAGAGACCACGCCGGGCGTGACGGATACCGCGAGAACAACGAGCCCACGGAAAGGCGTGTGAGGACGACCGAAGTGTGAGTACGCCAGTAGTGTGAGTAGGACCCTGTGCGCCACTGCCCCACCTACGTTACCTGTCGAGCCCAACGGAGAAGTCGAGGCAGGATCTTGACAACTGCATCCCACTGCCAGTCACCCGATATCTACCTAATTCGGACAGTTACTGGAGATCAGAAACCAACTTGTTGGTACTGACGAAGCAATAACCAACACTGCCTTCAAGACACATATCTTCACAACCCTCCCTCCCATGTTTGCTGTCACCATCAAAATTCTGCAATCCCGAGCCAACATTACCATTGATGAAGTAATTGATGTACTGAAGGAGTGCGAAAAGAATAAAGCAATGGTGGTGGTACCAGATGCAGTGTCAGAGGCATTGTACACACAGTAAGGAGGAAGAGGAGGAAGTCTGCAGGGAGGAAGAGGAGGACGAGGAGCTTATCAGGGACATGGGAACTATCGAGGGAACGGATGTTCCCCAAAAGTTTGGTGTGATTGGTGCTCTACTGCAACACATACTATGGCCAACTGCTGGAGCAAGGAGATATCCACTTCCAAACGCTCACGAGAAGACCCAACGGATGGCTGCTACCATTGCGGAGAAGAAGGACATATCCGACCTAATTGTCCGGCAAGGAGAAAAGGACATACCATACACAACAGAAGGAATACTGAGCAGGGAAGAAAAGACTATCAGACGGAGGAAACTAGCAATCTACAATGACTCGTAGGGACTACTTCCCTTAGCTCGGAAGTAATCATAGCATCACATTGATCGGCAACATCATATGGAACCTGGGTAATCGATTCTGGAGCCTCACACAATTACGGCAATACGCTTCAAGACTTTCAGGTGTTTTTCTGAGTGAACGTGACTGCGAGATGTTCGACTCCTATATTGAACGGATTTCTACCATCGCTGGTGTAAATTCGGAAGACAAGGAGGATGAAATTCTCTCAGATGAAGGAGACAGCGATGGCGACAGGATATCCTCACTCCTCGGTAAAGAAGCAAAAGAAATCACCTCCAGGCCGATGGAATTTGGTTCCGAATTTGGCAAAACCGGTGGTATCGGAATGCCAAAGGATATGATGAATGACTTTCTTTCGGTGGATAAGCCTCATGTTGCTGCGCTTGCTGGCACTCTCTGTTGGACTGCCCAGCGACTTGAAAGTCCGGAAATCGACATTGCTGAAATTGCTTCATTGGCCAATGTTGGTGTTCGAGGGCTCGCCAGATATACAATAGTGCGTATAATCACCGAGGGTAGGATTATATGTGATGCTATCTATGCTACCGATATAGCAATGAAGGAAAACAGGACTCTGCTTACTGAGCTGTGTCATCAACTGGCGGAACAAGAGAAAAAGGCAAAATGGTTCCGGGAGCAGCAAGATAAAATTCGACTCTCTAATACCAAGGTCGAAAAAAAGAAGCATGAAATCGATAACTCCATTAGGAAGATCGGCAACGATGATGGAAAAGTTTTTAGCTTGGACGAGTGTGTCGGTTTCCAACCTTCAGAGGCAGATTGGATGGATCGGATTGTCCCAGCTGGGCTACGACATGGTACCAGTATTGGATGGTCCAGAAAGCACTTGATAGCTCATGGTCGAGGAGTAGAAGCCACTCCCAAGGATACCAATACCCTCTCTCCCAGACCACTGCAGGAAATAATGGGTGAGGGCAGCACAACGGCGGAGGAACCTGTAACCAACCACACCAAGCATTTACCGGACGGCATTGACAACACCCTACCCACATCCCAGTTAACCGAAGTGTGATTGTTATGGCAGAATGAGTCGGCGATCGGAAGCTTTGGTGGGGAGCTGTGTCAGGTTTTGGATTATGCAACCATTGGGAAAGGATACTGTACGTGGGAAGTTCATCTCGTTGCTGTTGTTAAGTATTTCGCGTTTCTATCATTCTTGCTGTCAATGTTGTACCTGCGAGTGGCACGACGCCGGAGAGAGCGGGTGGGCCAGCGGAGAGTCTACGGAGAGTCTTGGTATTTGGGCTTGCTGTTCATTGTCTTTACGCACCTAATAGAGAGAATAGTCGCACCCGCTCCTACCCACTCCAGCAATAATTCAGTTGAACAAGAGGGAAGTGTGTATACGCATCTGAATGAAGTCTGGATCTTTCTATAATTTACAACGAAAAAACTTGAGCGTCTCGTTCGGTATTCGGTTTTGGGGTTCGATCTTTGAAGATGCTGTCGATGGCCTTGCCACTTGCTTTGGAATACCGCCGTTTTATATCATTTCCTTAGAGGTCACTTCCGATATTTAGTTCTCATTGTGTGTGTCCAGCACCCCAGGTGTCCAGTATTTGCTTCGGGTGTCCAGTGTTCCCTCCGGGTATCCAGTATTTGCTTCGGGTGCCCAGCACAGACTTCGGGTGTCCAGTATTCGCTCCGTGTGACCAGTATTTGCTCTGGACGTCCAGCACAGACTTCGGGTGTCCAGTATGTGCTCAGGGTGTCCAGTATTTGCTTCGGGTGTCCAGTGATTGCTTCGGGCGTCCAGCACAGACTTCGGGTGTCCAGTATTCACTCCGGGTGTCTAGTATTCGCTCCGGGTGTCCAGTATTCGCTTCGGGCGTCCAGCACAGACTTTAGCTGTCCAGTATTCGCTTCGGGCATCCAGTATTCAGTCTGGGCGTCCAGTGTCCACCACTCCGGGCGTCCAGTATTTGCTTCGGGCATCCAGCACAGACTTCGGGTGTCCAGCATGTGCTCCGGGTGTCCAGTATTTGCTTTGGGTGTCCAGATTTGCTTTGGGTGTCCAGCACAGACTTCGGGTGTCCAGTATTCGCTTCAGGTGTCCAGTATTCAGTCTGGGCGTCCAGTGTCCACCACTCCGGGCGTCCAGTATTTGCTTCAGGCGTCCAGCACAGACTTCGGGTGTCCAGTATTTGCTCCAGGTGTCCAGTATTTGCTCCGGATGTCCAGTATTTGCTTTGGACGTCCAGCACAGACTTCGGGTGTCCAGTATTTGCTCCGGGTATCCAGTATTCAGTCTGGGCGTCCAGTGTCCACCACTACGGGTGTCCAGTATTTGCTTCGGGCGTTCAGCACAGACTTCGGGTGTCCAGTATTTGCTTCGGACGTCCAGTATTCACTCTGGGGGTCCAGTGTCCACCACTCCGGGTGTCCAGTGTTTGCTTTGGGCGTCCAGTACAGACTTCAGGTGTCCAGTATGTGCTCCGGGTGTCCAGTATTCGCTTCGGGTGTCCAGTATTTGCTCCGGGTGTCTAGTATTCGCTTCGGGTGTCCAGTATTTGATTCGGCGTCCAGCACAGACTTCGGGTGTCCAGTATTCGCTTTGGTTGTCCAGTATTCGCTCCGGGTGTCCAGTATTTGCTTCGGATGTCCAGTATTTGCTTCGGCATCTAGCACAGACTTTAGGTGTCCAGTATTTGCTTCGGGTGTCCAGTATTCACTCCGGGTGTCCACTATTTGCTTCGGGTGTCCAGTATTTGCTTCGGACACCCAGCACAGATTTCGGGTATCCAGTATTCGCTTCAGGTGTCCAGTATTCTCTTCGGGTGTCCAGTATTCGCTTCGGGCGTCCAGTATTGACTCCGGGCGTCCAGTGTCCACCACTCTGGGTGTCCAGTATTTGCTCCGGATGTCCAGTATTTGCTTCGGGCGTCCAGCACAGACTTTGGGTGTCCAGTATTTGCTCCGGGTATCCAGTATTCGGTCTGGGCATCCAGTGTCCACCACTGTGGGCGTCCAGTATTTGCTTCGGGCGTTCGGCACAGACTTCGGGTGTCCAGTATTTGCTTCGGGCGTCCAGTATTCACTCTAGGGGTCCAGTATTTGCTTTGGGCGTCCAGCACAGACTTCGGGTGTCCAGTATGTCCTCCAGGTGTCCAGTATTCGCTTTGGATGTCCAGTATTTGTTCCGGGTATCTAGTATTCACTTCGGGTGTCCAGTATTTGCTTCGGCATCCAGCACAGACTTCGGGTGTTCAGTATTTGCTTCGGGTGTCCAGTATTTGCTTCGGCCGTCCAGCACAGACTCTGGGTATCCAGTATTTGCTTTGGACGCCCAGCACAGATTTCAGGTGTCCAGTATTTCCTCCGGGTGTCCAGTATTCGCTCCGGGCGTACAGTGGCCACCACTCTGAGCGTCCAGTATTCACTCCGCGCATCCAGTGTCCACCACTCCAGGTGTCCAGTATTTGCTTCGGGCATCCAGCACAGACTTCGGGTGTCCAGTATTCGCTCCGGGTGTACGGTATTCGTTCTGGGCATCCAGTGTCCACCACTCTGGGCGTCCAGTATTTGCTTTGAGCGTCCTGCACAGACTTCACATGTCCAGTATTTGCTTCGGGCGTCCAGTATTCACTCCGGGCATCCAGTGTCCACCACTCTGGGTGTCCAGTATTTGCTCCGGATGTCCAGTATTTGCTTCGGGCGTCCAGCACAGACTTTGGGTGTCCAGTATTTGCTCCGGGTATCCAGTATTCGGTCTGGGCATCCAGTGTCCACCACTCTGGGCGTCCAGTATTTGCTTCGGGTGTCTTGCACAGACTTCACATGTCCAGTATTTGCTTCGGGCGTCCAGTATTCACTCCGGGCATCCAGTGTCCACCACTCCGGGCGTCTAGCATTTGCTTCAGGCGTCCAGCACAGACTTCTGGTGTCCAGTATTCGCTCCGGGTGTCCAGTATTCACTCCGAGTGTCTAGTATTCACTTCGGGTATCCAGTGTTTGCTTCAAGTATCCAGCACCGACTCCAGGTATCCAGTATTTGCTTAGGGCGCCCAGCACAGACTTCGGGTGGCCAGTATTCACTTCAGGTGTCCAGTATTCAGTCTGGATGTCCAGTGTCCACCACTCCAAGTGTTCAGTATTTGCTTCAGGCGTCCAGCACAGACTTTGGGTGTCGTGTATTCGCTCCGGGTGTCCAGTATTCGCTCTGGGCGTACAGTGGCCACCACTCCCGGCATCCAGTATTCACTCCAGGCATCCAGTGACCACCACTCCGAGTGTCCAGTATTTGTTTCGGGCGTCCAGTACAGACTTCGTGTGTCCAGTATTCGCTCCGGATGTCCAGTATTCGGTCTGGACGTCCAGTGTCCACCACTCTGGGCATCCAGTATTTGCTTTGGGCGTCCAGCACAGACTTCGGGTGTCCAGTGTTTGCTTCCGGCGTCCAGTATTCACTCCGGGTTTCCAGTATTTGCTTCAGATGTCCTGTATTTGCTTCGGGCGTCTAGCTCAGACTTCGGGTATCCAGTATTCGCTTCGGGTGTTCAGTATATGCTATGGGTGTCCAGTATTTGCTTCGGGTGTCCGGTATTTGCTTCGGGCGTCCAGCACTGACTTCGGGTGTCCAGTATTCGCTTCGGGTGTCCAGTTTTCGCTCCGGATATCCAGTATTCACTTGGGGTGTCCAGTATTTGCTTCAGGCATCCAGCACAGACTCCGGGTATCCAGTATTTGCTTTGGACGTCCAGTACAGACTTCGGGTGTCCAGTATTCACTCCAGGTGTCCAGTATTCGCTCTGGACATACAGTGGCCACCACTCCGGGCGTCCAGTATTCACTCCAGGCATCTAGTGTCCACCACTCTGGGTGTCTAGTATTTGCTTCGGACGTCCAGCACAGACTTCGTGTGTCCAGTATTCACTTCAGGTGTCCAGTATTCGCTCTGGGCATCCAGTGTCCACCACTCCGGGCGTCCAGTATTTGCTTCGGGCATCCAGCACAGACTTCGGGTGTCCAGTATGTGCTCCGGGTGTCCAGTATTCGCTTCAGGTGTCCAGTATTTGCTTCGGGCATCCAGCACAGACTTAGTGTATCCATGTTACACCCTAAATACTACAGGGTCGGAATACGGATACGGACCAGGCAGGAGGGTATTGGAAACTCGTCATACAGTCTTAGGACAGCATACCAAGACCAGGCAACCGACAGCGTCGGGGCTCGGCTTGGGTCAACCGACTCTGCGGCACCAGGAGATCCCTGGGCCAAGTACCGGCGCAGACCGGGATAGCCCAAGCGCTGCTGTGGAGCCTCGTTGCAGACGGCCAGGGGCCCGAGGCGATACTGCTGCACCCCATTGTCAGGAGACATGAGGGATCATGCTACCACTCGCATCCTCGTCATTGACACCCGATTAGGGTACTGAACTCTGGGTTTTGCCAGCGCAGGGAGCGTGAGCGTGTCCCCCACTTATCCAAGATGCTTACAGTGATTATGATGTAGGGCATACGCCGCACCAAGGTGAGGGACGTCGAGTTGAACAAATACTGGAGCGGAGGCTTGTCCGCAAGCCAATCCTGTAGCGCTGGGCCGCCCCTAGACCAAGTACCAGCTCGTGTTCGGGAAAGTGCAAACGCCGCTACAGGACCGCACCTCAAGGTTCGAGAGTCTATTGGGAAAGGTATGGGTCGGAGCTATGTCTTGATGCCATCACGGCCGAAGAAAGGATAGCTGGTACGGTTGAGGGTTCGTTGCTCCGGCTCAGGTTGAGTAACGTAATCAACCCCGCATACAACCCAATCGCATAACCCAATGATGACGAGAGAACTGAGGCACCTGTTCTGGCCACTCTCTGGAGAATACGTGGAAGCGCTTCTGTCCAATCCAATCAAGTTATCCTCTTTACGCTGATGAAGTCTAGTGCCAAGGCGAAGAGTTTTCACGTCACGGTGCGGGGTAATTTCCCCGCAGCATGTGACTTCGCCGAGCCAGATAATTATACGACGACCCACCGACAAGCGGTTGGCAATGACATCGACATCATCAGCGGAATCACCCACCACTTGAATCGTCTATCAATCAACGGACCACCTACCGGTGACCCAGACATCGAGTCACTGACCTTCCCCCAATGAGCAATCCGTCGAGCCAGTCGTCGCCATGGAACCGAGTGATCCATCGAGCGCGCCGTCGCCATGGAAGCACAAGCGATCCATCGAGCGAGTCGTCACCACGGAGCCGCAAACAATCCAACACCCAAGCCACACTGGTGAGGTGCGTAAGCCGTCAGGCTGCTGCTGGGCTTGCGTCGAACGAACCGCCGCAGTGATACTCGCAAGTCCCCGGCACGCCGCCGGGCCTGCGCCTCGAATCGACGATACACACGCAAGCGGACAGACAGTCATGAGGGGTACGTACCCATTGGAAAGAGAACGAGTTAGTCAGTCTCAGAGAGTCTAGGCGGGAGATAAGTCCGGAGTTAGAGCCTTATGGATGTATCAGTCATAAGGGATTTTTCTCCGGTCGGGCTGAAAACGCAACTATGCAGAGCGAGGAGGCCTGGACCCTTGAGGCCAGATAAACCTGCCAGACTTTGATAGGCCAGTAATCCCTGATTAAGGGAAATATGCGGTGCGGGGTTCAGTCGGCTTATCGTTAGACCGACCAGAACCAATGAGGATGTGTGGACTGATCCCGTGGGGATCAGGGGCTACGACTATCCGTGATATGACCGGTGAGCTCTTACACCCGAGGTAACTCTCGACCAAGAGAAGTCACGTGGCGAATGTTCTGTATCCACCTCGAGCGACCCGCCGAAGCGCAGATACGTCAAAGTGATACGAGCAAGCCACAAGCATGACGACAGTTGATTGGGAAGGAGACGGAAGGATACGTGAGGAGTTTGAGAGTCTAGGCGGGAGTTAGCCTCAGGATTAGACCTTACGGCCGTCACGGACCTAAGGGGCTAGTCTCCGGAAGCAGTGTCAAACGCAACTAAATACGGGATATGAGGAGTGAGGTCATAGAACCAATATCTTCTCTTTCTCTGATAGGCCAGTAAAACCGCGCACCCACATGGCCTGAGAGGATTATGCGGTGCAGGGATACATTCGGCTTATCGTTAGACCGACCAGGACGAGTAGCTCCGGGCTTTGACCCACGCCCACCTTGGCTGGTGTGTGTGTGAGCGTATTCCTTACCTGATCTTACCTGTGAAGCAGTCGTCGAGTGAGACATCGCCGCGAACCAGGCCACCAGGCCCCTCTCGAATCGAACCATCTGCCAAAGGGCAGATCCGCCGAAGCAACACGAGCGAGCCGTTGGGCAAGCCGCTGGGCCCGTCTCGAATCGAAACGATATACCCAAGCCGTCGGGCACGCCGCTGGGCATGCGTCGAACCATACACTGAAGCGCCATGAGCGACCCGTTGGGCAAGGCACCGGGCCCGTCTCAATCCAAACCATCCGCTAAAGCGATGCACGAGTGAGCCTTCTGGCAAGCCGCCGGGCCCATCTTGAAGCATACACCGCCGCGCGAGCCGCCGCGCACACTGTACCATCCACCGAGCGATCCGTCGAGCAAGCCATTGCCGTAGAGCCACATACGATCCGGCGCTCAAGCCGCAGCCGGCGGGCGCGGCCAATACCGAACCAAACCCCTTAGATTATTTGCTGTGAATCCCCTAACGGTGGGCGAACTTGGAAGGAGGGTCATTGGGGAAGTTATTCTTGTATAATAATTGAACGCCGGCGAAGACCGCGCGCGCCCCATCTCCTTCGTGACTACCGAGAAACCTGACTAGTTCGATATTACCGTCACTCCGACGTTGACCAGGCGTCCCAGTGTCACACTATAATCTAAGATTCAAGTCACCTTTCTCGAGAATTTCGACCTTCAGACGACGTCGATTGTCAGCCACTCGCTCTCCCTCAGGTCGACATGAGGCAGATGTGTGAAGAAAGAAGGTCCTGCTCAACGCCAACGACGAGCAAGGAAGTTTGGGTAGCCAGGGGTCGAGTTGAAGCTCGACGGGACCTGATAACGCGCCGAAAGAGCAAGGGAGGAAAGACCACTTGCTGGCTGTTACGCCGAGCAGACGTGGTCAAGCCGAAAGGCTAGGGAGGGAAAGACCCCCAGCCGGCCTATGAGCCGTAACTGGGAGGTCAGACCAAGAAAGGAGCGTGGGGAGTCGGTCCAAGCAGCGAGGATGTCCGCAGGAACTGCGCGAACCGCCCCACCAACGGCTCCGATGATGGTGTCCATCGCACCGGATGCGTGGTACCAAAGACCAGTAAAGTCCACTGGAGATGCAGTCCACGACGGCTGCTTGGCAGGCAAATGACGAGGATTTTTGGTTTTGGACTGCTTATCCGGAAGGAAGACCCAGGGTGGGACCCCGTTCGATCAGGATTCCCCTAGAATATCACGAATTCTCCCGTTTCCATCCTGAAATTCCCGGGCTTTCGGCTCATCCGTCCCGGCGCTCGGCTCAGGATGCCGTCCTCCCTGACCTTTCGGTCAACCCGTTCTGGCACTTCGGCACGAAACGGCAGTCTCCCTGACCTTTCAGTCAACCCGTTCCGGTACTTCGGCATGGAACGGCATTCTCCCTGACCTTTCGGTCAACCCGTTCTGGCGCCCGGCACGGAACGGCATCTTTCCTCAACCTTCCAGTACCCGGCGTTCCAGCCGTGCTGCTGATATCGCGAGTACGGAGCCTTTGCCGCCAATTCTGACGAAGGCTGCCGCAGCCTGCTTCGCATGCCGGATCGCCGTAAGCGGTCGATCCTTATCCCCCCCTTTCCAGGGCGGTTTTCCAAACGCCTTGAATAAGCGTCAAGTTTGCCATTCCAGCTACTGGACCGATGTTGATATATTATCGTCGATGCTAGCGGGATGCTGTAATCAGCGAGTCTGGCGTCAGTTGAGTATCCCGTCACCCGAGGTTTGCTCGGCGTACGGTGTCTCGTGGGTTCCGTCGATGAACGCGTATTACTTAACGGCTGGTGTAGTCCTCCTCTCTCGCCCCACTGCGGAAGAAGAATAGCACCGAGCATGAAGCCCAATGCGTCGGTAAGAGCCTTCATAGCGATGCTGAAGAATGGCCCCGAGTGCGGATTACACACATCGGACGCCGCAAATACTCGGTTCTGCAGCTCGGAATAGCTGGAATGGTGTCCGGAACGTGTATTTCAATGTGTCTGGCTACTATCCCACTTCGAGCGAGAATGTGTGCCAGTTCCTGGGTAACACGGAGGAACTGGTAGGACCCAAAAATGACTGGATTTCGCAGAATTTGCTTGTGATGCTTCCCTTCCGGTCCTCCTTCGCTCGTCTCGTGGGAAGAAAATTCAAGGATTCGTTGCTCCTTTCGCAGAATTCACTCGTAGTGGAAGTGTTGCTACCAGTTGAGGGGGATCGAGAAGCATGTCCATTCGAAGGAGCGGGGGCAGCAGCGGATCCTTATAGGAAGGATCCGTTGAGCCTATCACTCGA
>Ga0307516_10009648_pt1 | contig 10735 bp, 14 predicted proteins | sample 19_EM_MG_FD_203310 | JGI IMG/M metagenome (GOLD analysis project Ga0307516, IMG submission 203310) | Populus trichocarpa ectomycorrhiza microbial communities from riparian zone in the Pacific Northwest, United States - 19_EM | ecosystem: Host-associated > Plants > Roots > Unclassified | place...
GCGGAAAGTAATAGAGGATCGAGGTTATTCGCGGTGTGAGGTTATTTTTGCAGTGGTTTTTGGATAAAGCGCTGGTCCGGGCTCATAACCTGTTGAAAGTGATGAACGTGTGTATTGTCTAAGTAAGACTGAAGCCTCGAGAGAAAGGAGAATATAGGGGCAGGTCCATGCCTGCCGCCATGACTAAGCAACGAGTGAGATATTACAACAGAAAAGCGTCCAGAAACATGTCGACGGATTCCTTCAACACTAGCGGGACCGGAAATTCGCGGCTGAGCATCGGAGACATCTCGAACGTGTCCACCACCTGCCTTCCGGTGTACATCGTTAAGCTGACCAACGGCCAGGTGTATCTGCAGATGCTACAAAGCACTGCCGATGGAAAGGTTGATGGGTGTCCCTATCCCTGTCGCCATTGCAGTATGTGTACCTCCGCCAGAAAGCCTCAACGTCGCCGTTAACCTGCGACTTCGGTTACAACCAGGCGCTAGTCGACAACTGCTGACAAAGGCGACCTACCCACCGTTCAGACAGTCTTCGATAGGTTGGAAACCGATGTAAATGCCAGTGATAGCGGTAAGCAGACGTCCCTTCACCTCGCGGCTGGAAAAGGACACGGGGCTACAATCCGACTGCTACTTGATCGAGGGGCCGACGTCAATGCAAAGAACTCCGCCGAGGAGACACCACTTCACCGTGCGGCAGGGGAAGGGCACGAACCTACAGTGAGACTTCTCCCCGATCGAGGCGCCGAAATGAGTGCGATGGACTCCGTCGCGGATACACCACTACACCTCGCGGCATGCAGAGGGCACGAGTCTTCAGTAAGACTGCTGCTGGATCGAGGCGATGAGATCAACGCCACGGACTTCAGCGGGAATACCCTTCACGGCTTGGCCGTGGATGGGCACGAGTCTACAGTACGACTGCACTTTCCCGCCGTTATCCAAGACTACTCCTATTTCGTTCTCATGAGTGCCTTGTCTGTTCGCCAGCCGTGCGATCAACGGAATCCACATCGCTGGAGCGCAGCAATCACGAGCGATACAGTAGAGGGTGAATGCCGTTGTATTTCCCCTCAACGCCCTGGCCTATCGACAGCCGCTGATGCAGACACTTATGTTCCCTATCTACATGCCGCGCAGCACATGTCCGTGTTTGCCTGACCCGCGGATGTTCACCCACCCCCCCGCTCCGTCCACTGGCCGTCCACTAGGTCGAAGCCCGTTGTGTGGCCGCGGCAGCCCAAAGTATGTAGATAGTTACGGTATGTCCGACTGCTTCAGGACGGGCGGGGTTGGCTTGAGGCTCCCAATCCTCGGGACCGTTAAGATGTGCGGTCTCTGACTCCCTGCGGATGCTGGAGTTGGGCAAGGCTGGGCTGGCCGGAGGGCCGTGCCCGAAGAACTCATGTGAATTACATTATTAATTGCATTGCGCTATCTATACTAGCTGCTGCGCATTATCTAGTGTCTTCCAGCTTAAGCGGTTAGCAGCGATCTTGGCAACCTTGGCGCCTTGGCAGACTTGGCGAATTTCTAGGGTGCTTCGCGCTTTGTCATCATCAGTTCACTAGTCTAACGCAAAAAACCACGTGACGGTCCCGCGTCGAAACTCACTGTCACGCAGCCCCCAACAGAATCCGAAACCACCAACGCCCCCAGTGCCGCCTATATCTACTAGGGAACAGGTCTGCAACCAACTCCCGACGCACGCCTCCCAGTCTCTCACTTCTCCCAGCTAAACTTACTGGTCCTAGAGGAAGTTTTCCCTTGCATGTGCGCGTCCAGCCCGCCGAGGACCCGTCCGCCGAGCCTACTGATGGTGCGCCCGCCAAGGACCCGTCCGCCGAGCCTGCTGATGGTGCGCCCGCCGAGCCCGACGAGACGCGCGCCGAGGCTGCTGAGGTAGAGTGGGCCGCTGTGAGGGTTTGAATATTGGTAGTTGGTAGAGGCATAGGGCAGGGGTTTTGTTGCTGGACCTGCGGCTCCTGGGGCATCCGCACCGGTTCCCATAGCGGACCCTGGAGGTGCATCATCACTGGCACTGGGTGACGCCGGGAGGGTGGGTCCATTTGCACTGCTCGTCGCTCGCTCTGTCGCCGCCGGTCGTCCGCCCGCCCCCCACCGCCTGCCCACCATCCGGAGCTGTGCAGTGTCGTTACAGCCATCTGTGCAAATATCAGGTATGCGTTTGGTTGTAGCGCTTGCACACGTGCATAGTCGTCGGGGCTTGTAGACCACCTTTGCCGTCATCTATCCTGCGATATGTCGCATATGACGGGACCCCCGATTTCGATGCAGTCGTAAACGCTCGCTCCTCCCGGGCGACACCCGCAGATGGAGAAGGAAACATGCGCGAGAGTTCTGCGGCCGTCCGCCTCGTTCGGCCAGGCTTCGATTTCGGTTTACGGGGCGATAGAGGTGGACGGACAGCCGGCTTGACGCTATTCTCTTCGTCTTCATCCCAAGCTCTGCCGGTAGGTTCTTGGACCGTAGATGTAAGAACGAGAGGTGCGAATTGCCTACGACTGTCAGAGTTTTTTTTTTGGTTTAATCGTACTCGCATACATCCTATCTAGACTATGGCGGTGTACATGTTATCAGCTTTTCCCGTCCGCAGTCCGTGCGGTGGTGGCACGTTGCAGGCTGCGACTGTCAGGTGTGGTTAGCATAATGGAATTCCCTCGTTCTCCATTATTACCTCTATGACTCCTGTTGACTTGATTCTTCTCGGGTGTTTGTAAATGTCTCGCGATGCTGCTCAGGTGTTGCGAAGGCTGCACTGCCCAGAGGTCTCACGTACTTCAGCCCGCGCATGGCGGCTCGTTGCAAGCCCCCTTTGCACCCCGCCCAGGCCGTCCCAAGAAGATCAACTAGATGCGCACCAAGGAAATCACGCAGGAAAGAACAAAAGAAAGGTACCCGTGACCGCCCCCTACTCCTCTTCCGCGATGACGCGATCGTTGAGGTGCAAAATAATTCGCCCATATGTATGTATAGATAGAGTAGATATCTAGACTATACTCGGTTTTCATTGCTGCTGCACGCCAAGTCCCCATCCCTGCCGCCGGACCGAATCAGCGACGGGGATCCCTCGGGATCAACATCCAGCACCTAGTAACAGCCTCTACCTTTTGCACAACGACAGCCACCGCCGCCGATACAGCCCTTCACGTCCAAGCCCCGATGAGTCCCCGTCAGCAGAAAGAGAAGCAGCACTCCCGGCCGTCTGGTGCTCGCCGGGTGGGGGAGAAATTCCTAGCAGTCGGCTCCTCGTTCAAGACCAGGTTGCGTTCTAGGGAGCATTCGCCAGAACCGTCGCCGCAGAACACATAGACGTCGAAGAACTACCGCGTGACTGCCGAGCGTCCACCACCAAATCCTTTAGATGCATCCTCGCGCTCGGAAATTGTAGCGATGGAACTGCTGGAAGTAGCGCCAGGACCAGCGAACCGAGTTTCCGAACCCGATCCCCCAGAACTCGAAACCGATATCATGAAAAAAAACCCCGCCAGTTGGTTCTACAGAGACTCGGCGCGGAGTTCGAGAACCACGACGATCCCTCTACCGTCATTGGGGGGGTTCGAAATTATTTGGAGGAATACAATATGCGCAACCCCCGGCAACCGGCAGTTGGAAGGATGCTGAAGCGAGTAAACGAATACCTTTATATGGTTGACGTCGCGATACAACACCACCCGGATGTGTTGAACCCAACCCTCTCCTTCGTGGGCTGAATATTCTCTGACACACTGGGCTGAATCCAGATTATCGCACTTGTATGGGCAGGAATACGTACCATCTTCCGAGTTAGTGCCGTTTCCACCCTGCCAGCAGTAATGTTTTCTAACGGCTAGCACCGCTCCAGGTAGCGTTGAGCCGCTACGAGATGCACGAGAACCTCGAGCAGGCAATTGACTCCATCACTACCACTCTGACGAAATGCGATTTCTACCACCGTATCTACGATGCATTCGTTGTGCATATGACCGGAGCAGCGCTGATCCGCCACCCTGTGTTCGATACCTTCAACGCGACGTTACCCGAATTGTACGCCGATGTGTTCGAAGTGGCCATCAAGGCAAAAGTGTACTTCCATTCTCCAAATCACCTGGGTAGGTTTTGCCGAGAACTGTGATGATTGAGAAGGCATTAAACAGCGCTAATACATGCCGTCTAGCTGCCTTCAACAACTGTCTGAAGTCGTTTTGTGTGGAGTATCAGCCATTGTTGGATGGGATATCACATAAGGAGGTAGTACTTCGAGAGCTCGTGGAAAGCGCCACTATGGCACAAACACTAGGTATTCCACTTTTCATTCGAACGGCCACTAGCATGGTAACTTAGTCGAGTTCATAGAGAGCTCCGGGAATCTTCAGCAAAAGAAGGAGACTGTCAACAAGTGGGGTGCTTCGCTGGAAGAAACCCTGAACCGTTAGTCACTACAATCGCATCTACAGACACTCTCTGACTCTGTAAGCTATCAGGACTTGAGAAAATGGAGGATCTGATCAACCAGACCATCGATGGTATGCTTCTGACATTACCTGTTCAGTGGGGATGCGACTGCTAATTTCTCCACAGCTAATGACGGCGAAACATTGATTACATGTCGGAAATGGCTGCACCCGCTTGAGAATTCAGATGCAGAGTTGAAAATCAATCTGAAAAACCGAACGCCTGGCACATGTACCTGGATTCTGCGAACGGTGGAGTTCAAATCTGTCATTGAGGGAGAAGAGCGAGATCATCTGTGGATTTATGGCCAACCTGGTGAGAGTCACCGCAGTGGGGAAGTTATGTAGCTAACGATTGCGACCACTATAGGCGCCGGCAAGTCGGTAATTTCCAGTTCCATAATAGAGACTATACGGGGTTCCTCGCCGAGGGAGTGGCGAGTGCTGCACTTCTTCTGCAAAGACGGCAGTCCGGCGACATCCACAGCGGCAGCTATAATTGCCAATCTTATCGACCAGTTGGTTTCCGGTAGCGAGTTGAAATCACTCTTCACAATTCTCAACACGGCACGCCAAAAGAATGCGAGGTCCACCCATTGCACTGACTTCGAGACGTTATGGACTATCTTCTTTGACATGGTTCGCTAGTTCCCGTTCAGGATCATTGTATTGGTCGATGCTCTCGACGATGCACGGTAAATCGGTCGGACTTCTTGGAGGCAGTTCTCTCGCTGCCGAGCGAAGTTGGTAACATTCGGTTCTGCGTCACCAGCCGGAACTATACCGATATCAACAAGGCCATCAGGAAGCATCCGAACAGTCGCCAAATCCGAGCGGTGGAAATGACACCAGCTGACGATATCACGCAATACTTGGAAGCCAGTGTCAAAAATATTCGAGTGATAGGGTGTGTAGGAACTCCGTTGCTTGATCTTTTTACCGTAGCGGGAGGACCGCTCTCTATATATATACATGCAGAAACCAGCCCATTACAAATCACCAACTCGTCCAGATACCCTGGGTGGCAACTTGCCACCTCCGGTCTGGATGTCGCCGGTGGCAACTTGCCGCGTCACCAGTGGCGAATTGCCACCTCCGCCACCTGATGCCTTCCGGACGCAACTGAGCGCCGTGGCCTAGGCTGGCCGTCGACCCATACATCTGACAGCCAGTATAAAGAAACATGAGGAACTGCATCCTCACAGAGATGATATTCTTGAGAAAGTCCCACGACAGGGCAATGGAATGTTTCGCTACGCAGTATTGATGATTGGCGAACTTCTCTCCGAGTCCTGCGTGAATATAGCAAAGAAACTCGAGTCGCCACCTGCCTCGCTAAGCGATATGTACGAGCGAATTTTGCTAAGATTAGACACCGAACCACAGCGAAATACGCAAAAGGATCGCAAACAGCGCAAGAAGATATTTGAGTGGGTGGTCATGGCAAAGCAGCCTTTAAGTGCTGAGACTTTGGCATGGGTTTCTTCTCTCAACCCAGCCTGTATCGGGGAAGACTTCGATCCCTCACCTGCGAAGTACAAAATCCACCCTGACACCATACTGGAGATATGCGGCCCATTGCTTGAGATTGTGGACGGACATATCCACTTTACGCACTTATCAGCGAAGGAATTCCTGCAATCGAAAAGGGAGGACTTGAATACGCAGGATATCACCAAACAGGACCGAATTGCTGGTTATTTAGTGAATGCCACTCACGCGAATGTTTCGATTGCACTCACAGGAGGTCCGTAAGCTCTCATTTCTTGCCCTTCATCAAGCATCCTTTCCACTCGGTTCATAAAATCGTTCCGAACCATTTGTCCATTCCCTAGCCAATCACTTCGTACCGATATTATAGTGTCTAAATTTCTCTTTCCCATGGTGGAGCTTTCGAACTGAATAGATTAGTGGCACTATTGCGGCACTGAACCAAATTGAGAAATCCCCGTAACAAGATCGACGACGACGTGGTTTTTGGCTACCCGATCCTTGACTGGATTCTCCACGCCGAGGACGTAGCAAATACGGATTTCCAGAGCGAATACGATCGGAAGTTTGTACAACAGTTGTGGGACGTTGTTGTACGGGTATTTAATGACGAATCAGTATGGCTTCCCTGGGTATTGCCTTTTCCTTCCGAACGCAGGGCATACTGGGGCAAGTGCCTGCAGCCGGACAGGCACGACTCCTGGACCATCTCCAGCTCTCCAACAGCACTCGATATAGCTTCATGTTATGGTCTCCACAACGTTCTGCGGCGGCTCGTATCCACTGGGATAGACCCTAGTGTCCCTGAGCAAGGTGCCAAGGGCATTGATTCCGTCGATCATGTGGGCGGGACGCCGGCGTCATGGGCAGCGGGAAGTGGTTACGACAAGGCGTTACAGCTACTGCTTGACCGCAGGGCTGATATCGAGACACGAGACAAAAGCGGCCGAACGCCACTTTCTCTGGCAGCGCCCCATGGGCGAGTTGATGTTGTGCAACTATTGCTTGAAAGCGGGGCGGATATCGAGACACGAGACGATGGTTGCAAGACGCCGCTTTCTTTGGCTGTGCTAAATGGACAAGTTGATGTTGTGCGGCTACTGTATGACAGCGGGGCGGATATCGAGACACGAGACAAAGGTGGCAAGACGCCGCTTTCTTGGGCTGCGCACTGTGGACGAGTTGATTTTTTGCAGCTAGTGCTTGACAGCAGGGCGGATGCCAAGACACGAGACAAAGGTGGCAAGACGCCGTCCCCGTGGGCTGTGCCTCACGGACGAGTTGATGTTGTGCAACTACTGTTTGACAGCGGGGCGGATATCGAGACACGAGACGGTGGTGGCAAGACGCCGCTTTCATGGGCTGCGCACTTTGGACGAGGTAATGTGCAGCTGCTGCTTGACCGCGGGGTGGATATCGAGACACGAGACGGTGGTGGCACGACGCCGCTTTCTTGGGCTGCGCACTTTGGCGAGGTGATGTTGTGCAGCTGCTGCTTGACCGCGGGGTGGATATCGAGACACGAGACGGTGGTGGCAAGACGCCGCTTTCATGGGCTGCGCACTTTGGACGAGGTAATGTCCAGCTGCTGCTTGACCGCGGGGTGGATATCGAGACACGAGACGGTGGTCGCACGACGCTGCTTTCTTCGGCTGCGCTCCAAGGACGAGTTGATGTTGTTCAGCTACTGCTTGACAGCGGGGCGGATATCGAGACACGAGACGATGGTGGCAAGACGCCGCTTTCTTGGGCTGTGCTCCAAGGAGGAGTTGATTTTGTGCAGCTACTGCTTGATCGCGGTGCGGATACTGAGACACGAAGCGAAGGTGGCGAGACGCCGCTCCCGTGGGCTGGGCCTCATGGAGGAGTTGATGTTGTGAAGCTGCTGCTTGAGCGTGGGGCGGATATCGAGACACGAGACGATGGTGGCAAGACCCCGCTTTCTTCAGCTGCGTTCCCAGGACGAGTTGATGTTGTTCAGGTACTGCTTGACAGCGGGGCGGATATCGAGACACGAGACGATGGCGGCAAGACACCGGTTTCGTTGGCAGCAAAGCACGAACGAGCTGACGTCGTGCGGCTGCTGCTTGACTGTGGTGCTCATATGGATACCCCTGTTAAGAAGGTTTGCCACCCCTTCTGTGGCCTGAGGTGACTGGAGATAATGACATACCTCAGCGATTGCTTCTCCGGAAGTAAGTTCCAAGAGCGTTGGGCGTCTAGTCAGCACATCCTTCGATAGCGATGTGCTCGATGCTGGTTGCAGTGATATTGAAAAGCCGGAGACCATTTTCCCTATTACCCCTATTTTAGACAAAATCTCTTCCGACGGCGATGTGTGAAGACTGTGGGGTTGCACGGCAACGTTATGCGAGCTTGGTTGTTGTAGGGTGCGTGGCGGGGAAACGGGCTGTTATTGGGATTTTTTCGTTTTGGCTCCGGAAGTAGACCCTAGAGCTGGTTAGTTACTGGATAGACAGAATTACCCAAACGAATGAAATTGGTGACTTTCGTCTGTACGTCGCCCGTTGTAGATTGGTTGGGGACACTGTGTCTTCTTTTTTTGTTTATTCGTTACTCGCATGCGACCTTGATAGATCATGGCGGGCGCGGAGTATGTACAGTCCGTTTCCTGTCCGCAGTCCGCATGCCGCGGCTCGTTGCAAGCCTCCCTTTGCCCTCCGTCCAGGCCTATCCCAAAACATCTGATGCGCACCAACTAGATAACAAATGAAAGGAATCCGGACAAAAGAAAGAGACAAAAGAAAAGACACCCATCGCCTACAGCTCTCTAGCGGATACCATGAAGGGGGTGTGGGTATAAATAACGGCGCACTAGTTCCTCCTCGGCTCACGGCTCCTCCTCGGCCCCCCAGCGGCTCCGGCTCCGGCTCCGGCTCCGGCTCCGGCTCCGCTCCCCGCTCTTTCTCTCGCTCCCTCCTCTCGCTCCCTCCTACTCCGACGCATTGCTCCCCGCGTCGACGTCTTCTTCCGTAGCAGGCACCAGCCTCCCCACGTCCGTAGGAGCAAGGAAATCCAGCACCGCTTGACCACACCTCCCATCCGCGAAAGGATCCCAGATTTTCCACCGGCTCTTCCACCTCTCGGCCTCCTCCCCCTGCACTCCCGCCCACAGAACCATCTGCTATCCCTTCCACTTCGGGCGCCCCTTGAAAAGGTGTTCTCTCGTCTGTGTAGGGCCCTGGCACCACCAGCATTAAGCGGGTGGCGGTCCTTCACCCACTGCAGGTACTGTCCTGTGCGAGCGTGCGCCTTCTTCAGCTTGTCAGAATAATGAGCGTCCGGAGATGACGGACCGGACGTGGCGTCCGGACATGACTGAGTCCCCGAGCACCGGCTCGCGGGGGCAGTTTTCCGTCCTCCGTCCTGACGGCCCTCCTGTATATAGAGAGAACTTGCGCCCGCATAATGCTGGAATACAATCTTTACCTTTATCAATCCATATATTCCAACACAGCTAATAAAACCCCGAGGCGAGCCTCTTGGTTCTTCTAGCAACCGTGCCGTCCGGTCTCTTAATTTTCGGCATTCTGTATTTCATCTTGGGGGTCTGGTCTCCTGCCCAACTCCGTGCCTGCGCCTACTTTTTCTCCGAGATCTCCCGCTTGATGTTCGCCTGCGACCTGGGGAGCGGTATCGGGCGTGCCTCCGTTCGGTCTGAATATCTCAGCCATTCCACCGCGGGCATCTGGCATTCCTGCTGCAAGATTGGCCCGTTCGTCGGCCTTCTCATTTTCTGTCACACCTTATGCGCCGGATACCACCTGATCTCAGTGGTGATACCCGGTCTGGCCCTCCACAGCATCGCGATATGATTTCGTGCCTCGAGTGCGTACTTCTGGGCGGGGCCAGGCTCCTCCAAGGCCATCCGTCGGATGGCTGCTTGTGCATCGGTGAAGATCGTGATCCGTCCCGGGGCTGTTGGTCTCCGTGAGCCCGACTCCAGTGGGTGGGCGAGAGCAATTCACGCCGCATCGTAGGATTCCTGGTTGTATCCCGTGTGTATTTTGATGCCCACCGGGGATTGACTGTTTTTCCACACCACCGCGTACCCAGCGGCCCCGTCGTCTAGCCGTGACCCATCTGTGGACATCGAATGTCTTCGTGTCGACCGCTCTGCCTCCGCCTTGGCTTCATTCTCCTCTTTCTGTAGCAGTACCGCATCAAGGATCTCCGGTTCCTCTAGTATCATTGTGCTCTCTGCCCTGCCAGCGCAATCGAGAGCTACTGTCAGCCTCCGACCGATCGCTGTTGGAGCGCCGACAATCTCCTTGGCCTTGTCTCCCTGCGGCAGGCTGAGCAACCTCAGGGCAAACTGCCGTTGCCTGTTCTCCAACTGCGCTGCTGCTGGCCTGCGCCTGGTCTCAATCGACAGTGCTCCCAGGTTAGGCGTCCGAAAGTAGCCAACGGTTGCCCGCAATTGTTGGTTGCCCGGCAGCTGCACCACGTCCGCGCGCCCCATCTTCCCCCGGGTTTGGTCGCCTTTCCACCATAGCTGAGGTCCGAACATGGAAATGGATTGGATACAAGCCGTCATCATTTTCCTGCAGTTGGCGGGCGTTAGCCCTACCTGTCCTGCTGTAACGGGCGAGCGGGGACGAGGCCAAGGACTGTAACACAGACAGGAACACGGACAGTGTCAAATATATTTTGTCTATCGATAGGTAGGAATTCCGTTGCTTAATCTTTTCACCGAGACCGGAGGACCACTCTCTATATATACAGGCACATCCAACCCATTACCAATCACCGGCCTCTAGATCC
>Ga0307516_10009649_pt1 | contig 10735 bp, 15 predicted proteins | sample 19_EM_MG_FD_203310 | JGI IMG/M metagenome (GOLD analysis project Ga0307516, IMG submission 203310) | Populus trichocarpa ectomycorrhiza microbial communities from riparian zone in the Pacific Northwest, United States - 19_EM | ecosystem: Host-associated > Plants > Roots > Unclassified | place...
GAGGGCTGTCTGTATCCCTCAAGTCGGGACAATCTTTCAACAGATCTTGGGTGCGTTCTTCACATTAGTTTCATCGGCTAACTTTCTCCATGTCCACAGTACCAAACACGTTTGGTGCGTGACACCGCACTGCATGATGTTGATGTTGACAGCCTATCATCATCGCTAGCCAGGACAACTACCAACATAATTCACATGCTCTGCCCAAACCTATCAAAAACATCATGCACGACCGCCTGGCAGTACAATACTCATACTTACGCAGTATGTCTTGATCTTGAATCAAATTCTTTGATAGTACATTTCAGCTCCTACCCACACCAGCACAATGACACTGACATGGCACTGACTTGCCAATGCCAATGCCTCTACCTTAGTGCGACATGACGACGACGACCGTCGACAGTGACCCCACCATTGCTATCAGTGCCAAGACAATGGTGACAATGATTCCCAACTAAATGGCTTTATGCAAGGTTCTGAGGACATACGGCGTCAATTGCTGGAACATTTTGTTGGAAGTCAACAGTCACGTTTTCACTTCCCCTACTTTAGCATCTCGCTTGTTGATGTTTGTACCTAAGTCGTTGATCCTCAACACTGAGGTATGCTGTTTGCTGTTTCTGGTCTCCAGACTGATAGCATTTGTACCGCATGTCCTAGGTACTTAGGTCATGTACATCAGTTGTCGGTTTTCAACAACACATTTCTGCATGTATCAATTGCTACTTTGATGATGGAAATTTTCCTATTATTGCTAAGCCCTCCTTGTCCCTCTGCTACTCCCTGGCTTAGCACGTATGTCAGCGAATGTGCCTTTTGGTATGATGCATCCACCTCCTGCCAGCTGGTAGCCACTTGGCTGAGGTGCAGTTCCTCGTTACGGCTGAGGGGGTTTGCTGTATCTCTGTCTCATGCCAGTCAAGGAGCTGGAAGGATCAGTATCCATGGGTTTCTTAGGCCTTTGAAGTGGTGCACTGTGTTTGGTAGTCAGTGAGTTAACCACCCCACTTTCTTCCTCATGTTCGGAATCTGGCCTGGGGACCTGACTATCGAACAAGGCCTCCTCGGCCGCCTGCTCATCTGCACCAGGTGACACTTGCCAACCAGGATCTTTGGCATCCAGCTGCTCAACAGATGGCAATTTCTTTGAATGCAGAGGTCAGCCCCTGCTGCTTTTCAAAATTGCTGCATTACCTCCATAGATTGGACCCTGGTGGAATCTGTAGTGATGTTTAACTTGGGAGGCTGCACTGCAGGAGCAGGCAATGATATTGATGAGACGGGGACTGGCTTTGACATGGGAAGCTTGGTGGGAACTAGGGATTGGCCAGGTGCCTTGACAAGTTTGGGTCTAGCTTTTCGAATACCTTTCCCTCCCTTATCCTCATTGGTCTCTTCTGGAGTCTCTTCTGGAGTTTTTCTAGCCCGCTTTCTGCCCTCACTAGGCCTGGGCTTGCTATTGGTAGTGGCATGTTTCCCTCCTCGACAGGTAGGTGACAGGTGTGGTGGCTGCGCATTTCCCTCCTCGATGTGTGGGCAACAGAGGTGCGGCAGCTTTTCCGCGGGATTTATTGCGACGGATGGGTGGATCGCTAATGTCCATGTCCACAGCATCTGATCCTTCCTCATCAGTGCTGGTTGGATCAAATGTGTCATCTCGTTCAGGTCCTACAAATGCTTGCTCTTTATCCCATGTGAGTTGTTAGAGTTTTAAAGTCCAGTCCATAGGACTGCAAAAAGACTGGAAACCGGACTGGACTGGACCAGTCGCAACTGGACTGCAGTTGCCAGTTGCCTACTTTTGAGAATGATGAAAAAGACCAGTTGCAACCGGTTGCAACCGCATTATGTAAGCAATACATATATGGTATAAAAACCCCTATATTACAGGCTAATTTTGGCCTGCAATGGGTCTTAAGGGGTGTAAAATTGATCTTTTTGGATGAAGTATGGCACAAATAAATATGTAATGACTTGTACATAATTACTACAGTGTATACATAGTATTTAAATGCTATCTGACACACCTTTGATGTGAAAAACACCAATAAAATGCAAAAAAACCGGTTTTTTAGTGGTTTGGACCAGTTTTTGAGTGGTTTTGGACCGGTTTTTTGAAAAACCGGTTGCAACTGCTTTGGACCAGTCTTTAAGTGGTCCATGAACCATTCCCAGGCTTCCCAAAGCAGTCCAGTCCGGTCCATTTCCAAAAAAGGCAAAAAAACCGGACTGGACTGGACTTTAAAACTCTATGAGTTGTGCATCTTCAAGTGCAGACCATAAAGTATCCTGGCATCAATTTAGACCATCAACTTAGATGAGCACAGTTGATGAACTTGCCACCACAACCAGTATGTTTGCACATGGGATGTTCAGCCCTACCATGCCAACTCCAGATAGGATAAGCACACATGGGCCTTGCTTGCGGGTGGATTGTTTGAATGCCTCCAGATTTTCTTTTCTTTGGATAAGGCTAAGTTTTCCATTCACTTCAGTGGCTTCAAAGTTGTAAACCTCCAATATCTACCAATTCACATCAGCTCATGCATAGTAATCCATAGTAGTAACCAAGCTCACATCAAAAATCACTTGATTCGAAGATGGAAAGGCTGAGTATATAACAGTCTTGTCAGGCTGTTCTGGGTTAGCCTCAAAGGTTCCAAATTTGGAGTCTGGCAACACATCTCTCCCATCATTGGAGTGGGTGAGTGGCTGGCGCCCATCAGATCCAAGGTGGTATTCCACAACCTTTGCAAGGATGTCAGTTTTGACTGTCATAAGACCACCTTCTCGCCACTCCTCAATTGACTTGGGTTTTTTCCAGGTGTCAGTAAATCGACCCTCATTGCAGCATGGGTTGAGAAGGGCCCGCCTCAGGTCAATGTAGAAGTTCTGCAGGTGTGATCAGGACAATAGGCAACAAACACAGGGGAAAGCCACTCACCTTTCCTGCACCATACATCAATGCTGCCCCACGATCCTCCACCAATTCACTGGCAATCTCAGCAAGGTTTTCCCTCTCCCAATCATACATGCTGAGCAGTAAGATGTGCTCCAGAAAGTAGGGTAGACCAGATATTGGGCAGCCCTGGTTATCGACAGAGTGAATTCCCCGACGAACAACACAATCTTTGACCTTTTCCTGAATGATCCCAATAAATTGATGCATTAATCGAGGATATTTGAAGTTGGATTTGTTCATCGGCTGTGCATTTCCAACTAAAGTTCCTCAGAGAATAAGGCTGTCTAATCCACTCTCTTTTCTGATCTTTCGGTCTTGACGAGCGGCAGCATTCATTGCAGTGACATGGCTCCGCTGTTCAGCAAGATCATCTTCGCTATCAAAGCCATCAATGCCCAGCCACTGGCCTGTGATCCACAAGTCCTAGTACAAAGGCATTAGCTTCACTAAAATGGGGAAATATAACCTAGTATGTACCATTGGTGAGGTCATCACAGGTGTTGCAGTCATTGCAACAGTGCCAAAAGACTTCTCCCGAAGAGCATAAAATGCAATGTACATCCTGTTGTATTTTCGTCCAACATGGGCCTCATCCACAATAACCAAAGACCATGTTTGTCCATAACACGTCTTGTGCTTGTGATTTTCAAATTGCATGCTCGCTATGGGGCTTGGACCAATCAGCTTTTGATCATCTACATACAATGATGCATTGCTATGAATGGCCTAACCAGCTGTCAGCCTAACCCTTTCCATAGAAAGTCGGTGAGATGACTTACTGTGTGTGGAGCAACAATAATCCTACAGCCTGGGGGGAGGTTACTCATAGTATAGTATTTGGTCCAAAATTCAGGCCGGGACTCCATTTTTCCAGTGTAGGGCAAGACATCAAACTTGCCATGTTCAAGATAGCGTTCAATTTCAGCCTGGATTTGTGATTGTAAGTTGGTAGGACAGGTGATCATGACTGGGTCATCAGAGATGTTTCCAGCCTCCAGGGAGCCAGGTCCTACTCCAGTTCTGCAGGTCGTCTTTGCTGTAGTTGCCAATAAGCATTTGAGTAATAAAACAGTAGAAGGATGTGTACACTCACCCCATTTACCAGGAAAAGACTGATGTCTAGAAAAGTGCTCTCGAAAATGGGCCAGGATCGCAATGAGGCCGACAGCTTGAAGTGTCTTACCCACACCCACTTCATCCATGAGGAGGATTGGCTTACCCTGCAGGATTCGGTCGACCATATGAACTATTCCCACCAGCTGGTGCCAACTAACTTCAAGGTCTTCAGCTGCTGGGTTGGTGGCCAGCCACTCTATCCCTTCCTTGGACCATGGTTTCCAAATGCCATCCATATCTATCTTCCTTTGGAAGCCAGGAATCCTCTGAATACTCTCTAAGCCCAGCATTTCCCAGAGTTGTTGGCAAGTGCAGCCTTGATACTGCTCCACCCCCTCCTTCCATTCACTTATGGCCTCTGAAACACCCAAGATTTCAGGATCAAATGATGGGGGTAACTCCTTTTCATCCCCTGATATATCAAGGAGCATTTTGATTTGAACCTGAAGCCGCTCTGCCTGGTCCTCTGTGGCTAGTTTGGCCAAGGCTTCTCGAAGAACCTTGGGAAGTTCAGAAGGAATTAGTAGTTTTGAATGGACATTGTTATTGGAAGATGTGCCACATACTTTTTTGATTACCTCCATCCTGACTTACCCCAAGAGCTGCAAGCATGTCGAACAGTTGTTGTTTTTTAGCTTTCAGTTGATCTTGCGTCTCTGCATCTTCAAAAATGGCCAGGCATCTGAGAACTTTCTCGAAGCAATTCAAGTATGCCCGAATCTTGCTGGTTGGTGGAGCAATTTTTGCCCCCATGAACTCTGCAGTATGGTTAGAATTTAAAAAGAAAAAAATATCATACTTACCATCCCAGAGCCAATCTAATTTTTCCAGGTCTTTTTGCAACCAATTAACCTGAGCTACAGTATCCTTCCGTGCTTTGTGCCACGATATGGTAACAAGTGCTTCCACAAAGTTCTTGATCTCCAGATAGTAATAACGATCAGTGACATCCAGATACATGTCATCACCAAATAGGTTGTAGGTGATGGTTTCAAAAGACCTGTCTGCATGGGTGTTCTTCAGCGGTGGTAGCTGTGCAGGGAAGGCAAGTTAGTTGGTATATCAGATGTGTTAGTTGGACATTCACCTTACGAGTCTTCTCCCTCCTGAGAACAAAGCGAGGGCCACAAGTGTGGTGATTCATGCCTTCCAAGACAACTTCATGGATCCTCCAATCCTTGGTCAAATGGCAGTTGACCCATTGAATCCAGGAATCCCTGCCAAGAGAATTGTTGTCAGCCTTTTTCTTGAAAAAATTCAGTTTGTGGGTTTGTGTCATGGGTTTTGCAGCTGAAACGAATGCCTTGACAGCCTGCAGTGCATCATTGCTCCAGTTGAATTGTTTGCAGTCTTCTGACTCCCACGGTGCCTCTGTGATACCTGTCAACTTTTGCCAGGTTGGCCAGGATCAGATTGGAATGGAAAGGGAAAGATTCAGTAGAGCTCCAGCCGCAGTGAAAGAAGGCATGGTGGGCAACTCAGTCACTCAGCTGGTGGTGCAGTGCGGGAGCAAACTCGCCTTGCTTGGCTCACCCTGTAAATCGTGAGAACTTGGTGCCTCCTAACATTCCGGCACTTGCCGCCGCATTTGCGGTAAATAATCTTACTGTCCTTCAGGTACTACAAACAAGGCAGAACAGCATAGAAGTTGCACACGGATGACACAATCGTCAATGACTACGTCACCATGACTTATGATGATGACAAAGTGACTGCACTGAGAAAATGACAAAGATGGTCCCGTGCAGAAGGAAGACGCCTACCACCGGCACTAATACAATAATAGTAGGGTTAATTTCATACTGCAGCCAAATTGTAGAACTTTGTATTGCGATCATAATTATGCTGTGATCTACATGCTAATCCAAGATAATGGGTTGCATGCATCAACGCTGTCTGTTGCTGTGGCATGGCGTCATTATCGTCCATCAATATTGTTGCAGTGGTCATGTAGATACTGAAGCTGGGGTCGTTGGTACTAATCATCATCGTCACATCGCAGTGAGCAAGCGTGCTGGCGCTGTGTTGTTGCCATCATTGCCAGTCATGGTCGCAGTCGCGGTCACGTCGCAGCGTGTGCATGCCACGTGCTGGCACTGGGGTTGTCGCCATTCTCATCATTGCCATCTATGCTGCTGATGGTTATAGTAATGATCGCACCACTGTGTGCGTGCGTGCTGGTGACAGGTGCAGGGTCACCGTTGACGGCAATGCTGATGATGGGGTGGTGGCTGTCGATGAGTGGTGGTGGTGATGGTGGTAGGTGTTGCTGTTAGGCCATCGTTGGGTGTGAAGCTGTGTTGCCATCATTTGGTCCGGTGGAGAGGGTGGTGGTAGGTGTTGTATTGGTGGCGGGGTCATCGTCGTCATCATCAGTGGCATGGTGTTGTTGGCAGTGGCGGCATTGGTGGTAGTCATGTGGTTGCCATGGGTGGCTGGGCTGCATGGTGTATGCAGGGCGGGTGCCCATGCAATGGACTGGTAATAGTAGTTAGTAAACAAAAAAATGAGCAGTGGGGGAAATCGCGCTGTACGGGCGTAGGTGTATGTGTGCACGTAAAGGACCTGTAATAATGGTTAGAAGACGAAACGAAAAAAAGAAACATACCTGCAGTGCAGGTGTGATTGCGCTGCAGCGGTGTGGTTGATGCTGCTACTGCTGGTTGTTGTTGTCAATGTCGTTGTCGGCAGTGCTGGTGTGAGAGTGGCAGCATCAGTGCACAAACAGTGCAAATTGATGATGGTAGCAAAGTGGGGAGAGCGGGGGTGGGGGTGTACAGGGAGGGATCAGCCATAGTGACAGTACTACAGGGACATACCTGGGCACTGGAGGTGCGAAATATGGTGTACACGAGACGGATGGTGTTGGAAACCATGCAGACGCATCAAGTAAGCACAGGAGCGTGCCAAGCGTCGAAACGGATGCGAGACTGAATGTAAACACGCCAGAACACCTTGAAAGAGGACAAAACTGCCAGACTTGCCTAGTGGAATTGCAAGGCAAGCCCCAGACAGTCCGAATGGCGTTGGAGACCGCACAGATGGGTTGAAGAAGTGCACGGACGTGCATAGAGTTGCAGGCGACACGGAAACGGCTGCAAACGCACAACAGAACGTCAGAACATGACCAAACAACTCAAAAACACAAGTCTCACCTATTAAGGCTGCAAGGCAGCACCCAGACGAGCCTGACAGCAACGGGAACCATGCAGATGGGTCGAGGGTGTGCATGGAGATGTACAGCATTGGAAACAGGAGATAAATGGCTAAAAACAAAGCTGAATGCATTAGAATGCGTCGAAATGGTTCAAAATGTAAGACTCACCTGATATGCATGAAACCAAGTGACCCAAGTGCACTAAACGATGGAGAAGGGTCAGTGCAAGTGACATTAACATATACGCACCGCTGAACATGCCGATTGAGGTTCCAAGGTGAAGGATCGTCTTGGGACGAGCTGAGAGTGCAGGAGAGGTGATGGTGGCGAGAAACATCAACAGATGAAATGGTGACAATGGCAACCGGCAACTGGCAACTGGAGTGGCACAACTAGAGGTGGCAGCATTGACCCAATGCGGGTCAATGGAGCAGTGCTGGCTGGAGATATCAATATATGTGCTACAGCTAGAGATCATGAAGAAACGATTTACCAGCGTCGTCCTGGCCACCCACCAAGTCCACAGAGCATCTGTACAGACTCATTAGACAGGTCACGGTGATGGCGACATGCGGAAGGCTTAAGACTGAGCGGATAGACGTCAGAAAAGCGCAAGAAGATGAAATCACCTACCTACGACGCACAAAGGGCACGCAGAAACCTGGAAACGACTCGAAACATGCCAATGGAGACATTGGACTCAGGTGTCGATGCGGTCGAATCAAATTCAAATCTATAAAAGTTACTGAAGATCGGGAACACATACCTTGGACGCTTTACCTGGGCGCTACACAAGCAGCACGAATCTTACTAACAGGTTTCCACAGCCACGTGACTTCTCGTGCACCGGCGTACTGCATTGTCGGGATGTCAATGTACTGTTTCTGCGAGATTCTGATTGTTAGTTTGTTTTATGTGCCCGATCGCACTCAATCTCGATGGGCCAACAATTTTGGCAGGCCTCTAGCTCAAGTTTCATTTTATTCATCTTGACCGCTCGCAAAAGCAGGTCATCTCCTCATATGGCAACACCTTCAACCCGTCTGCCATCTTTCTGACATAGGTGTATGGGTCAACCATGGTAGGTTTCCACCCAACTTAGGACTCTAACTGTTTGTTTAGCTTGTCATTCCACTTGTGCCCGGCCTGTTTCAGGCTATGTAGGGGCTTGATCAAGTGGTATCGCAGCCTTTGGGCTGTCTCATAGTATATATCTGCTCTTTGATTCCTTCTGACATTGTTGTTTGTAATATTGTTCAGTGGTTCATTTCCTTTTACTGGTCTAAGCGCTCAGGTGAGTGTTCTCACTATCTATCCCATTGTGCATGCGTCTCATCAGCAGCTTGGCCTTTTCTCAGTGATTCACTTTCTTTTGCTGCTCTCGACGTTGCTCTCGCACAGGTGAGTGTCTGATTCACTGTCTGTCCCAGTGCTGGGCATGCATCTTTGTTGCTTGGCCTTTCTGTTTGGCACTTCATCAGTCCCTTGTGCTTGTTTTTGTTTGGTGCTCTCAGCCTGGCTCTCACATGGGCGGGTGTCCATTTTTTCTTTTGGCCCACTCTCTATCCTGTGAGGCACTACCCTTCACTCTGCTCATGGTTGTCCATCGGTAGAGTGGCACTCGCATTTGTTTGTGTTTGGGACGCTGACAAAGCAGGAAAGTTTTGTGTGGGACATGCACCTGTCTTGCAGATGCATCGTAGTGTCGTAGTATTTGATGGCTCTGCCATTGACAGACTCCATGAAGGTATGTTCTGTACTTCGTGATTGGAGCTTGGATAGCTGACCTTTCTCTGTCATCTAGGAGGATTGAACAGCCCGTCTTCGGACGCATACAGTGAGTTCTACGTTTTTGTCCAATTCGATGCGTTTTGACGTTCTTCGCATTGTTCTCAGCCGTTTCCCTCTTGTTTCCAGTGCTCCCTTTGGGTGTCCTGACACTCTAGTGCGTCTATAGGCGTTCTCGACTCGTTTTTAATGCTATGCACGTCTGCGCGCACGGTCAATGCGCCTGTCTGGTTTCCAGAGCCGTTCATCACGCCTGCGTGCCATCTCTCAATGCTAGCAGGCGAGTTCAATCATTCTGACTTGTTTCGCAGTGTTTTGGCAGTTTGCTCGTATGCTTATAGCCACTTTCACGCTGTTTCCAATGCTACGCATGTCCGTACGCGTGCTCAATGTGTCCACGTGGCTTCTGATGCCATCCATCTCCTGTACACCACGTCTCGTGCTTCCAACACGTAGGTATGCGCTCTCAGTTTCTGTGATTTCCTCTCGATGTCTCCTTCAGCCACTTCTCTTTCTCTCCCATTTGGGATGAAGGCTGGGCCTGTGGGGAATGCATCGTCACCAGGTGGGTGACATTGTCGTCTCCATCTGCTTAATATAAGTTACGTTTCAACTCTGTGATCACCACTCGAGATTCCAGTCTCACATCGACTACTACCATAACATGCATGTGTGACAAGAACAATGACAGCGATGAGTCCTGCACCACCACTCCACCTTCAGCCTTGCGTCAACTACTACTACAACACGCAGATGACGAGTGCTGTGGCTACCACAGCAACATGGACACATGCACGACAACGATGGTGACAAGTGCCATAGCCACCACTACAACGCATGCACATCCATGACAACGATGAGTGCCATGGCCACCACCGCAGCACACATGTATGACGACGACGATGATGACAACCAGTGCCATGGCCACCACCACAGCATGCACGACAACGACAACGAATTCTGCGGCCACCGCCACAGCATGCACGCATATGCAATGACAACGACGAGATGGCTTCGTGTGGTTCCCCAAGCCATTTGGCTTGTCTGGAGTCTGTCTTGCATCACTATCAGGTATGTCTGGTGGTTTCGACTTCTTTCGGCGTGTTCTGATGTTTTCCATCCAATTGCAGTCCTATTCATGTTCATGTCGACGCTTGGCATGCTCGAGTGCCTGCTCGACGCATCCGCATGGCTCTCAACGCCATCCATCTTGCCTACTATGCCACGTTTCATACCTCCAGCACTCAGGTGTGTGCTTGTACCATCACCGTGGTCCATAACAGCTGTTTCAGCGCTGTTCGCCATGCTCGGGGCATCCGTCTGCATCATCAATCCATCCTGGCTGCTCGACCCATCTGCCTGGTCCCAAATGCCGTCTATGTCACCTGCATGCAATCTTGTGCCTTCAAGGCATACGTTGTCACGCACCAAACAGGTTTGGTACAGTGAACATGGAAGATAATGTCTATATCAAACGATCCTGATGCGAAGGATGAGCACGACGGAGCCTCGTCGTAGCCATCTATCGCACAAGAAGACTATCCTGATGCAAGAGACGACTGCCGACGCTGACAGTCATCTATCGCACAAGAACCGCCAAGAAGCAGAAGAAACTGAAGGAATAACGTCCAGTATGGTATGAGAAAGGAATGCACACTACTGCAGTCCAACTCCCATACCAGAACGAGCAAAGAAGCTGAAGAATTGAT
>Ga0307516_10009650_pt1 | contig 10730 bp, 13 predicted proteins | sample 19_EM_MG_FD_203310 | JGI IMG/M metagenome (GOLD analysis project Ga0307516, IMG submission 203310) | Populus trichocarpa ectomycorrhiza microbial communities from riparian zone in the Pacific Northwest, United States - 19_EM | ecosystem: Host-associated > Plants > Roots > Unclassified | place...
GCACAACTCCATCCCCCCCCCCCCCCCCCAAAAAAAAAAAAAACCATATGAAAGTGATTGCATCATCCCCCCGCCCCCCCGTTATGTAGATATTTCGCTTGCGAGAACCCGTCGTTGTCGTATCCCCGTCTTATGTTTGTTCTGTTTGTTCAATTCTACATACCTACATAGAGGCACGGAAAAAATAAAGAGAAAAAAAAATAACTGACAGAGCGGCGGGCCGGTGTGTACATACATACAGCCAGCCAGCCAGCTGCTCCTTTTATGTATGTATCTCTGTCGGCTGGCGCATGTAGTAAGCAACTTATCCATCTACATATCAAGATATGCGCGCAAGAAAAATAGCCGGAGTGCCGAATTGGGCAACCATGTCTTGTCGCCTGTTTTTTGCAGGCGGGTGGATCCAACACACACACACACACCACTCGGACTCGGGGGAAACGGAAATCGGAGTCGCAGCTCTAGGAAGGAAACATAAACAGAAGTGGCATACTCGGAAACCCCCTTTTTCGCAACACGAACCCATCGTACGGTCGTCCCGAAATGAGTCCGAATCTCATCCAACGAACACGAACCCAAATGACTCCAGGTTGATCGAGCAGATGAATTTCCCCAGTTCTATAATTTGCCGCAACACCATGATGACTCGAATGACAATGACAGGGAAACAATACAACAAAAAAAAAACCCGATCCAGTAGAATCATTCGAAGCGGAACGAATAATAATAATAATAAATATAAAAAAAAAAAAAAAAAAAGAGAACAAGAATCCAGATGAGAAAAAACCCGATAGAATTTGTCTTGAGCACCACCTTCAGGGCCGAATCAAATTCCAAATGCAAGTATAGAAAGAAAGAAAAAAGAACAGAAAATCAAAAGCACAAAAGCCATTCACCAGCGCCAGAACACACTCAATCAGACCAAGCAGCAAGGCCGTACCGGCCACACCAGCCACGTCGTCCCCTGCCCACGGCCCCACTTGCTAAAATAAAAAATAAAAAAAAATAAGAAAAAAGAGAAAGCGAAACCAGAATACACAGACAAAACGAAACGAAAGCCAAATCAACTCAGCGCCGAATGCCAGGATAGAGGTAAAGGAAATTTAAAGGGAATCGCAGGCCGCCCACACTTTTTTAATCTTTCCCAAAGAAACCCAGCGAACAAGGAGAATATGGCGATGCTCACGGACCAAAGGAAAAAGAAGTGAGAAACCCCCCCTCCATCCCCCACCCCCACCCCCACCCCCACCCAATCCCTTGAGGATTTTTTTCATGTCGTAACGATCGTATGTCGCGTTAGATGGACGAATCAAACCATCACTCGTCTGGTGATATCTAGTCTACTGCCGTCGTGAATCAAATCGTGAAACAAAAATCCTAAGCGTGACTCTTCCTTCTCGCAACAACCATCATCAGACAGCGGGCATGCAAAAGGGGATGTCGTTGACCGGCGAGGTCCACCGTCCCATCGCGCGTCCGGCAATCCGACGATCGAGAAGCGTGATGGGCAACGATCGGTCGGTTGCGATGGCCTGAACGTATTCCTTGAGGGCGTCGCTCCGCTCCCTCGATGCCTCGCCGTGAAGGTGGCGGATCTCGGCGATGGCATGCAAAAGCTCTCGATTCTGCTTGCCTTCCACGTACATTCTGCACTCCTCGAGAAGTCCATACACCTGTGCGTCCGAGTCCGGATCGGTAGGCTGGAAGGTTGCGAGCTGCTCCAGCAGAAACCAAAAGTGACTTCCTTTGGCCGTCGGGCTGGGTTTGTCGGTCGGGGGGATCCTGGGGGACGCCGGGTTGCTCTCGGACTTCTGGGAAACCAGGTTCTCAAGAATGTTGATCCTTCGGTAGGCTTCCGTGCCCTCGTCATCTTCCATCCTGTCCCCGCCGAGCTCCTCGTCACGGCGATTATCCGAGACTGGTATCCTCGTGCCGTAACAGAGCCTGATAGCAGCCCACAGCAGATCGGCGTCCTTGTTGCTCTTGTGGATGAGAGGATCCTCGTCCGCGTAGTAGGATCCACCGCGAGCCTTGAGCCGCTCGAAAACTTCAGCCATAAGCTCCGCCAGCTGGCTGTCGGAACGAAGCGTTCGCAGCCCACTATCGCTGAACCACCGAACCTCGAGGAAAATATCTAACGCGGGCGCGTAGCGAGACGAGAAGATGGTCATCATGCTCTCTACCGAAGTGGAAGGAGGAGAAACGTTAGTGGCGAGCTCGCTCGTTGGTGGGCTGAGCGGCTGAGACGAACCCACAGACAGCAGGTCGTCAATCTTGATACGCTTAGCAGTGCTACCTTGCATATCTTGGTGCTGACCTGGGGTGGCAGAACGAGGTATGGGGGTGTACGGCGTGCGAGTGGTGCCAGCATCCGAGGCGGAGGAAAACGGACTGGTGCGGTCCAAAGGCCTCTTGCGATCGCGGCGATACGACACCTGGAGGTCCGGAAGACTCGGCGGAGCCGAATTGTGGGGGTGGCTCGTGGCCGAGTCGAGGGCAGGATCTATTTGCGGGTAGTCGTAGAGGTCGCAGGAGGAAGCGGGTGAGCTGGCTGTCGTGGAGAGTGTCTGGTAGTTCTGCCCGACCGACGGCATCGGGTAGTACGAGCTGGGCGAGCCAGACATGGGGGGAAGGGGAGCAGAACCTCCCGACGGAGCGGGCTGAATGGCAGCAGGGCCGGGCTGCGACTTGAAGATGGGATCGTAGCCCAGACAGTCCCGTTTGCTCTTCTGGCAGTTCTTGCACGTAGGATGGCCTTCATCACACTAGACACGGGAGACGGTTAGCATGACTTCGCTTGCAGAATGGCATTCGAGATGGCGCGATGCAGCCAACGGACCGGAGCGGACGACGGGGCGGGCTACCTTTATTCTCCTCTTCCTGCAGGTCAAACAGCCAGTCTTCGTCCGGCGTTTGATCTCCTTCTTGTGCCTGCCGCCCGACATGATACGCTCCTGGCTCCCTACCGACGGCAGGGGATAGCGCAGCGGCTGTTGGTGGGGTTGGTGGATGGGTGAAGACGTGATATGCGCGTGGGAAACCGCCGGAGGAGGCAACGCGTGGGGGTAGTAGCTATGCATGGGCGGCGGCAGCGGGGAGCCGAGAAGAGGAGAGCCCTCGTGCTGGGGTGGCTGCGAATGCTGAGAAGCAGGTGGGTTCAGTCTGATTGGCGGCAGGTTGATGGCTGAAGCTTGAGCGTACGGCGATCCCCGCGAGGGTGGCTGAGGAGCCTGCTGAGGAGGATAGGCGTACGCGGCCGTCATCGAGGGCGATGGGTACGAGGCAGGAGACGGATACGACGTAGGAGTCTGTCTCATCGACTGGGTAGCTGGCTGGGCAGCAAGGTGAGGTAAGGCTGCATACTGAAAGGGCGGCGACGGAGTCGAGTGTGCAGAAGGGCGGTCGAGGTGGTGCAAATGCGGCGAGCCGTGGTGAGACTGATGAGCTGTCGAGTAGTGGCCTCCTGCTGGACGTTGGGAGCTGTTGTTGTTGGAGCGTTCGAATTCCACCATGACCATTGTGAACCCAAGAGTCCAACAGCTGTGAGCTGTATTCCAGCTTGCTGGTTCTTTTTGGATTTATTTTTTTGGTGGCGTTGTATTTTATTTTTTTATTTTTTTTTCCCGTTGGTCTCCCTTGATCCTCCCAGTGAATGACGAAGAACAACTGGCGTGAGGATGATCGATGATGTCGATGGATTAATGTGGTGTGCTACGGGGGGGGTGGAAGCGAGAATGGCGGTGATTGCGGACGATGGCAGTTTGTGGAGGCGGTGATTGTGGTTGGAGAAGGTTTAGTTGCAGGTAGATGGTGCGGTGGGAGGTCGAGATGGGGGGGGGGGAGGGTTTTTGGGGTGGGAGGGGGGGGGGGGTGTGGTGGTGGGTTGTGTCGAGGACAAGTGTCGGAGTGTGGAGGGCCAGGTTCGGAGAAATAAATACTCGAGGGTTGGTAGCCTTGGGTGGATTGCTTTGGGTAGAAGAAGTCTGGCACGGGAACTGGAGTGGAGGGGGGGTGGGTTTTTTTTTGGCGGAGAAAAAGAAAAAAGGCGATCAGAGACGAAGAGAGTTCCGGCGATGTAAGCGAGCAGTTCTGGAAAGGCGCCAACGTTTAGCGAATAGGAATTGGACGGGCGACGAGGCCGAACGAGTGTCTCGGTCGTGTTGCAGAGCGCGCGAGCGGCGGGGGGGGGGGGGGCGTGAAGAGAGTATGGGGTTTGGGCGAACGCTGCGTGTTGGTGGCGGCGGGCCAAGGCAAACAGCCAAAAGAAAATGAAGGGGATAGTGGGTGGTGCGTGCGTCCGGAACGGGCAGACGCCAGCCGTCCGGGGAAAAAGGCGAGAGTTTACAGCGAAGCAAGACGGCGAGAAGGGTTCAGACGGACAGGCAGGGGGGAGCGAGCGAGGCGAGGCGAGGCGAGGAGGTTGGCTGTAGCCGGGCGATTGGGAGAGCGGTGGGAGACGACGAGAGGAGGCTATGGGGGGCACGGCGGGCGGCGACGAGTTGGGAGGAGCGGGGAGAGAGAGAGGGAGAGGGAGAGAGAGAGAGAGAGAGAGAGAGAGAGAGAGAGAGAGAGAAGAGTGAGAGAGAGGTGGAGTGGAGTGGGAGCGAAGGAGAGAGCGAGGAAGCGGCGGCGGCGATGAACGGAGACAGTAGCCACGTTTGGGGTCGACCCATCAACTGACTTCCTCACTCAAACTCAGATCGCGGCGGAAAGCGGCCAAGAGAAGAGAGGAAAAAAGGGATGAAAAAATGGAAGGCAGTAGAACACGCAGCGAGAAAAAAAAAAAAGGCTGAGGACGACGACGACGACGGCTGAAGACGGTGTTTCCGCTTCCTTTTTCGTCCGCCCTCAACGTGCGAATCGCGTCGGATGCGGATATGTACGCGGTGCGGTATGGTACGGTACGGTGCGGGGTGGGCTCGGAGAAGGGAGAGAAGCTTCCACCGGGAAGCGAGCGAAAGGGATAGATAGAGTGGAGCAGCCTGGCGGGCGGAGAGAGAGAGAGTGTGTGTGTGTGTGTGTGTGCGTGTGCAGCGGGCGCAGTGGCCACCAGAAGCCGCCGAGCAGGCAGGAAACCCACGGACGAGACGGAGACGAAGCAGCGAGCGCTGCGGCGGGCGGAATTGCACTTACCAGGGAGCTGGGCACGCGCTCGGCTCAGCAGTCCTGAAGGAATGGCTGGGGCCGCGCTCGGGAAGCCGTTACGGTGGTGGTGCGCGTGGGTTTGCAGTCGAATCGTGGAAAGGCACAACGGAAGGGAAGCGCACCGTCCAGCAGCCGAAGCACGGGAAGAAGAAAAGAAAAGAAGGGAAAAAAGAACGAGAGGACAAGAGCCCCCCCCGACGGATGTTCAGGCTGAGGCTCGGGGCAAGGAGTGTGGCGAGCAGCCGGCCAATCGGCGGAAGAAGAGAGGGGGCGGACGGAGAAGAAGCGAAGGATTGGGGATTGGGGGCGGAAATGGAGGTGGGTGAGGAGTATTCGGGGCGAGTGGAGATTTCCGAAAGCCCACGCAGCACAGAGAGGGGAGGGAAGAGGGCAGAGACGGCGGCGGCGGCGGCAGAACGGCTAGGACGAGCGGAGAAGATGTGCGTGTGCGAGTGTGCGAGTGTGGTGCGTGGCGTGTGAGTGGGGTGGGTGGTGTCGGCGAACAAGTCAAGTCGCAAAGATATGCACTGCCAGCAGGAGGAAACGGGAGTACGGGGCAAGAGGAGGCTCGCCGGCGATATCCAGCTTCCAGCAACTACAGCGGGCACGGTCGGTCGGGCGGACGTCGGTCGGAGAGAAACAGCAGCGCAAGAAACACAGGACCGGGAGCAACCAGCAAGAATCAACAGGAGCAGAGATTAAAGATCGGAAGACTGGAAGACTGGAAGACTGGAGGCTTGAAGAGATTGGAAGATTAAAAGATTACTGGAAGACTGGAGGCTTGAAGAGATTGGAAGATTAAAAGATTACTGGAAGACTGGAGGCTTGAAGAGATTGGAAGATTAAAAGATCAAAAGATTAACGTTCGACGCGGCACGGAGGCGAGGAGATGCTCTGCACCCGAATCACCTTAACGACGTCGCGGCGCCCGTCCGCTCCCCCATCGGAGGGCGAGTCTATCCTTGCTTCCAGGCATACATGCATACACGGTATTGCCGAATCCGCAGACGCAGGCCCTCGGGACGAAAGAGCGGCGAAAGAAGAGGGAAAAGGAAAACGCAGAAGAGGGAAGGAGGCGACCTTGTGTTTCCCCCCCCGCCAGCCTGGGCGTGCGTCCTGCAGCGCATTCGCTCGCTCGCCCGCTGGAGAGGTTGCAGCTATTCCACCCGGGCGAAATAGGGATGTGGAGGACGAGATGCGGATGGAGCGGAGTTTGTCCGCACGCCGTCCGTTCTCGAGCAAGAAGACGCGGAGACGAGCGCGAGAGAATCCGCGAGGACTGTCCCTCCCCCGCCGGGAATCGGGCTGGCCGCGGCGTCCACTGCGCAGCGGACGGAAGGCCTCCTCCAGACGGATCTCCGCGAGCCCCCCCCCCCCGCGCCGGTGCGAACGAAACGGAAAGTGCGGAGGCGGGAGGCTCCGTCCAATGGGCGGCTGCGAGCGTCGACCACGTAATATGCACGCCCACGATCGACGCCATGCGTGCCTCTGGGTGGCTGAAGAGTCGGGCACATGCCATCCAGCACGCCAGCCGCGCTGCAGTGACGCGTGGGTTTCCGGCGGAGAATGCGCGCAGGAGATCGAAACGGAGACGATGCGTCTCTTCGGGCGTGAGCACCGATCCGCAGCCGCATGTTTCCCACGATTCTGCTCTCCTGCTTGCCCGCAATAGCCGTCCGTCCGTCCATCCGCCAGCCCGCCCGCCCCCCGAGCACTCGCAGACGCTCCAGCGCTACATTACATAGCCAGCAGATGCTCCGCTGCCTGCGGTGCGGAGTCCGGTGTGTCGCTGCACGGCGGAGAGTGCGCGTCGCCAGGAAGCTGTCGGTTAGGTGCCAGATTGATGCCCCTACTCTATCCGTGCCGGACTCGATCGATATTGTGGCTGGAGCGCTTCCGCGTCGTCGCTCCCTTCCTCCTCCTGCGCAATCCGTCACCCTGCAGCACGCAACGAGGGCATATTTGGCTGTGGGGCGTGCGTGCGTGCGTGCGTGTGCCGAGCTGTGTCAGGCTAAAAATGGGTCGGCAGAAGCGAAAACGGCCGGCGTCGCTTCGGACATCGACGCCGTGGCGAGAAGCGCTGCGCTCGAAGCGTCGATCCGGAGGGATTTCCGGGCGTCGTCGGCCGGATCGAGCGCGCGCGCGCGACGGAGCCCGGGAACGGGGCGGCGGAACGGAACGGGAACAGAAAACGCGCGGGATTAGCACGGCAGCCAGAGCCCGGGCTGCTGGCGCGCAGAGCTGCTGTCCGGAGCGGCGACGCTCGCAGCTGCACGTGTCGGACCGGCCTCGCGCGGCCGCCCGGTCCTGGCAGTACGGGCGCACCGGGTACACCCCCTCCCGCCGCGCGACGTGCGCCGTGCGATGTGCGATGTGCGAAGTGCGTTCGCTGGCTCGCTCTCGCCAATCCCGGCATGGTCGGATCCGAACACCCTCGTCGTCCAACCATCCGCCGCGGCCGGGGTCCGCTGTGTGTATGGATGGATGGAGGGATGTATGTATGTAGATAGGTAGATGTGTGTGTATGTATGTATGTATGTATGTATGCGTGCGCGCCCTCGCGAACGCCAGTTCCCTGCTGGCGGACAGGTCGCCTCCCTAACCGCGAACGGGCAGTCTTCTGGAAGCACCTGCAGCTAGCCCCTTTCTGGACACGGCTCACGAGGACGCACAAGGACTGGAAGGGAAGAAAAGAAAAGAAAAGAAAAGAAAAGAAGAAACGACGTCGCACTCGCCAATAACAAACAGTGATGATGCGCGCTGCCGAGGAAGGCACAAGTGTGTGGAGATATGTGAAAGTGTGTGTGTGTGTAGATATGTGAATGATGTGAGTGTGTGTGTGTAGATGTGTGAATGATGTGAATGTGTGTGTGCATGCCTGTCTGCCCGCTCGACTGGGCTCAGCGTGGACGGGCGAAGATGGGCCCCGTCGAATCCCACAGCGCGGCGGTGCGGCAGTCACCGGCTTCTCACCGGCTACACGCCGGGGATGCGGAGCCTGCTGGCCAGCTGGACACTGCAGCGGTCGCATCCGGAAGCCTCGTCTCCAGGGCAAACGCGCGCCCAGGGGTGGGGGGGGGCGTATGATAGATATTATGTAGTGTACATAACCAGAGCCGCCTCGGGACAACTCGTACGCACCGCCCACCCACAACACGGCACGCTAGAACCCTATCGCGCCGGCGATTTCGGGCGAGCAGAGATGTCTGCGTACCGGGTACCCGTCGAGGATCGATGTATGATAGCGATCCGTCGTTCGCCGGAGAACACGACCAAAGGAGAGCAGCCACTGCCGCCGCGCACGATCGATGCGCTCGCATGTGCCGTCGTTTGGCGACATCGCTCCCCGCGCTCCCCTCCCCCCCCTCTCTTCCTGTGTACCTTCCTCCTGCGTGCGCGGAGTGGAGTCGAGTGGGTACGCTGTCTACCCGCCCCCGTCCCCGTCCCCGTCCCCGTCCCCGTCCTGCCTTCCTGGCGAGTCAAAGCGTGCCCATGGCAGGCATTGCCCGCCAGATGTCCGTCGAACGAGACCGCCCCAGATGGACGCACTGCTAGCCGGAGATGTCCACCCGTATGTTTTTCTTGCAGTTTTTTATTGTTATTTTTCCCGCTTTCTCTCTATCTCTCTCTCTCTCTCTCTCTCTCTCTCTCTCTCTCTCTCTCTCTCTCTCTCTCTCTCTCTCTCTCTCTCTCTCTCTCTCTCTCTCTCTCTTCCACCTTTCTCCGGGTTATGCAAATAAATAAATAAATAAATAAATAAATAAATAAATAAAACGAACACATAAATTAAAAAAAAAAAACATCTACATACATCTGCCGATCATAGACAGGTATCTAGTATTCGTTCCCCGGCGATCTGACCGTCAAGACCCGACTGACCACCATCGCCCGTCGCCGCCAACGCACCACCCACCCACCATCCACCATGTTCCGCTTGCCGTTTCCTCTCGTCTGCGCATCCCTGCCGCGCCCGTGCGTCGACGCGTCCGCCCGCCACGTGACCCGTGCACGTCTTCGTATGTATGTATCTACATATATCTACAACGCGGCGTTGGCATGCGTGACTCGACTGGACTCGACCGACTCCGCACTCGGCGGCTCGCATGCTCTCCTTCCCCGCCGCGGAAGCATTTTTCTCCGCACATATGTATGTATGTAGAGATACACACACACTCCGCGGCTCCGTCGACGTCCACGGAAGTGTGGGAATCGGACTGGGGCGTCTCTCGTCGAGCCGAAAATGATGCCGCTCCTTCCCGGTTGGGGACACCTGCGATGGACGAGAGGGACATCCGCGGCGGTCGTCGTCCGCCAAGTTGCGTACATCACGACAGTTATATGCAGCGGCCTGCATTTGCTCCGTTCTTCGGTCGAGTGGTGCTTGTACATACATACTCTACATAACTACATACATATCTAATAAGTACATATGTAGTATGCTTCTCCGATTATTTGCTTTGTTTTTTTTTTGTTTTTTTTTGCTTTTTGCTTTTTGTTGTTGTTTTTTCCCTCTCGTTCTCCCCCCCCCCCCCCGGCGTTTCGGTTCAAGCGACTTGGAAGCGAGCCGGAGCCGGAAGCTGGGCTACTGGGGTGGGGAGGGGACGTCTTTACTCTATCTGCTCTGCCAATCGTTGGTACGGGCGTGTACTATACATATATACTCATGCAACAGACTCGGTTTTTCTTTTCTTTTCTTTTTCTCGTTTCTTTTTCTTGTTCTTTTTCTTTTCCATCTTCCATTTCATCTTCGCAGAGAGTAACTAAGTACATACTTACATACTTTCTTACATAACTTACATACATATGCACATACATACTCGGAGCAGTTCAGTTCAGCTAGATACATACAAGGTAGATAGACATTCGAATTGACGACCCAAAAAGGCCCAGCCAAGCCAGCCGATCAGATCACTCTTCCCTCCCCCGCCCCCGCTGAGACATGTACGTCACCGTGCACCGCCTTCTCAGCCCAGGAGGATCTCGGCGGGCGCCAGCTATCTAGCTAGCTACATACATACATACGTGCATATACTCTATGTACATAGAGTAGATATACATAATACGCACTTACTTTCTGCTCTTGGAAGAAATAGCAATAATAACAATAACAATAATCTGTCCGATGCCAACCGGTAGACCCGAACCTGTCCCCGTCCTACGCGGCCGTTGCTTTTTTATATATATATATATATATGTACATATATACTTTTTTTTTTCTCCCCCCCCCATCATCCATAAGCACATAGAGTGGTAAGACAAGGCGGATGGCAGGATGGCAAAAGTCAAAAGGAAAGGAAAGAGAAAGAAAGAAAGAAAAAAAAAACCCCCCCCTCCCTTCCCGTATCAATTTTCAAGACAGACCCACTTTCCAAAGTTGAGCTGAGTTGGATGGGATGGGATGGGATGGGACGACCTAATCGGGCATCCGCAACCCCCCTTCCTCCTCCTCCTCCGCCTCCACCACCGCCACCACCCCAGCCCCCCCCCCCCCCCCCCGGGGGGGGGGGACCCCCCCCCCCCCCACAAACCCCCCCCCCCCCCCACCCCCCCCGCCCCCCCCCCCCCCCCCCGCGCGGGGCGCCCCC
>Ga0307516_10009651_pt1 | contig 10728 bp, 14 predicted proteins | sample 19_EM_MG_FD_203310 | JGI IMG/M metagenome (GOLD analysis project Ga0307516, IMG submission 203310) | Populus trichocarpa ectomycorrhiza microbial communities from riparian zone in the Pacific Northwest, United States - 19_EM | ecosystem: Host-associated > Plants > Roots > Unclassified | place...
TCCATAACGACAAGGAAGATGAACAATTTAGCGTGAGTATTTCACGAACTTGGCTTAACGAACCCGATCGCATCATGCTGGACAGGACGAGAAGCAATTTTTGATAGTCCAGATCCAGAGCCTATGACCTCTGCACTGTTCAAGAACTCCCTTTCTTCTGCGTACTGCTTTGATCATCGTCGTGTGCGTACACTTACTGTATAACCTATCTCTTTTCTGTTTCATCATCGTTAACCTTATCTACTACGAATTTCATCCTCGTTGCGCACTGCAAGTCTCACCACCACCACGTTCTATCGCTGGTGCAGTGTATCCTCTTATTCGTTGTATGGTGTATGATAGTTTTCGATGCAGATATTACTAGCCTAGACTGTACCTGTAACCAAATCCACGGGGACGCACTTGTTTTTACATCGGCCACAAGACCAGCCGTAATGGCGGTGACCCCCAAGCAACACCAGAAGCTGGGGGAGGTTGTCGACTCCCTCCTGTACTATATCTACTTGAGGTCTTGTTTAGGTTAACATTTTCAAGGTGATCATTGGGATCTGACCTGTCTACGCGTGCAGGGAAAGTAATCTTCTATATGGTTACTTGGATTCCCTCTTCACATTCGATGTGTTTATGTATCCTTGGGATAGGCTCTGACTAGTCACCTTTGCCATTTGACACTGTTCGGGCACGGCAAAAGTCGGCCCTGCCAGTGCGTTGTATATTTTACACACCACATACCGCACAAGCCCAAGTTGAGCACGCGGTGAGTTATATACTTCTCGAGATCAAACCTCGATGCCCCTACTGTTCTGTCATCCAGCTTCCAAGGAAACACGTCGTGCTGAGTTCATGGGCACGCATTCTGAAACTGATTTGAGGACAGTCGGCTGGATGGATGGATGGATGGACGGCCTTATGTCTTAATTTGAGTGTGGTACACACAACTGGGCCCTTTACTGCGGCAAGTTGCAGGACATCGGTTGGACAAGGATCTACTCCCGACATTGTAAAATTCAGACTATGGGCCCTATCAGTGGACCGCGCATTGGTAATCAAAAACGCCTAGGGTACTTAACGATAAGCCTGCGATAATGACTTGACTTCTGGGAAGAGAAAGACACTCGAGTAGATAGTGTCATCGATGCTATAATAGCCCAAAGTCCTAGAAGAACTAATTAGCAGGTGAGAACGCAATAGCTAACAAAAAGGCCAAATGAAAAATATACAATAGCAACAAGAGATACAGAAAGCACATGAATACTACAAAGCATAGTCATATCTGTGTGATGCAAAATCGCTGCAAACTCGGCGCACCGGCGAACGTACGTCTTACGGTATATATACGAAATCGGATGAGGTACGAGGGATGACGGATCATACAACAGAGTCCAAGATCTTCGGCTGGAGGGTCTAAGCGTAGCCATAGGTTTCGACAAATAGTGATACACTTGGTCCACCATGTAACACACTGCTGGGACTCGATACCGGGAACCGAAGGGCTTGTCTCACTGTCTGCGCCATCCCCGGCGAACCACACACTGCAGGACAACATACATATCAAAACACACACCGAGAGTACTGAGGTTGAAAGCTCACCACTGACGGACAACCTTCCGGTGGCCGACTGTACTTCCTCGCCGAGCATTTTCGTCAAATCAGGGCGTCCACTTTCGACCTTGACAGACTCGAATGCGAGCACGTTTCCCCTTGTACTCTCTGCGGAAGCTGAGCTCGAATCGCCACCAGGAGGTTCAAATGCCTCTGGTCCATTAACCATACCACGCTCGACGGCTGCGTCTTTGCGGGTGACGTGGATGCGAATCGCCACAGCTAATGATGGGGGTGCTAGTTGAAGAGCTTTACGGACTGGTTCGTTGATGCAGTCGATGAAATCTGGTTGGCGCACTCAGATTTGTTCCGCTCAAGATGAAAAAAAAGCATGACTTGCTCGAATCGCGGATCGCCCAAATAAACACTACTTTCTGGCAAGAACTCTTGCCTTCCTTAACGTTCCTGTGTCAATAAGGGTTAGCTACACTACAATCCAATCACATAGCAAAATTACGCACTCGACAATGCGCAAAAATGTGGGAAGAATGTACGAAATACCAGTTCCGCCTGCAATGGTTGTCAGTCCCTATGTAATTAATCATGCAAAATGGGGGCATGCCAGCAATGAGGATTGACGTGTCATACGTCCTGAGGTCGGGGGGAATGCCATAAGGTCCGTCAACGAATGCCTTCACCTTTTCCCCCTTTGTTGCCGCCTTCTTTAGTTGCGAGGTGAAGCCCTTCCGCACGTTGATAAAGAATACAAGTTCATTCCAAAAAGGAGAGCTAACGGTGGGAGACTTCTCCGCCATGGCTTCCTTGGTACCACGTCCACTTGTAGGTTTCTCAGTTGTACAGGATGAGTGGAACATGGTAGAATCGATGCTTGCAATGGTGAACGGATGTGCCTCGAATGGGAGCCGGGAAACAGATGGAATGATTAGATAGACCATTTGTCCTGGAGACCAGTGGAAGTGAGGGGGGCGACATAACCGCAAGCGGACATATTCTTCGGACTGCAGCTCGACTGTGGCGTCCATCGTCGCTCCTGAGAAGAAGCCAAAATAGGAGTGGTTAAAGATGATGAGGCGGATGGTTCGGATGACACGGTCGAACCCCCATATGACGAAAGTCGGCCAGATGAATGTATTAAATCTGGGAGAGGGTCATTGCCGTTATGGTTGGATTATAGGTTTCGACTCACTGATACTCGCCAGCATGATAATAAGCGCAGATCAAGATAACCCTGGTGAACCACTGGATGAGTGCACAAGGGTATTTAATGCCATCATAGACGAAGGAGAAGAATAAGAAGACTCTACCGATGTGGAGTCCTCCCATTCCAGGTATCTCTGGATCCTTTTCTAAAAAAACCGTATCATAGCGTGCCGGACCTTTTCGCCATGACGGTGTACTGCGGATGACCTCGGAGTGCATGCCACCAAGGCCAGATAAATCACTGGGGGCGTAAAAGGAAGAGGTGGCGCTAAGAAAAACAGATACGGGTGAACTTGAAAGGTCTGGTAGCGCCATGTCATTGTTGATAGGATCAATGTTGCTCTGCAGCTGGGAGTGGAGAAACTGGCGAGTCAATAGCGGGAGCATTGGTTGCTGGATATCAGGATGGTGGGCAAGTGCATCGAGATCGCTAGGATATTTGCGTGCTGTAATATGGGATCAGTTGCGCTGAACACACCTGTACATATAATGACGGACATACATGGGGTTTTTGCCAAGCGGACATAATTGAGAATGCGCTGGTCATCCTGTGCCTGAGTCTCCTCTTCATCAGTATCATTACCACTGGAGCCATCATCCGAGTCGCGATCATTGCTGGGGAATTGTCGCGAGTGACTGCCATAGCCCCGTTGTCCACTGGCATCTGGATTATGGTCTTGCTCGCTGCAAACCTCGACTTCGCCCATGGCAGCTGAGAGCACAGAGCCCTGGAGCATGCCACGATTTTTGAAATCGACTCGTGCAGCAGCAAGCTTGTCAAGGCGCTGGTTCGTGAGCAGCATCTGGCCCAATGCGTTGAAGCGATTCGAGCGCCTCCAAGGTTTCTTGACCGCCTTGATGTGCTTGGATTCTGTAATAGATGAACATAATCCATTTGGCGCCCCGAATTCTTGTATGAGATGTTGGTAGTGATTCATTGAGTGTTGACGGGGCAATGAAAAACCCTTCGGTCCACATTCGCGGACACCTTTCTCTTGGAAGATACAACGGTGTTTATGGAAACGTTCGAGCGCATCTTGAAGATGGTCCAACGCATCTTCATTAAGTGAATTCCTTCGTGCGTAGTAGCAGAAATCTAGAAATGCACTAAACATGCGCACAATGCCTGGGGGTACGTGACCTTCAATTGCTGGAAGGTAGACCTTCATCAATGCCTTCGAATCATCGCCCGTCCATTGTTTGAACCGGCGTCCTTCTGGAAAGCGTCATAAATTCGGGTAAAGGGGAACAGCAGCGATCCTAATTGACACATCAGTTTGGTGTACGAGTATATGGTCAACGACTCACCTCCGATCAATGTCATCGAGGATTCGGTTTGCTTCTGCTTCGCCATATTCAATCTTGAGATACTCGCCGACCCAAGTTACGAGATGGTCCTTAAAAACTCCTTTTATGATCTGGTGGAGGAGATCAGGCGTCAACATTTTGTAGATATCGGCGTGAGGAAAATCATTGGTAAATGGCTTTCAAAAATCCTTTTTTTAGAGGCACATGAGTGAAACAAAATTGAAGCTACATACCGTTAGATCGCCTACTATACCATATTGGTGCCACAACTCAGCGAGCACAAATGCATGAATACAGTATTCAGCATGTTCTCGCGATCGTGGAACACAACCATCTCCATCAAGGTTGTTAGACATGGCAGTACAGCTAGATATGTTTATGTTTGAGCTGTGTATGGCATGCTTAGATTGAACTCCAACTTACAGAGCACACCAGCCTTGTACAAGGCAAGACAGTAATACTTGTTCTGGATAATCAGCAATGTATGCTGCAAGAGCATAAGCAGCGCGCCTGAAGTGCCCATCCGGACATCGCCGGACTTCAGGTTTAGACATGCCACGACGAAGGGAGGATAAGATATAAGCAAGTGTAGTGTGGAATAATTGACGTCGAAACTTGCGAAACTCTGCAGTATCTTCATTTTCACGATCCGCTATAGTAGTTGTAGAGCTTCAAATCAGTATGATAAATGCCACTTTGTGAGAAAAGTACGGACTCTTTGGGATTGCGAGGAACGCAATCAGTACAAGGGAGTTACAGTGGGCACGACGAGTGTTGTTGTGAAGATTCCCAATGGAAAGGTAAAGGGGATAATAGTCGTTTTGACCCGTTGCAACAGATACCGTGGTTTTATCACTACCTAAGATAATAGGTACCATCATGGCACCATGCATATCGGGGTCATTGGCCAGTACATCCTGTCTATCTGTTAGCCTTGAGCCATAAATGCACTAAAAGAAATGTACCGCATGGCGCCATGCCCAGTTACCCGACATAAAATTTTCCCAGCGACGTTGACCTGTTGGCTCAAATTCACGATACGGAGTGTAGTCGAAATGGCCATGGAAGTCGGGATTGCTAAGAAGATTCTTGACAACAGTGTTTGGGTCGCGAAACCAAATGTCGTAACCTTTTGTCATCCAGCTGGGGGCCACAGGTTCAGGTAGGTTACCTGAATAATGTACCTGGAAGGATTTCCAGGGGACATCTCCATGCGGGATTGCATCGATGACGCGGTGTAAGTCAGCATGACCAGAATAAGGTGCCCGGTCATTGTGATGTAACATTGATGCCGTCCACAACTGCATCAACCTATCCACATGGCCCTGGGGCATTTGGTTCTCTGTGAACAGAAACTCTGCTGTCTCAAACTCAATACATGAGGTGAAAGGATACCAGTCATCCTTGTGAGGTACATCTCGGGGGGTTGGTCCCGTGCCTGGGGGGAGATCACTGCCAAACTTATTTGTTGGAGTTGCTAGGAAAATTAGATTGTGTTGAACCAAAGAACAAATTGACTTACCATCAAGAATGGTGTGGTTTTCTCGAACACACAAATGACTGTGTCCCATTGGTGGAGGGGGTTCATCCTGAACTGTGGTGTGCTGTGACGATGGTCTGCCACAACCAGAATGGACCCTGTTAATGTGCTGGGTCAGTCCAGAGCGATTCTTGATTATTCGAGAACAAAAAGGACATGAAATGGGCTCAGTCAGGAGGGACATGAGAATGTAGTCTAATAAAGAAACCTTGTGTGCATTCAACCCTTTGGCGTAAACCAACAAAGGTCAACACAACACATATTCAACTTTGCCACCTACCACACTACTTCCAAGCAATCCCTTCATTTGAATCACTCTCATTTCATTTATCCTTCTTTTTTTCCCCATTAATCATGGTCCAGACTCGAGAGAAAAACAAAGATACCCACCCAGGTCAAATTGTGGCCGCCCAATCAAGGAAATTGGCAGAGGAAGCTGCAAAAGCCTCTGCTTCTAAGAAGAAAGCGGATGAATGATCTGGTCAGATCGCTGCCCTGGCATCCCTGGAACAATGCATGACGGATGACAGCCAACAAGCGATGGCCCATGCAGCAAAGCCACCATCGCAAGTCAGTAAAAAGATCATATGCACATTTAGTGTGCACAACTTACAATCAATGGGAGAGGGCCCAGGCTTACCAGGTATGATGAGTTATCATCAAGATGTTTCAATACCACTGAATACTAGGTGCTGCAGAGAATCAGGTGGAGTCAGCGTCAAACAGACGTGCAAATAGGAAAATTCTACCTAAGCCCAAGTTGCGAGAAGAAGTTCAAGCTGCCCGATTGACAGTGAGACAACCTCTTGTAATAAGCAAAAACCCAGGTGTGACCCAAGGAGGTCCAGGGAAATGGAAGGCAATGACTGATCTTGATAAAGATCTGCCACGGTAGGTTGCAGGCTGCAAATACTGATCAACACTAACTTGAAACACAGGTCAAACAAAAAGGCAAAACCTTTTAAGCTGTCTGGCATTGAACCATGTCACCTGTTATCCAAGCCTAGCAGTCGCTTGCAAACACCAAGCATAAGGTCAAATTCATCTGCTAGCCAAGGATCACTGCATTCTCGCACTCCCTCATTGACTCAAGTTGATTCAGTGGCAGTCTCTAAGCCTCAAAGTTGAAGTTCCCACATTCACTGTGAATCCTCTACCCCCATGCCTGTTAACAATTATGGGGGTTTCCATGAGGAGTGTGAATCCATGGAACGAGACTATGCTCTCCAGCATGAGAGAACTACGTTGAATAGCAAGGTAAAGTACAACATCTAGTTGTTCAATGAGAAATCATACTAATCACGATACTGCCATAGACATTGCTTCAAGTCACCTGTGATGCTGACAACCAATCTGATGTCAAGCCATCTATACTTCGTACATCCAGCAAGTCCAATACAAAGTTGCCTGCAGACATTGCCTCTCAGTTTCAGGAAGTATTTATCCCGATGCTCCTCGCATACTGTGGCACAGTTCCGAACCCATGGAAACTTCCTCACCCCCTCCAGGACATCATCACCGAGTTGTGGCTGGTGGTATTCCCCCAGTTTTTGTATGATGAACAGTTGTATGGCTCAGGAATGCCTGTTTTTTTGGTGGCAAGTGTTCTGTGGCACCTATTTGTTCGTCCTCTCAACTGACAATTGATACATAGGCTCACCAACGTGTCTATGACTGGCACAGCTCATTTTCTCTGGCAGCAGATAAAGTCACAGCAGCATGGTTTGAGTCAGACAAATTCTCAGATGATGAAAGCTGGGTGATATGGGCTAGTTGGGCTATTGATGAGTGCTATAAATTTCCATTTGTCTTCAAGTTTTTTGAATTCCCAAGAAGTACACTTCACGATTATCTCCATTGATTGATGCTAACATTCCATAGAAGGGTGTTGGGGCTTTTCGCGCCCCACTGATTCTCCAGACCCTGGCATTTCATTATACAAAGACTGCCAATGCAGTTTCGTGTCCACAAATCACTACTTATCTGCATGGTGCACTTACGTTGGCCACCACTGCGGTCAGTCTTCCCCATATCATGTGCTAGTTGAAAATATTGACATATATGTAGGTTGAACGTGCCATCTCAATGTGGGTCGAGCATGGTCGTCGCACTGAGGAAAGCAAAAAGGGTGCTGGATACTTTTCTGGTAGTGCTGACTCCCAGTGGGGCACCAGCAGCGCTTCATACGCACAGTCAATCGGACTGCTGAACAGCAATGCATGGGAGGAAATTGAGAATGGGGCTCTCGAGTTTACCAAGCTCGGAAAGCGATTCAAGCCATCTCTGGTTGTTACGGATGCCCGTGCATGCATCGTGGACTGTGATTCAGATGACAGTGATTCTTATAGCTTCACCGGGCATGACGATACTAGTCTACAGGAACATGGAGCGCTCCAGGCAGAAAGAGCTGCAAAGGAGTCTGGGAACTTCTGTGACGAAGACACGTCTAACTTCCCCTCGCCTGCTGCATCGGACTCGCAGATTCAAACTGGTACTCATTCTGCACTACAGCCTACTGGTCCCATGGACACCCGTCACCAGTTACCGCCTCTTGCTTCAGTTTGTTCGGAGAATGCGACGTCTTTTGCATCTGGTGCCTTGCTGCCTTCAACAGTTAATCCCTTCCCAGCCTGGCATTCAGCAGTGCCTGCTCCAATGAATCCTTCCACGTCTCTCGGCCCAGAGGGAGACCAGTATTCATTCTCTCATTTGATGTCAGATGGCTGCCTTGTTCCCCATCAAAGCAAGCAGAAGCCTGGCAGCGGCCGCAGCAATATGGCTAACCCCACGAATATTCTTCCTCCATTCACTCGCGATCTCGACACATTCACGCAAAATGGTGGTTTTGCTGAAGATGATCCATACATGATGCCAGCGCATCTCAGGCTGGGTGACAGATTTCTGACGGGTCCAACAAGCACGATCGACGCTGATGATGATTTGGACTACTGATTGGTAACAGGTGTCTCATTGGTGAGCAACTTTGGATACCCGTTTCATTTTCACAGTACATTTTCTTTGGACTCAGACCTTGAATTGCTGCGTCGTTCTTAAAATCTATTTTAATCGCACCATTTTACTGTAGCTACTCCATTAACTGCGCCTTACATCTCTTGACTCGGACAGTCGTGATTCATCTATCATTCACAGATCTTGAATTGCTGCATCACTAAATTTGTTTTAATCGCGTCGTGTTACTGTAGCTACTTCATTAGTTTCCGCTCCTTGCATCTCTTGACTCGGACTTGTTTACCGCTCATTTAATGCTATTTACTACTGTAACTATGTCGTGACTTTTACTCAATGGACATTGGACAGTCGTGGTTGAATAGCCGGTCTGAGCATCTTATGGTCTGAGGTGTCTTGGGGTGTTCCCTCAGCTAAAATTCAGACAAACTCAGACGAGTCAGACAAGCTCAGACAAGATCAGATGAGTCAGACGAGTCAGATCGGAGGGCTGACACCGGCTATCCGTCTCCAGACGTCTAAAGTGTCTGAGCTGTCTGGACCGTCTGGTTCAGACGATTTCAGATGGATTAGACACCTTGTAACTTTCCTGATGTAGCTTGCCAGACTACTGAGGGTGAGTACCATCTACTAACCACCACATACACTTACTGATACCTTGTAGTTATCCTACAGGTACATACTAATATAAAGTAGCTTGCCAGCATACTGAGGTTATCCTACAGCTCTCCTTCTCCCTTCTCTTCAGGCTAGACCTTCCCTGTGCAGACCACCACCTTTCTATAGAACTGTTCACTGGAACAACGTCTGTGTGCATCAATAATGAGATCAACAATCTCTACACTATACCCATGACAAGCGAGATAACGAGCCGCAAGATCTCCGAGCGAGCAGGCTGACTTTCAAACGGACGTTGTTGGTGTTGGATAGTAGTTGCTGGAAATTATACCACGTAAATTGCGAATATGGCTATAAATGATGGGAGATGGCTCAGCCAGATGTGTCGACAAATCTGATCTGGCAGGGATAGAGGTGGGCCAGGAAACCACAGAATCTTGGGAAAACGAGGAAGAGCAGGAAATAGATGGACCAGAGATGCAAGACGAGAAGGTGTGAGACGAGGAGGTATGAGACGAAGAGGTCGAATGGAGAGATGACGTGTTCAGTGAGCGGGACAGTTGTTCACCTAAAGCGTTGACCGTGACCTGCGTGGTGTTTGCATTGGTGTTAGTGGAGGTGAATAAAGGTGGCATATCTTGCGCGTTGCCTTTGACGATCACGAAAGCGAGGGCGATCCAAAAGGATGATGTTTCTCTGCGTTTACGGCTACTAAATCCCCTCTCCGCATGCGACGCGCTTTCTCTACACACGTAGTATGAGTAAGTTAGATAGCTAGTAGTAAGAAGAGGAGGCTTACGCTGTGCGATGAATGCCGGGGGGGAACCAATGACAACTGCATAGAAACTTGTTTCATCACTAAATAACATCTGTACGGCTGGGTTGTCAAATGCTGCAAGAAGCTGGGTATGATCTGCACCATCCGGTAACGAATTCACGAGCGGTTGAAGAGTATTTACAACCTTTCTCGCCTCATTCTCTGACTTGCACTGGATGGTGAGAGGTAAAGGTGGTGTCCCACCGCCGCATCGGATGTATGGACTAACGTCCAGGTATTAGCTAGTGTCGTTAGTTATAATGAGCTACGTACCAATCACCTGCGCCATACACCCGCACACCATCAGTGGTCTCTCCAATAATAGCCCAGTAATAGTCGTTGGCCATGAATAACAACTCACCCAATGCCCAAAATTTTATATACAAAAGCCTCGTGTGTGTGTACCTTGATAACAACATGGACCCATGTGGTGTGAGTGGGAGAAACTGCGATCTGAGCCTCCTCCATAACTAAAGGGACATGAGGAAGGTACCAAAGCGCTGTTGTAGTAATCACCGTTAAACTCAAATCAACGTGATCAAAACACTTCTTATCGATTCATACTGATGGCGGATCAAGTATGTAGAACGTAGTAGTATACAGAGCTGTGATCACAGGCTATTATCTACTTCATCCTCCTCTGCTGAGTCTGCGCCTTCGTCTGAAGAAAATTGAGCTACCAGTAATGAGGGTGCGGCATCAATCAGTTCAGGCT